>Ga0255753_1006273_pt1 | contig 11061 bp, 7 predicted proteins | sample 041ome_10_FD_179953 | JGI IMG/M metagenome (GOLD analysis project Ga0255753, IMG submission 179953) | Coastal salt marsh microbial communities from the Groves Creek Marsh, Skidaway Island, Georgia - 041412US metaG (version 2) | ecosystem: Environmental > Aquatic > Marine > Intertidal zone > Salt...
GGTGTTAAAAAACACAAAGATGGCAGTGATTTCTATGATATTAAAACTTTCAAAAATAAAGTTGATTTAGAAAAGGCAATCAAAGATTATACTTCTAAAGGATTCAAAATGGAATCAGTAAACGAAGTAGCAAGTAGAACCGCAATGGAAATTGGTGGTTTGACTGGTATGAACAAAGATGCTATTCAAAGGTTTGTTGATGATAACAACTTAGATATCGAAAAAGTTTTCCAATTTGTAAAGAAAGGAAAACTATCGGATAGAATGGAAATGGTATCTGCGGTAGCTGGAAAGCCGGGTAATCCTATTCAAAAGAAAATCATCAAAATGTTTGGTGAATCAGTAAACGAAGGAGCATCAACCGAAGAAAAGAGAATTGTAATGGCGGTAATTAAAAAGATTGCTAAGTATCGTAATGTTCCTTTGGATTATGCAGTAGGTGATGTAATTCGTGCAGCAGAAGAGTTGGAAAGAGATATCCAAAAGGGAAAAGTAAAATAAAAAGAAAAGGTGGTTTATCCACCTTTTTTTATGCTTCGAAAATAAAAACTAAAGAAAATCTAATATTTTTTTTAGGTTTTATAAATTTCTATATATTTATTCGTATAATAACCCACTATCTTATGTGGGTTGGTTGGTTTATGAATACTAACTTTTAATGTTTAGTGACCGAACGACCAATTTTACAAACTATTCTACATTGAGGTTCCTCGAATAACTTCAGCACAAAAACTTAATAAAAGGTAAAAATGGCAAATTCAAAATTGTTAAAAGAAGCAATTGCTGATGCCAAAGCTGTAAGAGAAACTGCTATCGCTAACGCTAAAATCGCATTAGAAGAAGCATTTACTCCACAACTTCAGTCTATCCTTTCAAAGAAGCTTCAAGCTGAAATGGAAGAAGAGGAAGAAGATACAATGGAAGAAATGGATTCAAGTGATATTGGTGGTGGTGATAACGAAGAACCTGCAGCTGAAGCAAGTGATGCTCACACAGAACTAGGACCTGAAACTGAGGAAGAAACTGCGGAAGTAGGTGATGAATTGGAAGAAGGTGAAGGCTCTATTGAGGACCCAACTAACGCTGACGATGCTACTATCTCTGAAGAAGATGAAATGGAAGATGAAATGGAACCAGAAATGGACATGGAAGATGAAATCGAAATCGAAGAAGAGATGGAAGATGAGGATGAGTTAGATTTGGAGGCTATCATTAGAGAATTGGAAATGGGTATGGAAGATGAAGAAGAAATTTCTGAAGAGGAAATGGATTCTGAAGAAGAAGTATCTGAAGAAGAGCATGAGGATGAAGTATCTGAAGAAGATGAAATCGAAATGGATTCTGAAGAAGAAGCAGAAGTTGAAGCTCCTGTTGAAGAAGAAGATGAAATGGATGATGAAATCGATTTAGATGAAATCCTTAGAGAAATGGGATACGGAGATGATGAGGAAGAAGTAAACGAAGAAGAGGAAGAAGATTCTAAAGTTGCTGAATTAGAGGCAGAATTAGAAGAAGCTTACTCTACTGTTAAATCACTTCAATCTACAATCAACGAAGTAAACCTTCTTAACGCAAAATTATTATACGCTAATAGATTGTTCCGTTCTTATAACTTAAACAACGAACAAAAAACTAAAGTTGTAGAAAACTTAGACAGAACAACTTCTGTTAGAGAGGTAAAATTAGTTTACGCAACGCTTGCAGAATCTATGAACTTTACTGGAACTGAGAAGAAAACTAAGAAAGTTGTTGCTGAGGCAGCATCTAAACCAGTTGCTTCAACTGCTCCTGCTAAAGAAATCATTTCTGAAAGCACAAATGCATTAGCTGAAAGATTTAAACAATTAGCTAATATCAAATAACACTAACATTAAAAAGGAAAAATAAAATGGCAAATTTTGATTTATCTAAGTTAATGGAAGGCCGTAATCCACAGTCAGTTATGTTGGCTGAAACTAGACAATTAAAGTCTAAGTGGGAACAAACTGGTCTTCTTGAAGGCTTAAAAGAAAAAGAAGCAGGCGCAATGTCTGTTCTTTTAGAAAACCAAGCAAAACAATTGCTTGATGAGGCATCACAAACTGGTGTTGCTAACAACTCTGAAGAGTGGAGTGGTGTTGCACTTCCTCTTGTAAGAAGAATCTTTGGTGAGATTGCTTCTAAAGAATTCGTTTCTGTACAACCAATGAACTTACCTTCAGGTCTTGTATTCTATTTGGATTTCAAATATGGTACTGCTCAAGGTGGTAACCCAGCATTCTCTGGAAAATCACTTTTCGGTGGTTCTGGTAACGATTTAGGTTCAACTGACGTTGCTGAAAACGGTCTTTACGGAAATGGTAGATTTGGTTATTCTGCAAACGATGTAACTGCTTCTATCGCAGTTGGTTCTATTACTGCTGCATCTGCATCTTGGGCAGAAGTAGGATTTGACGCTTCATTATCTCAATCAATTTCAGATGGTGAAATCGCTAAACTTACTTTCACTGCTCCTGCTGGTGCTGATTTAGATGGTGTTACTTCATTCAACATTACTGATGATGAATTTGTAACTACTATCAACCAATTTGGTACAAGCGATACTTCTGGTAATGTAGTAATGTTCGTATCTGCATCTGCTGGGTATGAAACTGCTAAAGCTGGATTCGCTGTAGTAACTTACTCTGTTGTTCCTAACGATTACGATAGAGGTGATTTCGAAGATGGTAAAAACTCTGGTCAAAGATATAGTGTTGACGGTTCAGTTGGTACTGATATCGATATCCCAGAAGTTGATTTAGAATTGAAGTCTGAAGCAATCGTTGCTAAGACAAGAAAACTAAAGGCTGTATGGACTCCTGAATTAGCGCAAGACCTTAACGCTTACCACTCAATCGATGCTGAAGCTGAATTAACTTCTATGTTATCTGATTACATCTCTTTAGAGATTGATTTAGAAATCTTAGATATGTTAAAATCTAACGCATTGACTACTGAGTACTGGTCAGCTACAATCGGTGAAGAGTACAACTCTTCAACTGGTGTATGGTCTGCTGGAACTTCTGGTGTTGCTTACCAAAAGAACACTTGGTTCCAAACTTTAGGTACTAAATTAAACAAAGTATCTAACAAAATTCACCAATTAACATTAAGAGGTGGTGCTAACTTCGTAGTTGCTTCTCCTGATGTTTGTACAATCTTGGAATCAATTCCTGGATTCACTGTTTCTGCTGACAAAGACGCTATGAGCTTCGCAGCTGGTGTAACTGCAGTTGGTGCTATCGCAAACAGATACACTGTTTATAAGAACCCTTACATGACTTCTAACGAAATCTTATTAGGTTTCAGAGGTTCTAACTTCTTAGAGACTGGTGCTGTTTACGCTCCATATGTACCACTTATCATGACTCCATTAGTGTATGACCCAACTAACTTCACTCCAAGAAGAGGTGTGATGACTAGATACGCTAAGAAAATGGTAAGACCAGAATACTACGGTAAGATTTATGTTAAAGATTTAGCATCTATCTAATCTGAAGTAATTCTTAGATAAATTAGAGGGGGGAGAAATCTCCCCTCTTTTTTTATGTCTACGCTAAAAAACCTATTCTTCTTTTTCTTTATATTTATAGATACGATATAAAAGAGAGGAATAATAAATGGCAGTAGAATACATATACCCTGGTTCATCATCTTTCTCAGTAGGAGATACCCCATTTGGAACATACGATTCAGATTCAGCATTTGCAACTGAAGCTCCAAAGGTTGCTCAATGGGCAGCAAAACGATTAGGATATCCTGTTCAAAATGTGGAATTGGTTGATGAAAACCTATTTGCTTGTTTTGAAGAAGCTACATCTGAGTATGCTGCACAAGTAAATCAATTTAACATTAGAAATAACTTAGATACACTAAAAGGTAATCCTACTGGTACGAATTATAGTGGAAAATTAGTTCAGGGTTCAAATTTACCTGAATTGATTGGTATTTCTGATGCATATGGTACATTGGCTGGTGTTGGTGGAAATACTGATATCAAAAGTGGTTCTATTGATTTAGTATCCGGTCAACAAAAATACGATTTGGATTTATTATTTGCTAGTGCTAGTGAAGGGGGAAATCGAATAGATGTGGTTAAGGTATTTCACGAACCAACTCCTGCAATCAATAGATTCTTTGACCCTTATTCAGTAAGTGGACAAGGAACACTAAACTTAATTGATGAGTTTGGATTTGGTTCATTCTCACCAGCTGCACAATTTGTATTGATGCCAATCTACGAAGATATGTTAAGAATTCAAGCAATTGAGTTCAATGACCAATTCCGTAAATCGGCACACTCTTTTAATATTACAAATAATAAATTACAAATATTCCCAATTCCAACTACCAATGGTAAGTTATGGTTTGAATATTTTGTGAGAGATGAATTTATCCAAAATTCAACATCGGTAACTTCTGATGTAGTTTCTGATTACTCGAATATTGGATATGATTTTATTCCATACCAATCCATAAACGATGTGGGTAAACAATGGATTAGAAAATATACACTTGCTCTTGCTAAAGAACTATTAGGAGCAATCAGAGAAAAATATAGTTCAGTACCTATTCCTGGTTCCGAAATATCGTTGGATGGAGCGGCATTACGAGCTGAAGCTCAAACTGAAAAAGATGCTTTGATTGAACAACTCAGAGAAAACTTAGAAGAGTTAAGTAGAAAGGTTCAGTTTGAAATTAGAAATAACGAAGCTAATTATCAGCAAGAAATGTTACGAAAAGTTCCATTAACGATATATGTAGGATAACATGCCAAGATTCGCATTAGATAGGGATATAAACTTCTTCAAAAGTATTTCAAGGGAGTTAGTGGATGCAGTAATTGAAACTACTGTCGTTCTATACAAACTTGTCATCGAAGATGTGAAAACCAACTTATATGGTGAATCACTCAACAAATCATATTACCAAGGTTTAGAATGTACTGCAGTTATCGAAAGAGAAGATACTTCGGTTTCTTATGAAGGATTCGGACCTGATAGTGGACAGAATGTAGAATTTAGATTCAATCGATTCACATTAGAAGATAAAGGATTCTACCCAGAAATTGGTGATATCATTTATCACAATGATGCATATTTCGAAATTGATAATGTAAGAGAGGACCAATTGATTGGTGGACAGAGTGGAGAGAAATTCTCACTTATAGTTTCAACATTTATGACAAGAAGAAGTACGATTCAAACTGAAGATAGAGTTATCTAATGAATAAGAAAGAAACAAATAGAGCATTACAAAGAGGTATCAAACCAGAATACACTAAAGGTGTAAAACTTTTAGATGTAGATACTACTATTGCTGAGTATATGGTAGATACTATTATTCCTGATGTGGAGGAGAATGGCAATCAAGTCAAAGTTCCACTCCTATACGGAAATGCGGAAAGATGGAACAATGCTAGAAAGCAAGGATATTTGAGAGACCAGAGAGGTAGAATTCAGATTCCGTTGGTAATGTTTAAAAGAAACTCAATTGAAAGAGATGCAAATTTAGCACAATTTAAAGATGTAAATACCCTTCCTGCTTACAAAAAATATTCTCAACATAATCGATATGAAAGATTTACTCTACAATCTGGGGCAAATAGACCCTTTGAACAATATGAGGTTTCAGTTCCTGATTATGTAACTGTAACTTATGAGGTGATGATTTGGACATCATTTACTGAACATATGAATAAGATTGTAGAGGCATTCCAATATGCAACTGATAGATATTGGGGTAGTGAAAACGGATATAAATTTAGAACTCGTATTGATTCATTTGATAACCAACAAGAAGTTGGTGAGGGTTCAGAAAGAATTATTAGAACTTCTTTCACTATGGTAGTAAACGCTTACTTACTTCCTGAAACATATGATGAGAAACCAACTGTTAAAAAATCATTCACTCCTAAAAAAGTTGTTTGGGGAGTTGAAACCGATTTAACTGGTCAAATGTTTACTAATCCTAATATTTACAATGAATATCAATCGGTTATTGACTTCGTTGCTATTAGAAGTTCGCAACGAGCAGATTTTGTAGATTCTGATACTGTTAGATTGACTGATGTTAGATTACCGGTATTACCACCTGAATTAATAGGTTCGTTTGATACTAAGAATTGGTTTAGAGTTTATATTAATTCAGAATTCAAACCATCTACAAATTATACTTATACTTTTGATGGTATTAATAATATAATAACTTTCAACTTTAGTGGACTTGGATTTAATTTAGATGCTCAAGATGAAGTTGATATTGTAGGTAAATACGAACAATTATGAACATAAAGACTTTAAAAAATATAATGAAAGAGGTGAATGAACCAAATGATTTCGTTCTAACCCCTCACGATTTAAATCATTCATTGTATTGGATATGGAAGGCTAGTAATTGTAGATTAAAAACATTAGATAGTAGATTGGCATCAAAACGAAAAACTGAAGCCAGATTTGATGTTTTTGTTTGGGGTGGTTATGTTGCTCCAAGAGATTTTAGATATGAGCAAATTGGAAATGATTTCTATATTAAATTCATTAGAGCAAACTTTCCAGCGTATATAGAAAATGCAAATGACCCAACTTATACTGAGGATGAAAGTGGAAATCCGGCTACTAGATGGTCATTTGAGGAATCGGATGAAGTAAAAATTGAAGGTGATTTAGAAAGATTATAATGGCAACAAGACCAAAACCAAATATAGATTTAGGTAATATTACCAAAAGGAGGGACAGAGAATTCTTCCAAAATTTTGTATTGGAGGTAATTACAGATACATTCATTAATGAATATACTCCAACATCTTCATCTTTAGATGCTGAAACTCAAAGTTTATTCACTTTATTCTTACAAAAATTCGATTACAACTCCGATGGTGATTATAATGATGGTTTAGATATAAAAGGATATCGATTTGTATATGAAGATTTGGTTCTAGCAAATGTAGAAGATTACATTGATGTATATTTATATGGAGTAAAACAATCTTCCGATGAATATACGGTAGAGGTTTATAATAATGGTTCTAAAATCACAAATCCAGAAGGGAATGTGAGTGTTGGGGATGAAATACGAATCGTTTTCAGCAATTCTATTACATTAAAACCATTAGAAGTGAGTAGAACTGATTTTGAAATTAAAGGAAAGATTGAAAAAGTATTGTAATGGCTAGATTAATACCACAAAAGCAGATTGAAGAAATAAATCAGTTTAGGGATTCCATATCCGTAAATAATTCAGTCTTTATATCTGGTTCTCTTTTAGTTTCTCAATCAATTGATATTGGTAGTAATCCACTAACCAAACAACGAATAACAGGTTCGGTTGAGATTACAGGTTCATTGGAAATCGATGGACCTTTAACATTTGCTAACGCTGAAAGTAGATTAGATGCAACAGCATCGTTTGCTGATATAGCTGTTGATACTCAATTATTTGGTGGAATTAGACCTGAAGATTTTGGAGCAATGGATGCAACTCTTTATGTATCCTCAACTTCTGGTGATGATAATAATGATGGTAGAACACCACAATTTCCACTTAGAACAATTAAAAAAGCTGCTAAAATAGCAACTGATGGAGATGATGGTAGATTTGGTTTACCAACTGGTTCACTATTCACCGGTTTTAGAATTGAAGTAGCTGCTGGTACTTACTTAGAAGATAACCCAATTGAACTTCCAAAGAATACAACCATTTGGGGTGCGGGTCTTCGTGTTACTAAAGTATTAGCTAAAAATGAGACAGAAGATTTATTTTGGGTAAATAGTGGTAACTATTTGGCAGAGATGACATTTGGTAACCTTAGAGTGTTCCCATCGGTGGATAATTCACAAAAAGGATTTGCAGTTTCTTTCGCACCAAACGCATTCATCACAACATCTCCATATGTTCAGAACTGTTCGATGATTTCGAATCAGGAGAACTCATTCTTAGAAGCATACGAAACGATTCCACCTGGTGGTGGGGGTTTGAATGTAGATGGTAATAGAATCCATCCTGATTCACCTCTTGCCTCTATGGTATTGGATGCATATACGCAGGTTGCACCAAATGGTGTAGGTTGTCAGGTTGTTGGTAGAGGATTCATTCAGTTGGTATCTTTCTTCACCAACTTCTCAGCATATTCGGTAAAAGTATTGGATGGTGGACAAGCGGTACTACTTAACTCAAACACCTCATTTGGTGATTATGGTATGTACGCTAGTGGTTCTCGTTTCATCACTGGTAGTAATGGTAATAACACAGCTTTTTTAAATGTACAAAATAATTACTCAATTATTGTTGATACGATTGAAAATGGATTGTCCGCTATTCCTGCATTGGTTCCAAATACAAACGATGGGATTAGAGCAACATCTCCAGATGATTACCCACAGTATTTTACTAATCAAGATTCAACAGCTGATGTTGCTGAAATTGTAAAATCTGATTATAGATTAATTAGTTCAATTGTTGAAAATGGTGATTATGATATTCCTACTTTGATAGCAAAAAGTAGTACTAAGGGATATTCACCAACATCGGTTTATAACATATCAGGTCAAACTCAATTAACATCATCTATCAGCGGTTCATCCGATGATATTGATTTTATTGATACCAACTTTGATATTGTTTTGGATATTATTCAAAGAGGTAATGCTGCAACATCATCGTATGCACAGATATCAAATGTATCTGAATCAATAAAAGTAACAACTACAAATTCACCACAATTATATGGTGATACTGATTTATATGTTAAATCTATTTTTGAAGATAGATTTGATACAATAATTAGTATTGTTGATGGTGGTTTAGGATTTACTCCACAAACAATAGAATCAAACACATCTGGTAGTTTTAAATTTAGTGATATAACCCCATATCAAAGTGATATATCATCTTCATTTGATATATACTCATCAGTTAGTGCATCTTTATCTATTGTTTATGATATTGTAGCAAATGGCACGGGTTCATTACCAACTACAATACCAAGTAGTTCAATAGAAAGACCTGAAATTGAGTACCAAAACGCATATACATTACTAAAAGAAAACATATCATTCATTCAAGAAGAAACTATTCTTTACTTATCATCTTCTTGGAGTGAATTTGAATATAATCAAGAAACTTGTAAAAGGGATATTGGGTATATTATAAGTGGAGCAGCTCATGATATTCTTTATGGTGGAAACGAAGAATCGCTAAAAAGTGGTTTATTCTACTATTTGTATCCATCCGATGCAACTACAACTCAATTAGACCCAACTTTAACAGGCATAAAATATGCTAGTGAATTAGCATTAAATATTTTATCTAACAAACAATTCAGAGATACTGAATCTGGTATTGATACTGGATACAATGTTATCTTTGATAATAAAGATTTTGTTAGAGATGAAACAATTGCATATATTTCATCTTCTTGGAGTGAATTTGAGTATAGTGAAGCCAAATGTAGACGAGATATCGGATACATTATGGATGCGATTGGAACTGATTTGAAATATGGTGGTAATGAACGAAGTGTTCAAGCTGGGCAATTCTACTACAAATATCCATCATTGGCAACGGTTGATAATAGAACTGTAGGTCAAAAACAACAAACATTAGATGCTCTAAAATACGCTAAGAGAATTACTCAAAAGTTATTAGAGAACACAACCTTTGTAACCGCATCTGAATCAAGAGTTGGAGCAGTTGAATTAATTAGAGATAATCGTTCATTAATTCAGGATGAAACCATAACATACATTAATACAAAATATCCAAATTTTGAATACAATCAAACTAAATGTAGAAGAGATGTTGGGTACATTGTAGATAATGTTTCAACTGATTTATTATATGGTGGAAATGAAAGAAGTGAATTGGCAGGTTTATATTACTTCCTATATCCTTCGGTTGCAAATACAACTCAGTTAACTGAAACATTAGAGGGTGTTAGATACGCTAGGGGTATTACAAAGGAGATTGCATCATCTAATTTATTGGATACTCCAAAAATCATATTAAACACCGATGGTAACATAAAAGTAACTTCATTTGAGCCAACATCTTCATTAGTTTCTGGTGGTGAATCTGAAGTTAAAATCGTATCTCAATCATTTGGTATAATTGAAGATATAATCAGATATGGTACTGATTCTATTAAGAGTGCAATTGCTATAAATTCTGATGATTTTGTGTGGGATGCTAGAAATCCTATAAATGTAAGTAATAGAAATCAAATTACATCATCAAATCAACAATCATCAAATTTACAAAATATTGAAGATAACTTTAAGGTAGTAACTGATATAATTGGCGGAGGTACCTCAGCTGCACCTACTTTAACTTCATCTTGGGAAAATACTATAAAAGTTAGTAATACCGAACAATACCTAAACACAAGTTCGTTAGCAACATCAACTGAAGGAACTATCGTTAGTGAATCGATAGCAATTGTGGCTAATATTATACAAAATGGTACAGGTTCTCTACCTACTTTAGAAGAGAACACAATATCTTTAATAAAAGTTGGAAATGTATCACAAACGATTTCAGCAAATTCGGCATCTTTATATGAAGTTGGAATTGTTAGTTCATCTTTTGCTAGTATAACAAACATCGTTGAAAACGGAACTGGTTCTATCCCAACAACGGAATACAATACTTCGGAAAGTATTAAGTTTTATAATGATAGTGTTCAGTTTACTGGTTCATTGAGTGGTAGCTTAGAAAACATTGAATCCATTTCATCATCTATTTCTATTGTAACAAATATTATAGCAAATGGAACTGGTTCATTACCAACTATAATTGAATACACAACTCCATTAACAGACCCAGCAACACTTGCTGCATACGAAATCCTAAGAGAAAACATTGGATTTATCCAAAGTGAATCCATCGCATATTTGAGTTCTTCTTGGAGTACTGCATCTTATGATGAGGCAAAATGTAGAAGAGATATCGGATACATTATTTCTGGGGCAGCTGAGGATTTAATTTGGAACTCAAATTCGGCATCAGTTGTAAACGGGCAATTCTATTATGAAATTCCATCACAAG
>Ga0255753_1006302_pt1 | contig 11036 bp, 10 predicted proteins | sample 041ome_10_FD_179953 | JGI IMG/M metagenome (GOLD analysis project Ga0255753, IMG submission 179953) | Coastal salt marsh microbial communities from the Groves Creek Marsh, Skidaway Island, Georgia - 041412US metaG (version 2) | ecosystem: Environmental > Aquatic > Marine > Intertidal zone > Salt...
GTAACCGGTTGTAGGTGGGGTGGCCAATCAAATCCTTGCGCATGGCCAGCGTGGCCTCAACCCGCTGCCCATCGAGGTGCACCAAGTGAATCCCCAGCAATTGGTTAAAGGTAATGTGCCTTTCAAAAAGTGCGCGCAGACCCTCAACAAATTCAGGTTCAAACGAGCGCCCGGGGGTATCGGCTGCGCTATTCACGGGGCGGGGGCCTTACCAATGGCGCGCGGCCGGCCTTGGCCATCGATGGCCACGTAGGTCAGCGTGGCCTCGGTTACCTTCAGGTACTGGCCTTGCCAATCCAAACGCTCGGCCCACACCTCGACCGCGGCGCTGACCGAGGTGTTGCCCACGCGCGTGATGCGTGAATAAAACGACAAAATATCGCCCACCCGCACCGGCTGCTTAAACACAAACTCATTCACCGCCACCGTGGCCACGCGCCCGCCCACGCGTCGCACCGGCAGCACCGCGCCAGCCAAGTCCACCTGGGCCATTACCCAGCCGCCAAAAATGTCGCCGTTGGCGTTGCAATCGGCGGGCATGGGAATCACCTTCAGCACCAGTTCTTGGTCGGTTGGTGGTTGGGCGGCGGTGGCAACGGACATGGCAGATGGCAAACAGGCACAATACAAACAGTCGGTTATTACACCATGCGCGCGCTTCCTTCCCCTCCTCTGCCAGCGTCTGCCTCGGCCAGCCAACGCCGCGCCGACTGGGGTGCGCTGCGCCGTTTGTTGCCGTATTTGTGGCGCTACCGTTGGCGTGTGGGCTTGGCCTTGGCCTTAATGGTGGCGGCCAAAATGGCCAACGTGGGTGTGCCGGTGCTGCTCAAGCATTTGGTGGACGCCATGAGCGTGCCCACCGACAGCCTGCAAGCACTGTGGGTGGTGCCGGCGGGCTTGATTGTGGCGTATGGGTTGTTGCGCTTAAGCACCACGTTGTTCACCGAGTTGCGCGAACTGGTTTTTGCCAAGGCCACTGAAGGGGCAACCCGGCACATTGCGTTGCAGGTGTTTGAGCACTTGCACCAGCTCAGCTTGCGATTTCACTTGGAGCGACAAACCGGCGGCATGACGCGCGACATCGAACGCGGCACGCGCGGGGTGCAATCGCTGATTTCGTATTCGCTCTACAGCGTGCTGCCCACGTTGATCGAAGTTGGCATGGTGTTGGTGGTGCTGGGTACGCAATTCGATGCCGGCTACGTATGGGTGACGCTGTTGGCGCTGGCTTGTTATGTGGTGTTCACGGTGGTGGTAACCGAGTGGCGCACCAAGTACCGCCGCGAGTTGAACTTGCTTGATTCCGAAGCGCATACGCGCGCGGTGGACTCGTTGTTGAACTACGAAACCGTGAAATACTTCAACAACGAAGCCTTTGAGTCACGGCGCTACGACGAGCGCCTGCATGCGCTGCGGCGCGCCCGTATCAAAAGTCAGGTCACGCTGTCGCTGCTCAACGTAGGCCAGCAAACGGTGATTGCGGTGGCGTTGGTGGCGCTGCTGTGGCGTGCCACGCAGGGGGTTATTGACGGCCGCCACACGTTGGGCGATTTGGTCATGATCAACGCGTTCATGATTCAGCTGTACATCCCACTGAATTTTTTGGGGGTGTTGTACCGCGAGATCAAGCAATCGTTGACCGACTTGGACCGCATGTTCGCGTTGCTCGACAAACACCGCGAGGTGGCCGATGCACCCAACGCGCCGCCCTTGGCGCTGTCGGCGCAGCCATCGATAAGCTTTGAATCGGTGGGCTTTGCGTACGACCCCAAGCGCCCGATTTTGCGTGGCGTGAGCTTTCGCATTGAAGCGGGTCAAACGGTGGCGGTGGTGGGCGCATCGGGCGCGGGCAAGAGCACCTTGGGGCGTTTGTTGTACCGCTTTTACGATGCGCAACAAGGCCGCGTGCTGATTGATGGGCAAGACCTGCGGTCGGTGCAGCAAGACACTTTGCGCCAAGCCATTGGCATCGTGCCGCAAGATACGGTGTTGTTTAACGACACCATTGAGTACAACATTCGGTACGGCGCGCCGGGGGCCTCGCACGAGGCCATGGTGGATGCGGCCCAACGCGCCCATGTGCACGATTTCATAGTGGGGTTGCCGCAAGGCTATCAAACCATGGTGGGTGAGCGTGGCTTGAAGTTGTCGGGCGGTGAAAAGCAGCGCGTGGCGATTGCCCGAACGTTATTAAAAAATCCGCCGGTGTTGATTTTTGACGAAGCCACTTCGGCCCTGGATTCCGCCAACGAACGCGCCATTCAGGCCGAATTGCGTGCCTTGGCCGCGGGCAAAACCACCCTGGTGATTGCGCATCGTTTGTCCACTGTGGTGGATGCCGACATGATTTTGGTGCTGGCCGATGGTGCCGTGATCGAGCGCGGCCGTCACCCCGAGTTGCTGGCCCAACAAGGCGCGTACGCGCGCATGTGGGCGTTGCAGCAAAGCCGCAGCCAAGCCTCTTCATCACCTTCAACCCAGTCATGAGCCAAGCCAGCGACACCCTTACCCTCATCCAACCCGACGATTGGCATTTGCACGTGCGCGATGGCGCCGCTTTGGCCAGTGTGGTGCCGGCCACCGCGGGGCAGTTTGCGCGTGCCATCATCATGCCCAACCTGCGGCCGCCCATTACCCAAGCCGACGCTGCCTTGGCGTATCGCCAGCGCATACTGGCTGCGGTGCCTGAAGGCGTGGCGTTTGAGCCGCTGATGACGCTCTACCTAACCGACCGCACCAGCGCCGACGACATTGCCCGCGCCAAAGACGCGGGTGTGGTCGCCGTGAAGCTCTACCCCTCGGGCGCCACCACCCACAGCGACGCCGGTGTGACCGACTTGCGCCACGTTCACGCGGCCTTGGAGGCCATGCAACGGGTGCGCATGCCGCTGCTGATCCATGGCGAGGTCACCGACGCCGAGGTGGATGTGTTTGACCGTGAGGCGGTGTTTATTGATCGTCACTTGCAGGCCCTGCGCGGCCACTTTCCCGAGTTGCCCATGGTGTTGGAGCACATCACCACCCACGAGGCGGCGCAGTGGGTGGCGCAGGCCAGTGGCCCCACCGCCGCCACCATCACCGCCCATCATTTGCTCTACAACCGTGGTGCGTTGTTTGTGGGCGGGCTGCGACCGCACTGGTATTGCCTGCCGGTACTTAAGCGCGAACACCATCGGCAGGCGCTGGTGGCCGCCGCCACATCGGGCAACCCGCGCTACTTTTTGGGCACCGACAGTGCCCCGCATCCGGCGCACCTAAAAGAGCACGCTGCGGCTTGCGCCGGGTGTTACACCGCGCCACAGGCCATGGCGTTGTACGCGCAAGCGTTTGAAGACGCCGGTGCGCTGCACCACCTGGAGGGTTTTGCCAGTTGCCATGGGCCAGATTTTTATGGCTTGCCGCGCAACCCGACCCGCCTAACGCTCAAGCGGCAAGCGCAGCAGGTGCCCGAGTCGTACCCACTGGGTGAGCACCACATCAAGCCGCTGGTGGCTGGGCAAACCTTGCGTTGGCGAGTGGCCTAATCCCTATTGGGGCAGGGGATTATTGGTGGGCTTGAAGCATCGCCTGCGCGCCCCCATATCATGTCACGCCGGCGCCCTAGGGGGTGACGCGTTGGCGGTTATTTCAGCGAGGAATTTCATGAAGCGCATCGTGCTGTTTGTGTTGACCAACTTGGCCATTGTGTTGGTGCTGGGCGTCATGGCCAGCGTGCTGGGGCTGAATCGATTCATCACCGCCAACGGCTTGGACCTCACCACTTTGCTGGGGTTTTCGTTGCTGATCGGTTTTGGGGGCGCGTTTATTTCGCTGTTGATCAGCAAGCCGGTGGCCAAGTGGAGCACCGGCGCGCAGGTGATTGACCGCCCCAGCAATCAAGACGAGGCGTGGTTGGTGCAAACCGTGCAACGGTTGGCCAGCCAAGCCGACATCGGCATGCCTGAGGTGGCGATTTACGAGGGGGCAGCCAACGCGTTTGCCACGGGGGCGTTTCGCAACAACGCTTTGGTGGCGGTCTCCACCGGTTTGCTGCAAAGCATGACCCACGAAGAGGTGGAGGCGGTGCTGGCGCACGAGGTGGCGCACATCGCCAACGGTGACATGGTCACCATGACCTTGATCCAAGGGGTTATGAATACCTTTGTGGTGTTCCTCAGCCGCGTCATCGGCTACGCCGTGGATACCTTTATGCGCCGTGGCGACACGCAATCCAGTGGTCCTGGCATTGGCTACTTTGTGACCACCATCGTCATGGATATTTTGTTGGGTTTTGTTGCGGCAATCGTTGTTGCGTGGTTCAGCCGTCAGCGCGAATTTCGTGCCGATGCGGGCGCGGCCCAGCTGATGGGGCGGCGTCAACCCATGATCAACGCGTTGGCGCGTTTGGGTGGCTTGGAAGCCGGTGCCTTGCCCAAATCGGTGGCTGCGCTTGGCATTGCCGGTGGGCTGGGCAGTTTGTTTGCCACCCACCCGCCGATTGAGCAGCGCATCGCGGCGCTGCAGCAAGGGCGCTGAGTCAGGCGTATCATGCGCGGGTGATGCCAGCCAGGCCGTCGCTGGTGCATGGTGCCGAAAGGCCGCACTGGAGGAACGTCCGGACTGCACAGGACAGCGTAGGAGGTAACACCTCTCCACCGAAAGCCGCAAGGTATAAGGTGCGGATCAGAGCAACAGAGACGAGCCGCTTAAGTGCGGGTGAAACGGGCAATCTCTACGCGCAGCAATACCAAATAGGCTAACACGCGGCGGGCAACCGCTGCAACGCGTGGTCCGCGTGGCGTTAGCGGGTAGGTAGCACCGAGCCGAGTGGGTGACCCTTGGCCCAGAGGAATGGCGGTCACGGCGCGGCTTGCCGCGTCGCACAAAATCCGGCGTATCGGCTGGCTTCACATCTTTTTTTGCTGCGTGCCCAGCCGTTGCAGTCGTTGCACGTGCGCCAACAGCGAATGGCGCGCCACGGGCCAAAGTGCCGCCGGGGTGTCGTTGTAGGCCAGTGGCAGCCAAGCGTCCAGATCCCCCTCGGGCAGGGCCTGCATGGCTTGCGCCACCTTGGCCTCGCGCGCCAAACGGTGGGCGCGCAGGCCAGCAATGACCGCCAAAGGCTGGTGCAGCACGTGGCCGTGCGCGGGCAAAATAAATTGCACCGCGTGCGCCTGACAGGCTTGCTCCAACAGTTGCAGCGACGTGAGGTAGTCGTCCATGTCGCCATCGGGCGGATGGATCACGGTGGTGCTGCCGTTCAAAATGTGGTCGCCGGAAAACAGCAAGCCGTCTTCTTGTAACACCAAGCACACATGGTTGGCGGCGTGCCCCGGGGTGTGCAACACCCGTAGCGTGTGTTGCACCAGCGAATCTGCGCCGCGCAGCACCACGCAGGCGTCTGGCGCCAGCGTCTCGTCGGGTGTCCATTGACTGTCCGCTCGGGCATGCGGGCCGCTGGCCACGCCCAAGATCGGTGCCGGGGTGCCCAAGGCCAACTGCAACGGACGTGCGCCTGGGCTGTGATCGGGGTGCGAATGGGTGCACACAATGGCGCGAATGTCGCCGCCGGTGGCCGTGATCAGGCGGGCGCGGTGCTCGGGATGATCGGGCCCTGGGTCAATGACCACGTAACCGGTATCGGGCTCGCCCACCACGTAGGTGTTGGTGCCCGGGCCTGTCATGACGCCAGGGTTGCCCACGGTCAGACGCTGCACGTGACGCAGCAGCGGCACAGGACGCTCGTGCTGCCATTGCAGGGGATGCACGATTTGGCCGTCTGGACAGACCAAGGCCAATTCGCCGTAGGGCGGCTCGTGTTCCATGAACCTGGCCTCTTGGCCGTTGTTGAGGCCAGCACGCGGACAACTGACAAACAGAGGCTGCTCGCTGCCGCAAGCTGCCAACACCTCCTCGGCGCTGCTGTAAGCCTGCAGCTTTTGCAGGGTACGCACGGTAGGAAAAACCATGTTGAACGCACCTTGCGCGTGGCGCGCCAAGGCCTCGCTTGGCTTCACCCACTGCGGTTCAAACTGCTCTTGTTCATCGGCAATCGGCTGTTGGTTGGGCGGCATGAGCGCCACCCAAAAAGGCACGTCAAAGCGCTTGGGCAAGTCTCGATCGGTGATCCAGTGGGCCAGCAGCCATACCTTGTCGGCCGCCGGCGTAACCCCGTGCGCTTGGCATTGCGCGTAAAACGCCGCGTCACGCCGCCAACTTGCCAACGCCTTGGCGTCAACGGGCTGGCCATCGGCACCGTACGCCAACAAAATACCCAACTCCTCGTAACACTCGCGAATCGCGGCCAACGCCGCCGCGCGCCAATGCGGTGGATGACTGGGGCGAAACCGTGCGCTGCGTGCCGCGTCATGGTCTTGGTCGTCCACCACGCCACCCGGAAACACATACGCACCCGGGGCAAACGAGGCGTTCATGGCACGCCGTGTCATAAGAACTTCCAAACCTTGGCTGCCGTCGCGCAGCAGTAGCACGGTGGCCGCTGGGCGCAAGGCAGCTGGGGTTTGGGGTGGGTGCAGCTGGGTGTGCGGTCTAACCATGGCGGCACTTTAACTGCTTTGGCTGCAAGCGTAGATAATGCCGGCATGCGGGTTAGGCTTAGCAAAATGCACGGGGCGGGTAACGATTTCATCGTGCTCGATGAAACCCGCGGGTCTTTGGGCCTAAGTGCTGCGCAACGGCGCTGGCTGGCCGATCGGCACCTGGGTGTGGGCGCCGACCAACTGCTAACGGTGCGACCGCCGTCGGCCGCAGACGCCGACTTTGACTACATCATTCACAACGCCGACGGCCAAGAGGTTGAGCAATGTGGCAACGGTGCCCGTTGCTTGGTGCGTTTTGTACGCGGCAAAGGCCTAACCAACCAACGCGTGGTGCGTGCCCGGGTGCGGCACACCACGTTGGTACTTGAAGAGCGCACCGATGGCTTGGTGCAGGTGGACATGGGCGCGCCGTTGTTTGAGCCGCAGCGCGTGCCGTTTGATGCACTGGGGCTCAACCCTGAGCCGATTGGCCAGTGGCTGCGCTGGCATCTGGATGGTGAGCCGCCGCTGCCTTGTGGACCGTGGGGCATTTTGTCCATGGGCAACCCGCACGTGGTGCAGTGGGTGGACGATGTGCAGCATGCGCCGGTGGGCGTCATAGGGCGCTGGGTGCAAGCGCATCGGCGCTTTGGTCAGGGGGTCAACGTCGGGTTCATGCAGCGTGTTTCGCGGCATCACATTGCACTGCGGGTATACGAGCGGGGCGTGGGTGAGACCTTGTCGTGTGGCACCGGCGCCTGCGCGGCGGCGGTGGCCGGCATGCGCTGGAGCGAATTGCAAAGTCCGGTAACGGTGGATACCCGTGGCGGGCGCTTACAAATTGAGTGGGAAGGGGGGCAGCGGTCGTTACGCATGGCGGGCCCCGCCGAGTTTGTGTTTGACGCCGACATCGACATTCCCGATGATGACCACCTGCCCGAGGCATTTCGTTAGCCCCATCGTTTCGCATGACAACTTCCAACAACCGCCCCCTAACCGAAGACGACATCGCCGCCTATTTGCTTGGCAACCCCGACTTCTTTGAACGGCACGCCGATGTGCTGGCCACGGTGCAATTGACCAGCCCGCACAGCCGACGCGCCATCAGCTTGCAAGAACGTCAAGCAGAAATGCTGCGCGCCCGAATACGCGAACTCGAGCTGCACGGTGCCCAAATGCTGCGTCATGGGCAGCACAACGAACGGGTTTTGGCGCAACTCGACGCCCTTATGCTGACATGGTTGGCGCAGCCGCAAGCCAGTGCCTTGCCTGAGCAAATCGAACAAGGTCTCAAGCAGGCCCTGCAATTGCAATGGGTGGCGTTGCGGGTGTGGGATATGCCAAAGGCGGCAGGCTTGGCGCACACGTTTGAGCCAAGCCCGGCGTTGCGGCAACACGTCAACGCCATGCAGCAACCGTATTGCGGCGTGCGGCGCGACGACCCCACCATGGATTGGCTTGCTGAGCCCGAGGGCGTGGCCTCCATGGCCTGCGTGCCGCTGCGTTTGACATCAAGTGAGCAGGCGATTGGCGCGATGGTGTTGGCATCCGACGACGCCCAGCGGTTCACCGACGACATGGGACTGGCTTTGTTGCAGCGATTGGGGGCGCTGGTGGCTGCGGCGTTGCAACGCTTGGCGTGAAAGACGAGGCGGCCCCCCAGCCACCCAGCCTGACCGACCCGCAGGGGTGGGTTGAGTCCTATTTGGCCCACGTGACATGGGTCAAGCGTTTGGCGCCGCGTACCTGTGCTTTGTACCGTGCGGACTTACTTAAGCTCTTGGCGCATGCACAGCGGCTGGGTTTAACCCTGGCGCAGCTGCAAAGCAGCCATGTTCGCCAAGGCGTGGCGCGCTTGCATGCCAGTGGCTACAGCGCGCGCGGCGTGGCCTTGGTGTTATCGGGCTGGCGTGGGTTGTTTAAGTGGCTCACCCAACATGGCCACATGGCACACGACCCCACCCAAGGCGTGCGCGCCCCCAAGGCGCCGCGCCCATTGCCCAAAGCGTTGGCGGTGGACGATGCAGTTCGTTTGGCGGCACACCACAGCCCGCAACATCCCACGCGTGAAGCCCGCGATGCAGCCATGGTTGAGCTGCTGTACGGCTGTGGGCTGCGATTGGGGGAGTTGCTGGGCTTGGATGTATCGGCGGGCGGACTGGGCTGGCTTGACTTGCACGACGGCACAGCACACGTGACGGGTAAGGGCAGCAAACGCCGCAGCGTGCCGCTGGGGGCGTCGGCGCGGGTAGCCATTGGTCAGTGGTTAGCGCTTCGACCGCAGTGGGCGCAACCCGATGAGCCCGCGCTGTTTATCAATGCCCGTGGTCAGCGCCTATCGCCGCAGCAAACCCGCAGTCGCTTGCGCCAACGGGCCAGCGCCGCGGGCCTGGATGGACACGTGCACCCGCATATACTGCGCCACTCGTTTGCCTCTCATTTGCTGCAAAGCAGTGGCGATTTGCGCGGGGTTCAAGAGCTGCTGGGCCATGCCAGCATACAAAGCACGCAGGTTTACACCCGGCTGGACGCCCAGCACCTGGCAAAAGTTTATGACGCTGCGCACCCAAGGGCCAAAAAAAAACCGGCGCCATAAAAACATTGTTGCTAACATAAACGGTCTTGCCTCACGACACCACATAGGGAGCCATCGAATGACACGTTATTTGCAAGCCATGGTGGCCACCTTGGCCTTGGTTGCCGCCAGCGCCTATGCCGATGGCGTCAAGGCGGTGTACCACTTCAATCTGGGGGTGGCGCAGGCCGCTGCCGGGCTGCGCAACATCAACAACCACCTCAACGCCGACCCCACAGCCAAAATCGTGGTGGTGGGCCACGGCAAGGGCATCGACTTTTTGTTGCCTGGCGCCAAAACCCCCAGCGGCGGCGAATTCGCAGGCAGCATTGCAGGATTGGCGGCGCGCGGGGTTGAGTTTTTTGCGTGCAACAACACCTTAAAGGCGCGCAACATTGACCCCGCCAGCCTGCCGCTCGAAGCCAAAATTGTGCCGTCAGGCGTGGCAGAAATTGCCAATCTGCAGGCCAAACAGGGTTACGTTTACGTCAAACCCTAAGCCCAACCGCTTAACAAGATAGACCGCATGGCACTTATTCCTGTCACCATTCTCACCGGCTTTTTGGGCTCGGGTAAAACCACATTGCTGCGGCGTGTGCTCACCGAGACGCACGGCCAAAAAATTGCCGTGATCGAAAACGAGTTTGGTGCCGAAAACATCGACAACGACATCTTGGTGAACGACACCCAAGAAAACATTGTGCAAATGAGCAATGGTTGCGTGTGCTGCACCATTCGCGAAGACCTAAGGGCGACGCTGGCCGACTTGGCGCAGCGTAGGCGCAAAGGCGAGCTCGATTTTGAGCGTGTGGTGATTGAAACCACCGGTTTGGCCGACCCCGGACCCGTGGCACAAACGTTTTTTATGGACGATGAAGTGGCCGAGCAGTATTTGCTCGACGCCGTGCTAACGCTGGTGGACGCCAACCACGCGCCGCAACAGCTCAACGATCGTCAAGAGGCCAGGCGGCAGGTGGGCTTTGCCGATCAGTTGTTTATCAGCAAAGCCGATTTGGTCACCGCCGAGTCGCTGGCTGCGTTGCAGCACCGGCTTAAGCACATGAACCCGCGTGCGCCGCAGCAGGTGGTGCATTTTGGTGAGGTGGATTTGGCGCGGGTGTTTGATCTAAAGGGCTTTAACCTCAACGCCAAACTCGATGTTGACCCCGAGTTTTTGCAAGACGGGCACGCTGGGCATGACCACAGCCACGATCACGACCATGATGGCGAGGTCTGCAACCACCCCTCGCATCAGCACGGGCACGAGCACGGACACCACCACCACCACGATGACGATGTCAAAAGCTTTGTCTACCGAGCCACCCGCCCCTTTGATCCTGCCAAGTTAGAGGACTTTCTTGGTGCGGTGGTGCAGATTTACGGACCTCGCATGCTGCGCTACAAGGGCGTGCTGGATATGAAAGGCACGCCGCGCAAGGTTATTTTTCAGGGCGTTCACCAGCTGATGGGAAGCGATTTGGGGGTGCCCTGGCGAAAAGATGAGCCACGTGAGAGCCGTATGGTCTTTATTGGTATTGAGTTGCCGAGAGAAATCTTGGAGCAAGGCCTGGAGCAGTGCCTGGTTTAACCCCCGTGGCGCCCCTGGTAGGCGTCTTGGCCTGGTGGGAGATGCCCCAAACGTGGTGGCGGCTTTGGACCGGCTCTACGGGTTTGCCCTTGGGGGGTGGTGTGCTTGAGGGTATAACATCGCCGCCTGCTTCAAATCAACCCAGCCGGAGAAACCCGCCAGTGAACGCCACCGCAAAGAAGAAGCCCACTCTGAAGAAAGCCGCGCCGGCCAAAAAAGCTGCTCCGGCTAAGAAAGCTGCTCCAGCCAAGAAAGTTGCTCCGGCCAAGAAAGCTGCTCCGGCCAAGAAAGCTGCTCCGGCCAAGAAAGCTGCTCCGGCCAAGAAAGCTGCTCCGGCCAAGAAAGCTGCTCCGGC
>Ga0255753_1006309_pt1 | contig 11026 bp, 11 predicted proteins | sample 041ome_10_FD_179953 | JGI IMG/M metagenome (GOLD analysis project Ga0255753, IMG submission 179953) | Coastal salt marsh microbial communities from the Groves Creek Marsh, Skidaway Island, Georgia - 041412US metaG (version 2) | ecosystem: Environmental > Aquatic > Marine > Intertidal zone > Salt...
GCACAAATCGAACTGTACTTTTCCGGGATTCGCAAATCCCTTTGCACTTTTTGAGGATAGAAACATGAGCGAAATTCCAAGTGATTTGAAATACACCAAGAGCCACGAGTGGGTACGTGACGAAGGCGATGGCACTGTGACCATCGGCGTGACTGCGCACGCAGCAGAATTGCTCGGCGACTTGGTATTTGTTGAGCTGCCAGAAGAAGGCGCTGAATTCGACGCTGGCGATGAGTGCGCAGTTGTTGAATCAGTCAAAGCTGCTTCTGACGTATACAGTCCAGTGGGTGGTGAAGTAGTTGCCGCTAATGAGTTGCTCGCTAACGCTCCAGAGACCATTAACGACGATGCTTTTGGTGATGGATGGATCTTCACTTTGCGCTTGTCTGATGCAGGTGAGATGGACGATCTGATGGATGCTGAAGCTTACGCTGAGCACTGTGAGAACGAAGACCACTAATTGTTTTTACGGCGTGTCGCTTGCGGCACGCCAACCTAGGTTTGCTTTATGCCGTTTATTCCCCATACCGAAGAAGAAGTCCAAGAGATGCTCGCCGATATCGGCGCGTCATCGATTGATGATTTGTTTGATGAAATTCCTGAAGGTCTGATCGTTACTGAAGATGACCTGATTAGCATTCCGCAAGGTTTGCCAGAAATGGATGTCGCTCGTTTGATGCAGTCACGTGCACGTAAAGATGGACACGGTTTGTGTTTCATTGGTGCAGGTGCATACGATCATCACATTCCGGCAGCGGTATGGCAGATCACCACGCGTGGCGAGTTCTACAGTGCTTATACGCCTTATCAAGCAGAGGCAAGCCAGGGGACTTTGCAGTTGTTATATGAATATCAATCGATGATGACCGCATTGATGGATATGGATGTATCAAACGCATCTTTATACGATGGTGCTACCGGCGTTGCCGAAGCAATCTTGATGGCGATTCGCGGTAACCGTAAGAGCAAGTCTAAGCGTGTCTTGATGCCACGCACGGTACATCCTGCGTATCGTAAAGTGGTGCAAACCATTGTTAAGAATCAACAGATCGAAGTGGTAGAAGTGCCATTCGATATGGCTACCGGCCAAACCGATATGGCGGCATTGCAGGCTTATGCAGGCGAAGACTATGCGGCACTAGTTATTCCTCAGCCAAACTTCTTTGGTGTTTTGGAAGATGTTACGGGCATGACGGACTTTGCACACGCTAACGGTATGTTGGCGATTGGTGTAGTGAACCCATTAGCGATGTCTGTGATTACACCACCAGGTCAATGGGGTGAAACGGGTGCGGATATCGTTGTCGGTGAAGGTCAGCCATTAGGTGCACCTTTATCATCAGGTGGCCCTTACTTTGGTTTCATGTGTTGTACCCAAGCGCTGGTACGTCAGATGCCAGGCCGCATTATTGGCAAGACAACCGATCTTGATGGCAAAGACGGTTATGCACTGACACTGCAAGCACGTGAGCAACACATCCGTCGTTCTAAAGCGACATCTAACATTTGTACTAACCAAGGTTTGTTGGTTACCGCAGCGACGATTCATATGTCTTTGTTGGGTGCAGAAGGTTTGGCGCGTGCAGCTGCAAGCTCACATCAAAATACCAACAGCTTGGTAGAGCAGCTCACCTCAATTAATGGTGTTGAGCAAGCCTTCTCAGGCGCAGCGTTCCACGAGCGTGTATTGCGCTTGCCGGCTGAAGCTGAAGCCACTTTGCAGTTATTAGCTAATCAAGATGTCTTGGGTGGCTTTAATCTGAAAGATGATTACCCAGAGTTAGGTGATGCGATTTTGGTCTGTGCGACCGAGCAGCGTACTGAAGATGAGATCGCGGAATACGCAAGTAAGTTGGCCAAGGTGGTCGGCGCTTAAGCCGCAGGAGTTAAGACTATGTTGATTTTTGAACAATCTAAAGCCGGTCGTCGTGCCTTCGCACAATCTCCAGCAACACGTGTTGAGCTCAGTGGTATTCCTGCTGATCAACAACGTAAAGATAAGCCTGCCTTGCCTGAAGTGTCAGAGATGCAAGCGGTGCGTCACTTCACACGGTTGTCGCAGAAGAACTTCTCGATTGATACCCAGTTCTATCCACTCGGTTCATGCACCATGAAGTACAACCCGCGCGCATGTAACAGCTTAGCCATGTTGCCAGGTTTCTTGGCGCGTCATCCGTATGCACCCGACTCACATAGCCAAGGTTACTTGAGCTGCATGTTTGACCTACAAGAGATCTTGAAGACCGTGACTGGTATGAAAGAGGTTTCATTGGTGCCAGCAGCGGGCGCACAAGGTGAGTTTGCTGGTGTAGCGATGATTCGCGCTCACCACGACGCACGTAACGATGATGCGCGTTGCGAAATCATCGTGCCTGATGCAGCGCATGGTACGAATCCTGCGACTGCGGTTATGTGCGGTTACAAGGTAAAAGAGATTCCAACGCTCGAAGATGGTGATGTCGACGTTGAAGCATTGAAAGCGGTTGTCGGTCCTCAAACAGCTGGCATCATGTTGACCAACCCATCAACAGTGGGTGTGTTCGAACGTCGTATCAAAGAGATCGCAAAGATCGTTCACGATGCAGGTGGCTTGTTGTATTACGACGGTGCAAACCTTAATGCGATCTTGGGCAAAGTGCGTCCAGGTGATATGGGCTTTGATGTGATCCACATGAATCTTCACAAGACCTTTTCAACACCACACGGTGGTGGCGGCCCAGGTGCAGGCGCGGTTGGTGTATCGGCACGTTTGATTCCGCATTTGCCTGTCCCTATGGCAGCAAAGCATGAAGATGGAAGCTACGGTTGGATAACCGAAGAAGATCGTCCTCAATCAATCGGTAAGTTGATGGGCTTTGCCGGTAACGCGGGCGTGTTGTTGCGTGCTTACATTTATGCGCGTTTGCTCGGTCGTGAAGGCATGGTACGTGTATCAGAGTACGCAACCTTGAACGCTAACTACATGGCAGCGAAATTGGAGAAAGCTGGCTTTGAATTGGCTTACCCTGGTCGTCGTGCTACTCACGAGTTCATTGTGACCTTGCGTAAGCAAGCAAAGAACCTGGATGTTAACGCGATGGACTTTGCAAAGCGCTTGCTTGACTTTGGGTTCCACGCGCCAACAACCTATTTCCCGATCCACGTGCCCGAGTGTTTCTTGATCGAGCCAACCGAATCTGAAGCGAAAGATGCGCTAGATGGTTTCATCAAAGCGATGATTGCGATTCAAAAAGAAGCCGAGACAGAAGCAGAGATGGTAAAGGGTGCACCTTACACCTTGCCGGTACGTCGTTTGGATGATGTTAAGGCAGCGCGTGAGCTTAATCTGAAGTATCAATTAGATTGAAGATGAAAACGTGTAAGTGATTTATGAATGATCTTAAAACAAGGATGCTGTTATTTTAGTTTTAAAGTAACAGTTTTCACCTTATGTTCCTTTTTTCCTTCATTCCATGCATGGCTGTAATCATACTGATATAAGAATTCTGGATACGCATCACTTTCTTTAGTTGCTTCTGTGAATAAGTCCACCCTCATATTTGGAGTGTTGTATTGCGTTCGGTCACCATTAATCGTTGTTGGTAAGGGAAATATTACAGGTAGCCCAGGGGTTCTGATGTATAAATCAAGTCGATTAATTTTAAAACCAAAACTAAAACAGAAATTAAGCATTAATTCTGGGCTTATCTGATAAAAGCCATGATTGAGGAAATTATTTGCTGGATGCATACCGATATACCGACCACCAATATTTAGGAGTCTAGCAATTGAATTCAATGCATTTGGCACATGGTAAACATGCTCAAGGGTCCCCCCGTCTATAACAGAGTCATATTTTCCATAAAGACTCTCAGGGAGAGGCTTATTTAAATCATGGAAAACGTTACCTCCCTCATAGTCATTTATATCCAAAAAATCGAGTTCAGTTGCGCCCAGTTCTTTGAATAAGTTGTCAGCATATTTTTCGTGTATGAATTTATCTAAATTAATTTTAGAGCTATAGTGATTAATAACTACTTTAGCTAATTGAATTTTTTCTGGATGCCTAAGATTGTTATCTTGCCTTCCAAGAACTAGCGTTTTTCCCAAAGGTTCTTTAATTCCAACTAAAAATGCGAAAGGATTTAGTGATATTCCCATGAGTCTTAACCTATTACCTTTTTCAGATTACACATTGTTTCTTTTAAGTAAACTTTAGAGTCCGGGCCTTTAAAAGTGATCATTTGTATACCTTCTTTTTTTAGATGCTGTAATTGGTCCGAAGTTAAGACTTCTTTCGTAATATGGAGGTGCTTAGATGGATTTAAGAGCCCAAATTCGAGTTCGTTGTTATTAATTGCTATAAATAAAGAATATTGGTCCCCGTACCAGCGATGAAAGCGATCAGGTAGCGCTTTACAAATTTTAAGCAGATTGCCAAAAGTCTTAGATTGGTCACCGATAGTGGCGATAGCACCAAATAGGTAAGGCATGACTTGGTTAATCATCTTACCTGTAAATTCTGGGTAGTGCTCCGGGTATCTATCATTTATAAGAAAGTCCTGCAGCCTCGGTGTTAACAGTAAGTTTTTGCCATTCGCATCGACAATCAAGGGCTTTATAAACAAGCTATCCGCATCACAAAAAAAAGTAAGGCCGCTTGTGTAACGATATTTAGAGTAAGCCTGAAGTCGCGCGACCATAATATTCTTGGATAAAGCAAACCGCTGCGTTTTATTGCAGCCCGGCACTAAGGGTGTTTTTTTGTCCGTGAGATGAACAATTTCAACATCGTCCCCCATAACCAATCGTATTGATGCCACAAGAGCCGACGGAATTGATATGTCAGGGCCTACCCATAGAAATGCTATAGTTGGTTTCATAATTAAATTTTAAAGATATTGTTATATGTATACACCTGATGATTATGACAAACACTCCTGTTTAAAACCTAGTGTTGGTCTCTATATCGCCATTCTTTTCTCGATGAAGGATGTGGTTCTTATTATTGTGGAAGCATTAAGTAAGTTAAAAGCAAAAGGTGGCCCTAATCGTTTGGAATATTTTGAAGACCTTGTCCAACCAGAAATGATCTTAGTAAATATCATTGGATTGCTTCTCTTTGTGGCTTTTATGAAGCGTGAACCAAAGGAGCAGGGATTTTGGAAAAGAGTCTATAAAAATGGGCGATTATTACTTATAGCCGCCTTGAGCTTACATTTGATTATTCTTGGCATAGAACAGGCTTTACAAATTAGTGAAGCGTATCGCTGGTCTAAAGGCATCAGTATGCCTCTCATTTACATGATGTTTGTGGACGGGATTTTTATCTTATACGCAGCTTCCTCGGGCAGAGTTAAAGATGTTTTTTCTGACTGGCCTAAAGCTGCTACGAATATAGATTAATCAGACAAATAACAATGAGTAAAAATTTCCATTATTAGTTCAACCGCAGGCCGTTTTACGTGCCTGCCGTCCGCTTCAAAGGCATCCCGACCAAAAGCAGTAATATAGTCATATGATGGAAAATAAAAGGTATTTTTATTTTTTCTGGCGACTTCACTTAGGGCTGCTCTAAGAAGAGACTTGCTCTCTAGGTTAGCTATATAAACATCATCTCCAGAAAAGGTTCTATTCAAAGGCACTGGGGATACAGAAAGGAAAATTTTGGCCTCACCCCTTTTTTTAGATTGAATTAAATCTACAATAGTTTGAACGTTAGTAATGTTTTCTTCGAAAGTAGATTGATGAAGTGTGGTGTCATTTAGATTGCCATAGCCACCATATAATGGTTTCTGTGAAACAATAAGACCGTTTTTTTTGTTTTTGAAAACTTCCGTCATTCCAAATGTAAATACGAAAACATTTGAATTCTTGATCCCATTGTCAATTTCTAAGTTAACATTATGTAGTGCCATCCTTAGCTCTTCAATTGTTTTTCCAAAAGATAATCTTTTATATGGGTCTTGGTAGATTTGGTCCTCAGTTTTCCAAAACCGATCTTTTATAACGAAGAAATCATCATGTTTAAAAATCAATTCCCCGAAAGATCTTCTTAATTCTTGTAGTACAGTAAATGTGTTGTAAAAATTTAGATGGGGTCGCTCGGGTAGTTCGTCAATCTTGACTCTATTCTTGTCAAACGACATCCGATCATATTTTGGGTATAAATTAAATCCTTTTTTGAAAAGCGCAATCCGTATTTCTTCTGCAAAACAGCTGCCCATAGTAAATATAGAGTCTTCTTTCTTTAAGCATGGCTGCTTTGAAAGACCAATTAATTTTCTGGTATTAAAATTTAGCCACTTATCATTGGCTTTGCCGATATTAAAATTAATTTTATTTGGCATACTTACTTCAGTATTAAGTTTGTAGTAATTAGATATCTAAAGCTTCCTAATTACTTCTCCTAAAAAACACAAATAATTTAGAGCGCTTAAGTCATAAAATCTTGATTGCTGATCTGCCAGTATAATCGACTACACTCAGCATTGGCGAAGGTTTAAGCTCTTGGAAGTAATCATCTACCGCTTTTTTTGCCCCAGCCCAATGACCATAGTCATCAATTATTAAAACACCATGCACGCTTAACTTTGGATAAAGAATTTCCATTTCATATTTAGTTGACTCATACCAATCCGTATCTAGCCTTAAAACGGAGATTTTCTCTGGAAGCGGCGCAGAGCTAAGCGTTTCACATACATCACCTTTAACGAGATGCATACCAGACTCATTTACTTTTGAATTCGCTATGTTAAGTTTCACATCTTCAAAGCTTGCATAGGCCCAATCACAATGAGTTTCATTGAAGGTTTGTCCATATTTGATAATTGCAGGTTGGCCGGAAGATATACTTATATCGTCATCAGTTGGCTTAGTCATGCCTTCAAAGGTATCGAATAACCAAACTTCTTTACTAGACTCAAGATGCTCAAACATCATTTTAGCAAGGATGCTTGAGCCTCCCCTCCAAACACCACACTCAACCCAATCACCGTCAATATTATTTTCTACAACATACCTGCAGGATTTGATGGTATTAACTAATCTGGCAACCGAAGTCATGCTAAGTTTCTTATCAAGGATATAATTCAAAGCCTCTAATTCAAAAGCACTTAGCTCTATTACGGGATGATTTGGTGAATTACGTTTATGCAACAAATCATAATCATATTTTGCAAGCTCAATCTTGAGTTGTTTAATTGAAATATTCATATTTAAAATTTAACATGTTGTTTATTTTGAGTGGTGCAAGGCTCCTTTTCGAAGGAGCTAACATTATAGGCGGTAATTAGTTTCAATCCATTTGAAATGAGCTTTCAAATTATTATTGTCAGGATCTCTTGGGCCAGGAAACATGATTATTTTTGCATCGTGGGGGAGCTCGCTTTTTCCTGTAGTTAAGAAGTCTTGTCTCATATCATATATACCCCTTCTCTGAGACCAATTAGCTTCTTTTTTAAGATTGAGTAGAGAGTTAGTTACGCCTTGATCTGTTCCGGGGCCAACTCGATTATCCATTGCCCTAGATGGATTTTTGTCGAATGTTTCCCAGATCTCTTTTCTTGAACCTGGCTCCATCATGTACATGCCGTTATTCATTCGCCAACCATTGCCGTCGGCGTTCCGCATTCGGTAGTAAACAAACTCTTCTTTTCTGTTTAAGAGTTTTGAAATGTCATCGACGATCACCATATCTAAATCCATGCAGATAAATCGACCACCGATAAAATCACCAAACTCCTTAGAAAATGTAAAAAGCCTGTGAAAACAACCTCCGAGCTCTCTATGCGTTGACCATAGCTCATGCTGGAGAATATCTAAATTTAGACTGGGATCTATTTCATCAGTGAACAAGTGATACTTGAAAGGGATCTTTAAATGACGTTTCACCATCGCATGGTGTATGGCTACTTTGTTCGAATCATAATCAATCTTGGAATCTCCAATTTGTGTTGGGATAAATTCCTTCTGTTCAGCTAAAGGCTTCCATTTAAAAACAACAATATTAAGCAAAATTAACCTGCAGATGTCATGTCAGATTTGTATTGCTCCCAAACTTCTTCGTAGTCACATCCTTTGTAATCATCAAAGTAGGGGCCGCCCAAGGTGAAGTGAATAAGATCTGGCAGTCTCCCATTAGCAAGCTTTTCCTCTTCACCTACTAAGAAATTCCACGTATGCGGTATCTCTCCAATTAGATCTTCTGATTCTAGCCATTTAAATTGATGTAAGAACAAGCCATCTTCATGTTGTACGACTTCAGGAGTTAGTGAGGTGCATTTGGCGTTATTGAATAGCATGACACTAGACCAGTTCTTTTTTGGATATACAGTTTGGATCTGATCTAAGAATTTACGTTCACTTGATGGCGTGTAGTCGTGCTTAACACACATAACTGCATATTTATCGTCTCGAAGCTCCCACAGGCTTTTTATATCCGATGTGACGATCATGTCGCAGTCCATGAAGATTGACCAACCTTCAAAACCAGAGAGATAAGGAGTCAGAAAACGAGTTAAGGAAAATTCAGTTGATTCTTTTACTGTGCGAGTACGTTGATAGATATTGCCCAAGTGCTTCTTTGCAATCGGGGTGATTGAAACTGGTTCTGAGGCATTTTCGATAATGCTTTGCACAAGTGTGTGATAAGCGACTTTTTCACGCGGATCGTAACCAATAAAAATACGGATCATGACTTACTTGCTGCCAAAGCGGTTAATTCTGGAACTAGAGATTTTACTAGTTCTTCCCAGCTTTGTTTTTGTTCCTTCTTAATCATTCGAACACTTGGATACCAAACTGATTGTTCATCAACCCCATTTGAGAACCATCTAAAATCACCAGGCTCATCTAAAAGCACCCAAGCTGGGACAGCCTGGCTACCTGCAAAATGAATTGAGGTATTTGAGGTTTGAATTATTAAGTCAAGATTCGCGATTAAAGCAATTTGTCGCTCTATTTCTTGCATTGGGTCAATCTCATCAAAATGAATTAAATTGGTACCATAGCTTTGATTTAATAAATTGATTTCTTTTTCAACATTGCCGTATTGTAAATTAATCCAATTGATATTTGAAATCTTCAGAAGAGGAATAAAATTTTCTAAACCGATTTCCTTCTTTTTAATGACTTTACCCAAGGCGCCGCCTGTCCAAGCAATTCCTATAGATAAGTTATTTTTTAGGCTATTTAATTTCTCTCCGTAAAGCTTATGGAAAGAACGTTCATATTTTAGAAATAAAGAATCTAAATGGAAATTATCTAACGATTGCCTTGTAATTCCACAAATGGATGAAAGCTTTAAACAATAATTATGTTCGACAACAGTTTTATAATCTTTTGTAATTAATCGTGGATCAAATAATTCCGCATCCCATACTGGTTCTACAGTAGTAAACGATCTACGTATTATTCCGTGAAGCCTTGCGTCACAGTTTAATGTGACCTTTTTGGGTGAAGCCACTTTAATGAAATCATTTAAACAGCTCAAAAATAAAATAACGTCTCCAATCCCTTGGTTGGAAAGCAAAAGAATAGATTTATCTCTTATGTTATCAATGTTAAATTCATTGAGGCATATGTGCTTAAAATTCTCTTCGGTGCCTTGATAGTGTTTCCAACCATTCTTGAAATCATGTTTTCTGAAAAAAAGTGCAGCAGTTGATGGGGAGGGGAATATTTTGTCTTTTATTGGTAGTAATATTTCATAGGCTTCGTCTAGTTTGTTTAGTTGATATAAAGCGTCCACTAGAGGTGTTTTCTGAGCATCAGCGCAGCCTTCATTAATGGCATTTTTAATGTGCGTGATTGAAATTTCATAATTACCTTTTTCAAGCTGATCAAGTGCGCAAAAATAGTTAAATGTTATTTTGCAGCTATCCACCTCTCCGGAAACATCAATGAGAAAATTCGCGAAAGCTTTAAAGTGACTTTCTCTTTGGTGAGATAAGTACCCAATAAGGTTATATAAGGGACAGTTATCAAAAGACGCACTTTTAAGTAAAAGTGTTAACTGGTCTTTGTTTTTAACATTTAAATCAAAGCTTTCTGATAGTTTAAGCCCAATTGACTTTAAGGATTGATATTCAGAAATACTTTTTAATTTTACAACGTTGAGGAAGAAGGCGACCAAAATTAAAAAAAGCACGTCATTTGATTTTTTTGAAATGATAATAGTGTAAGCATCATTAAATCGCCCTAACTTAATCTCGACGGACACAAGATTAATTATGGGATAAGCATAATAAGGGTCGGCTTGTATTGCCCGGTTATAAAATATTCTACTTTTTTCTAGGTTGTTTAGCTTACTGTATGCGTTTCCTAGATTGTTGAGAATAATGGCGTTATTAGGCAGTAATTCGTTGGCTGTTAAGTAACAGCTTAGAGCTCTTTTATGAAGACCCATTCTTTCAAAAATTGTGCCTAAGCTTGTATGGGCTTGAAAAAAAGTTGGGTCCAGTTTTATGGCTTTTTCAAGGTTGTTTCTTGCTCGAGATAGCTTACTGGACTTAATTAGTGTGAGTGCTAGGTTGTATAAATTTACGGCCTTTGGATTCATTTTAACTGTCTTGGATTAAATTTAGGCTTCAGAAATTATTCATGATTGTAATTTATAGCGCATAAAAAAACCCCGCCGGAGCGGGGTTCTTCGTATTCAGTGGGGAACTGAATTACTTAGCAACTGGTGCGTAAGCTGGCTGCTCGTAACCGTAAGCAGTGCCATTGGTATCAGTAGAACCGTTACCTTTGAAGTCGCCTGCAGTGCGGCCTTTACCAGAGAAGTTCATAGAGAAAGTAGCTTCACCTTCGCCAGTACCGTTACCGATGAAGTCGCCTTTAGCGTTGTTCGCGCCGTTAGCGTTAGTGTTAGCTGAATCCATGAACGCTGAAGCTTGAGCTGAAGCGATGATAGCTGCGATTGCGATGATCTTTTTCATTGTTAAATCCTCAAAAATTTGTGTAGAAGTTTTTTCGCTGACCAACCACTGATCAGCTAATGAGGATAAGTATATAAGTATTTTCTAATATGTCAATACTTATTTCA
>Ga0255753_1006313_pt1 | contig 11024 bp, 2 predicted proteins | sample 041ome_10_FD_179953 | JGI IMG/M metagenome (GOLD analysis project Ga0255753, IMG submission 179953) | Coastal salt marsh microbial communities from the Groves Creek Marsh, Skidaway Island, Georgia - 041412US metaG (version 2) | ecosystem: Environmental > Aquatic > Marine > Intertidal zone > Salt...
ACATCCTTCGTATACAAAATGGAATGGCAGGTCTCCTCTACGCAAATTAATTTACCCCCCTATATTAAATGGTCAAGAACTTACCCGCAGTAGAGAGATCTACCAAGATTCGGTTTGGTAAGCATGTCCCTGATTCCACAGACCAGGCGGAAAATACCATTGTCTTCAACGCGAGTAATACACTGGTTCCAACAATAAATGAAAACGCAGTGTATTTATCGCCTATCAGGAATAGACCTGATTATACAGAACCACAAATTGTACTTTTGATGTATGACAAAAATACCAAGGAGATTACAGAATCTGGGGAATCAGCGAATGCTCTCGTTGGTGGTGCGACGCTCGCCCTCACTGTAGATCGCGCAAATGTGACATCAAATACTGTTCAATTTAGATTTGCGGATAATAATACTGGATTTGTTACGGATTCAAATGTCGGTATATCAAACTTACTTCCCCAACATACCGTGAGTGTTGGTTCAAACCTCTACATTGATGAATTTGGTTCAAACGTTCTCGTTGTTTCTGGCAATGTTGCCATCTTACGTGATCTCGTCGTCGATGGAAATCTCAGAGTTAATGGAGATACGACTGTCATCTATACGGAGAATACAGCCATCAAGGATGCCCTCATTGAACTTGGACAAAATAACACATCCGCCGATACAACCCTTGATTTGGGTATTCTCATGCATCGTCCAGACGCGTTGTCAAATGTTGTCATTGGGTATCGTGAGGGAACGGACGAATTTGCTATTGGTTACACCGACGCAAACCCCACGGATAAGACCTTTACACCAAAAACTGATGAGGATATCAATGTTCACGTCTATGGTCTCACCCACGTGGACGCTAATATTTACGCACATGAGGATATTCTTGTCAGTGGCAATGTATATGTGGCCCAAAATGTTTCGGTCACCGAGGAGTTGACCATCTCTGGAAATGTGTATGCCCAAAAGGACCTCGAAGTTGTTGGGAATGTTGTGGCCTATAAGGATCTCAGTGTCTCTGGAAACGTGTACGTGACCCAAAATGTCTCAATCACCGAGGAGTTAACCGTCTCTGGAAATGTATATACCCAAAAGGACCTCGAAGTTGTTGGGAATGTTGTGGCCTATAAGGACCTCCTTGTCAGTGGGAATGTCTACGTGTCCCAAAATGTCTCAGTCGCAGAGGAGCTGACTGTCTCTGGAAATGTATATGCCCAAAAGGACCTCGAGGTTGTTGGGAATGTTGTGGCCTATAAGGATCTTCTTGTGAGTGGGAATGTCCATGTATCCCAAAATGTCTCAGTCGCAGAGGAGCTGACTGTCTCTGGAAATGTATATGCCCAAAAGGACCTCGAGGTTGTGGGCAACGTCTATGTCGATGGCAATGTTGTAGCCTACAGGGATCTCCTTGTGAGTGGGAACATCTACGCGTCCCAAAATGTCTTTGTCACCGAGGAGCTAACTGTCTCTGGAAATGTCTATACCCAAAAGGACCTTGAGGTTGTGGGCAACGTCTATGTCGATGGCAATGTTGTAGCCTACAGGGATCTCCTTGTGAGTGGGAACATCTACGCGTCCCAAAATGTCTTTGTCACCGAGGAGCTAACTGTCTCTGGAAATGTCTATACCCAAAAGGACCTTGAGGTTGTGGGCAACACGTATGTGTCTGGGAATGTTGTGGCCTATAAGGATCTCCTTGTCAGTGGAAATGCTTATGTATCCCAAAATGTCTTTGTCACCGAGGAGCTAACCGTCTCTGGAAATGTGTATGCTCAAAAGGATCTCGAGGTTGTGGGAAATGTTGTAGCCTATAAGGACCTCCTTGTCAGTGGGAATGTCCATGTGTCCCAAAATGTCTCAATCACTGAGGAGCTAACTGTCTCTGGAAATGTGTATGCCCAAAAGGACCTCGAGGTTGTGGGAAATGTCATGGCCTACAAGGACCTCCTTGTCAGTGGTAATGCCTATGTGACTGGGAACGTGTCAGTCACTGAAGAGCTAATTGTCTCTGGAAATGTGTATGCCCAAAAGGACCTCGAGGTTGTGGGAAATGTTGTAGCCTACAAGGACCTCCTTGTCAGTGGGAATGTCTACGCGCTCTCCAATGTAGATGTGTCTCGGGAGTTGAATGTGACTGGGAATGTGTATGCGTTCTCAAATGTGGATGTGGCTCAAGAGTTGAATGTCGCCGGGAATGTGTACGCATCCTCAAATGTTGTGGTCACTGGGAATGTTCACGCCGCCAGATACTACGGTGATGGTGGACATCTCGCAAATGTTACACTCCAAGTTGTGACTAATAAGGGAAATACAACCTCAAACACTGTACAGTTTACAAATCCGACGACCGCTTTTACGACCGACCTCACATCAAATGTTGGCGTCAATATTGGACAATTGAACAATGTGACGTTAACCACACCCCTCAATGAAGATATGCTTGTATATGATGGTACACAATGGGTTAATCAAAAACAGAATCACTTATTTTTATACGCAAAGGCGAATGTGGCGTTAACTAAAGGTGAAGTTGTGTACGCGACAGACACGGTTGGTAACGACACATTTGTCGTTGATAGAGCGGATGCACGTGACCCCCGAAAAATGCCTGCGATTGGTATTTTGTATCAAGATTTAGCGCTTAATGGACAGGGTCTGGTCGTCTCATTTGGGCGCGCAGATGGTGCAGCACTCGATAGTTTCGGAGAGGGTGAAACGGTATACGTGAGTAATACAGTACCTGGGGGTCTCTCAAATGTTGCCCCTACAGGTGTATATAATGGAGTTCCCAATCTCATTCAAAACGTTGGTCTCGTGGTGAAACCACATCCATCACAAGGTATTGTTTCTGTAACAGGTGTCGGTCGTGTAAATGCTATTCCAAATGCGAATGTTATCACAGAAACACCTACGTATGTGTATACAGATAGTACAGCGGGTAAAAATACATTAAATAAGATTGACCCAGTAAACCTTCTCACAAAACTTCAAACCCTTGCGCAGGTTGTGAATACTGGGAATACCGTGTCAAACACGATTAACGTGACGGGTCTCACAACAACTGGGAATTTGAATGTGACCAGTAATATCTCAGTCACAGGTCTTGTAGACCCCAACAATAAGTACTTACCAATGGTTGACACAAATGGATATTTTGTAAAGTCGCCTGTATATGTGACAAATGAGGGTAAGTATGTGATATCCGCGGGTGAAGCGGAGTTTTTGGGTAACATTACACTCGGTGGTAACACAACAATTATTTCATCAACTTCCGTGACTATTGAGGATAGAATATTTGGGGTTGGGGCAAACAACAGTGCTACTGGTTTGGACAGTGGTTTTATGATTGAACACCAAGACGATGGCACATTCGCCAATGTTGCCCTCATTCATCACGCCGATGAACATAGATTTTCTATAGGCTATACACAAAACACATTTACTGATAATCACATTTTATACAAACAACACGATGATGGTACACTCTTACGAATTGAATTACACGGTAATCTCATCGTTCAAAACAATTTATCGGTGAGTGAAACTGGTACTTTTGATGGGCGAGTTGGTGTTAAAACCGTGTCTCCAGGGTACGACTTGGATGTTTGGGGTACGGCGAATGTTGGGGTCCTCACGGCGACAACAGTAAGTGCTGAAAATGTAAAGGGAACGGTTGTTACAGGTAGTACCCTCTATGGCACCCTCGAAGGGTCAAATACGGCCTCAGTGTCGGACCTTACAGCCTCGGGCACTATTAAGGGAGCAGCAGTCACTGGTACTACCCTCTATGGCACCCTCGCAGGTTCAAATACAGCCTCAGTGTCGGACCTTACAGCTTCGGGTACTGTTAAGGGTGTGACCCTTACGGGGACCAATCTGTATGGCACCCTCGCAGGTTCAAATACAGCCTCAGTGTCGGACCTTACAGCTTCGGGTACTGTTAAGGGTGCGACCCTTACGGGGACCAATCTGTATGGCACCCTCGAAGGGTCAAATACAGCCTCTGTGTCGGATCTCACAGCCTCGGGTACTGTTAAGGGTGCGACCCTTACGGGGACCAATCTGTATGGCACCCTCTCGGGTTCAAATACAGCCTCTGTCTCCACTCTCACAGTGGGGGGTACTACCCAAGCTACATCAACCACAACAGGGGCTCTCACTGTCGCGGGTGGCATCAGTACGCAGACAAATGTACACGCGGCAAATGTGTACATCTCGGGGGGTCTCATCACAAATACTGCGGGGGTCACGAGGAAGACCTATGCCTATTCGGGGACTATCGGTGATACCGAACAACCCCACATTAATGTGTGTTTCACAAATGAATCATTCAGTGCCAAGATTGATGCTCAACTCATCGAGGGTGACGATGAAATCAGCGCGATATCTTTGGTGTGTTGCGGAGGTAATAAGAGTGGCACCTTCCCCGCGAGTGATATTAAGACGGGTTCAGTCCAAGTCTTTGGACCGGCGAGTACAAACGCCTGGAATGTGGCTGTGGTTACAGACAAAACAACCGTGGCCCTCAGACCTTTTGGAGCCCTGGATGGTGCCGGGGAGTACCATATATTTGTGGAATATCTCACAGCCAAGGCGGCGGGGGCGGTCGCCAATGTTGTTCAGGATACATCAGAAGAGATTGTTTTTGGATACTAAATTTTCCTTTACTTCAGCATATAATTTTCTTGAGGGAAACCCAATCAAAAAAATTGTACTGTAATAATAACATATGGCTACGACTAACATCCAGACGTTTTCGGGGGATGTTGAAGTCACAAGTAATATTTTAATGAGTGGTGAAGTTTTCATTAAAGCGAATGATGGGAATGGAAAGGTGGGTATTGGTCTAAATGCGGGTGCGACCTCTCAAGGCATCGCCGCCACCGCTGTGGGCTACGAGGCGGGTTTGACGGCTCAAAGCGCCCTCGCCGTCGCCGTGGGGCGCCTCGCGGGTGAGACCTCTCAAGGCAACTCCGCCGTCGCTGTGGGACCCTATGCGGGTCAGACCAATCAAGGCATCTACGCTACGGCTTTGGGGGTAAGTGCGGGTAGGTCCAATCAAGGCTCCTCCGCCATCGCCGTGGGGAGAGACTCGGGTTATACCTCTCAAGGCACCGCCGCCGTCGCTGTGGGGCGGGACGCGGGTCGGACCTCTCAAGGCCAGTCCACCGTCGCTGTGGGGAACAGTGCGGGTGAGACGGCTCAAGGCTTCGTCGCCGTCGCTGTGGGGACCGACTCAGGTCAGACCTCTCAAGGCGACTACGCCGTCGCTGTGGGGTTTCAAGCGGGTGAGACCGCTCAAGGCGACTTCGCCAGTGCTGTGGGGAACGCCGCGGGTCAGACCTCTCAAGCCGCCTTCGCCGTCGCCGTGGGCTACCTCGCGGGTCAGACGTCTCAAGACTCCCACGCCGTCGCTGTGGGGAACCAAGCGGGCAAGATCTCTCAAGACAGCTACGGCATCGCTGTGGGGGTCTTGGCTGGTCGGACCTCTCAAGGCACCTCCGCCACCGCTGTGGGCTACGAGGCGGGTTCCAACAATCAAGGCAGTTACGCCGTCGCTGTGGGGCGCCAAGCAGGGCAGACCTCTCAAGGCAACTACGCCACGGCTGTGGGGCACTTAGCGGGTAGTAACAATCAAGGCGTCAATACCGTTGCCATGGGGATCGATGCGGGTAAGTCGAATCAAGGCAACTTCGCCACAGCTCTGGGAGGTACAGCGGGTCGGACGTCTCAAGGCAGCTACGCCATCGCCGCGGGGTACGGTGCGGGTTACACGGCTCAAGGCATCTACGCCACGGCTGTGGGGTACTTGGCGGGTGAGTCCAATCAAGGCAACTACGCCACTGCTTTGGGGAACGCTGCGGGTAACACATCTCAAGGCGCCGAAGCCATCGCTGTGGGTCGTTTCGCGGGTTTGACGGCTCAAGGCTCCTCCGCCACCGCTGTTGGTACACGGGCTGGTCAGTCCAATCAAGGCAGCTACGCCGTCGCTATGGGGTACCAAGCGGGTTCCAATAATCAAGCGAGCGCCGCCACCGCTGTGGGGGTCAACGCGGGTGCTACTCGTCAAGGTAGCGGTTCTGTTGCGATTGGATGGTCTTCGGGTTATACGTCTCAAGGCGACTACGCCATCGCTATTGGAAACGACGCAGCTAAGAGTAATCAAGGCGACTCCGCCGTCGCTGTGGGGTACAGTGCGGGTTACTTAAATCAAGCCACCTCCGCCACGGCTGTGGGCTACGAGGCGGGTCTGGACAATCAAGGCGACTCAGCCACCGCTGTGGGACGCTATGCGGGTCGGACTTCTCAAGGTATCGTCGCCACCGCTGTGGGGAACGCTGCGGGTCGATACAATCAAGGCGACAACGCCGTCGCTATGGGACAGCAAGCGGGTTTTTCCAATCAAGCCAGCAACGCCACCGCTTTGGGGTACTCAGCGGGTTACATGGGTCAAGGAAGCCAAGCCGTCGCTGTGGGAGACAGCGCGGGTTACACAGGTCAAGGCACCCAAGCCGTCGCTGTGGGATTCATAGCGGGTCAAACCTCTCAAGGCAGCTACGCCACGGCTGTGGGGCGCTACTCGGGTCGGTACAATCAAAGCAGCTTTGCCACGGCTGTGGGGTCCGCCACGGGTGAGACCTCTCAAGGCGCCTTCGCCACCGCTGTGGGGAACGAAGCGGGTCGGTACAATCAAGGCGCCGAAGCCACGGCTGTGGGTTACTTAGCGGGTGTGACGGCTCAAGGCGACAACGCCACCGCTGTGGGGAACGAAGCGGGTCGGTACAATCAAGGTGGCTCCGCCACGGCTTTGGGCTACTATACGGGTAATACGTCTCAAGGCGACTCCGCCGTCGCTGTGGGAATCTTTTCGGGTCAGGGTACTCAAGGCGCCCGCGCCATCGCGGTGGGGAGAGAAGCGGGTCGGAACAATCAGGGTACCTACGCCATCGCTATGGGTAACAATACAGGGTTCTATAATCAAGGCGACTCCGCCGTCGCTATGGGGAACCTTGCGGGTGTGACGTCTCAAGGCACCTCCGCCATCGCTGTTGGGTCCAATACGGGTCGGGACAATCAAGGCGCCGCCGCCGTCGCTATGGGGGACCAAGCGGGTCGGACCTCTCAAGGTGTCCAAGCCACGGCTGTGGGTTACTTAGCGGGTTCTAACAATCAAGGCAACTACGCCACCGCTGTGGGGCTTGCAGCGGGTCGATCCAATCAAGGCCTCAACGCTGTTGCTGTGGGGGTCAATGCGGGTCTAACCTCTCAAAGCGCCTCCGCCGTCGCCGTGGGGGATCAAGCGGGTCTGACGGCTCAAGGCACCTCTGCCGTCGCTGTGGGGCGTGAAGCGGGACAGGTGACTCAAGGCACCTACGCCACGGCTTTGGGGTACCAAGCAGGGGAAACGTCTCAAGGCGGCTCCGCCATCGCTATGGGTTATGTATCGGGTCAGAACAATCAAGGCGGCTCCGCCATCGCTATGGGTTATGGATCGGGTCAGTACAATCAAGGCGGCATCGCCGTCGCCGTGGGCTACAACGCGGGTAACACGTCTCAAGGCGGCGACAGCGTTGCTATTGGACGCGATGCGGGTCAGGTGGCTCAAGGCGTCAACAGCACCGCCGTTGGGCGTGCCGCGGGTCAGACCTCTCAAGGCAGCTACGCCACCGCTGTGGGCTACAAGGCGGGTTCCAGTAATCAAGGCACCCAAGCCGTTGCTGTGGGGGAGTCCGCGGGTAGCAACAATCAAGGCACTCAAGCCGTTGCTGTGGGGGACTCCGCGGGTGCGACCTCTCAAGGCATTGTTGCCGTCGCTGTGGGGAGGCAGGCGGGTCAGTCCAATCAAGGCGTCAACGCCGTCGCCGTGGGGAATACTGCTGGTTATATCTCTCAAGGTGGAGGCGGCATCGCCGTGGGGCTCAACGCGGGTTCTAACAATCAAGGCGAAAACGCCGTGGCTGTGGGGAACGCTGCGGGTGGGACCTCTCAAGGCGCCTCCGCCGTCGCTGTGGGGTACGCCGCGGGTAAAACAAATCAAGCCAACTACGCCGTTGCTATGGGGCTCCAAGCGGGTGAATCCTATCAAAGCATCTACGCCGTCGCTGTGGGGCACCTCGCGGGTCAGACGAGTCAAGCCAATTCCGCCACGGCTGTGGGATACCAAGCGGGTCAGACCTCTCAAGGCACCTCCGCCGTCGCTGTGGGGCTCCAAGCGGGTGAATCCTATCAAGGCAGCTACGCCACTGCTGTGGGGCGCTTCGCGGGTCAGACCTCTCAAGGCATCTCCGCCATCGCTACAGGGTACGAAGCGGGTCGGTACAATCAAGGCCAAGACGCCACGGCTGTGGGTCGTCTCGCGGCTCAGACCTCTCAAGGCGCTTCCGCCACCGCTGTGGGGCACCTCGCGGGTCGGACCTCTCAAGGCTTAGAAGCCGTCGCTGTGGGACGGGAAGCGGGTTCCAACAATCAAGGCTTACGAGCCGTCGCTGTGGGGAACGACGCGGGTCAGACCTCTCAAGGCGCCGGTGCCCTAGCTATAGGGGGGGATGCGGGTCAGTACAATCAAGCCACTCAAGCCACCGCAGTAGGGCCTGGGGCGGGTGGTACCAATCAGGGAACCTTATCCGTCGCCGTTGGGCAACAAGCGGCTCGGTACAATCAATCTGCCTACGCCGTCGCTGTGGGGCATTACGCGGGTCTAACCTCCCAAGGCGACTCCGCCACCGCTGTGGGGTACTTGGCGGGTTCCAACAATCAAGGCGTTGAAACCGTCGCCATAGGCCGTGCAGCGGGTTACACGGCTCAAAGCAACTATGCCACCGCTTTGGGTGTTATCGCAGGCCAAACTTCTCAAGGCAGCTACGCCACGGCTTTGGGCTACAAGGCGGGTCAGACCTCTCAAGGCGCCGGCGCCGTCGCTGTCGGACAGCAAGCGGGAGAGACCTTTCAAGGCGGCAACACCGTTGCTGTGGGAACAAATGCGGCTCGGTACAATCAAGGCTACGCCGCCACCGCTGTGGGGGTCTCCGCAGGTCAGACCAGTCAAGGCGACTATGCCACCGCTGTGGGGACGGAAGCGGGTCAGACCTCTCAAGGCGTCAACGCCTCTGCTTTTGGAATCTATGCGGGTCGGTACAATCAAAGCACCAATGCCACCGCTTTGGGGGTCAACGCGGGTACGACCAGTCAAGGTGACTCCGCCACGGCTGTGGGGAACGGTACGGGTTACACTGGTCAAGGCACCGCCGCCGTCGCTGTGGGGAACATCGCGGGTAACATCTCTCAAGGCTCATACGGCGTCGCTGTGGGGCACGCCGCGGGTAACACGTCTCAAGGGGATAATGCCGTCGCTATTGGACGAAATGCGGGTCAGATCTCTCAAGGCACCGGTGCCATGGCTGTGGGGTACGCCGCGGGTTACACTTCTCAAGGCATATACGCCATCGCTGAGGGGTACGCCGCGGGTTACAACAATCAACACAACTATTCCATCGTTCTCAACGCCTCCGGTGTTCAATTAAACACTGGTGCGGCTAATAGTTTCTACGCCAAATACTTACGCAGCGTCAACGCTACCGCGATGTATTACAATTCGACGTCTGGTGAAATTACCTACGCAACTTCCGATGATCGTTTGAAGGTCAAGGAGGTTCGCATCAAGGACGCGACCACCACACTCATGAAACTGTCGCCACAAAGCTACTTCAAAAAGTTCAAGTTGGATGAACCCGACATTTCACATTACGAGTCTGGTCTCATGGCGCAAGACGTGTGGTACGACGCCCCAGAATTGAGACACGCCGTTCACTTGGGGGCGTACGCCGACCCAACCCCAGAAAAACCACCCCAACCAGTTCCAGGTGATATTCAACAAGATCCCGACTATTCCGCGTGGGGAAGCGATCCCGCACAAGTCCAATACGATCAACTCATTCCGTACACGATCAAATCCATTCAAGAAATCGTCACCGAACTCCCACGGTCAAAGACCACCGTATCAAACGCGTGGGGTCAAAACATTGCGGGTCTCGTCGTGAGTGCGAACGCAAACGCTCACAAGACGGGTGCGACACCGACGGTGGCGCTCTCGAATGTCTATATGGACAAGAAATGGTATGGTGTCGTGTCCGATAAAACGACAGACACGAACGACTACGATACCCTCGTGGATACGAAGGGTGACACATACATTTGGGTGACAGACGTGGGTGGTCCTCTCGAATCAGGGGATCTCGTAACTACGTCGAACGTGGCACCCGGTTACACACAAAAGCAGAGTGATGGCGCTCTTATGAATTACACGGTCGCCAAGGTGACCCAAGACTGTGATTTCACGGAACCCACGCAACGACCTATTCGTGTGCCTAAGCAGGAACTCTCCAACGTGACGTACTATTTACAAAAAACTGAAGTCGTCGTCGATATGTACGAATACGAGCAAAACCTCTGCGAACGACGCAAGACGATGAAAACCGAGACTATGTACAGAAAGGTTCACGAGGAGGGTCGCGACACTGTGTATTTTGACGCCGATGGCAACGAAGTGAGCAAACGAAAGTACGAGACGCTTACGGGTGGGAGCGCGGTCACATATACCGACGTGTCCGTTGACGAGTACAACAAATTGACACCCGAAGAACAAGCCGATTACACGGAAACCGTCAAGAATGTTTATTACAGAGTGGACATCGTGGAGAGCCCCGTGGAGTTAGAAGATGCCGAAACCGAAGTTCGTCAAGAACTCATCGATGTCCTCGATGAAAACGGTCAAATCGTTTGGGAAGAGACGGGCGAAACGGAGCCTGTCTACACCCTCGTGGATCACGGTTCTTACAAGGCGGCGCTTGTTTCGGCGAAGTTGGTCTAAAGTTCCAATCAACGAAGTTGATTGTATCTAAGTTATGAATCCTTCGGATTCGTTTCAGCACTTAAAAAAAACTCTCACTATACTATAAAATGTCTGGTGGTATTGCCCAACTCGTGGCTGTCGGTGCTCAGGATGCGCACCTTGTCGGCTCACCCGAAATTAGC
>Ga0255753_1006322_pt1 | contig 11014 bp, 9 predicted proteins | sample 041ome_10_FD_179953 | JGI IMG/M metagenome (GOLD analysis project Ga0255753, IMG submission 179953) | Coastal salt marsh microbial communities from the Groves Creek Marsh, Skidaway Island, Georgia - 041412US metaG (version 2) | ecosystem: Environmental > Aquatic > Marine > Intertidal zone > Salt...
TTTTCTGCATTACCTTCATTTGTATTCGTCGTGTTTTTATTCTCATCTAATAAAGTATCTTTATTATAGTCAGTAGTTTTAATTTCATTATTATCATCAAGCCATACACACTGATTATCAAATATACCCACTATTTTGTTATTTGGTGAATCAACACATTTATTAAATTCTTTCATATTTACTTCGTATACTTCTTCTTGAAACCCAAATGTATCTGAAAATCCAGACATAAAGTCAGTATATGAGCCTAGATTTGATATATATGAAAATAATTTATCCTTTATACTAGGTTTTTGTACTTCATCAAATTCGTCATCCGAATCTGGGCGTCTCAAATGTGGGAAACTTGTTATTATACCTTCCACAACATTTTCTGGGTCATTGTTATTCTCATCATCATCACTCTCCACATTAGTAATATTCTTATCCGTAATCTCCTTAAAATAGTTTGACATATATATTTGATTTACATTTTATCTTTGAAAATTGAATGTATCGAAATAAATATTTACAGATATAAAAATACAATGTTTCCTGAAATAAAAACAAACCGTGTTTTGATATTCGATGTAGAGACAAATGGTCTATTACCACGTGACATTAAGATGTGTCCTCAAAATATTCAACATTTCCCCCATATACTACAATTGAGTTATTCGATATATGATATAGAAAAACAAAATCTCATAAAAACATTTGATACATATATTAAAGTATTATCATCCGTCGAAATAAGCCCTAAAATTACTGAACTTACTAAAATCACAAGAAAAAAATGTTCCAAAGGGATGTATATTACAAATGCTTTGAATGAATTTTATAATGATTATATACATTGCGATCAAATAATAGCACACAATCTGAATTTCGACAAGCAAATGATTTTGGTGGAGTTATGTCGTAATCATTTATCGATATCAAAATCAATGCCGTGTCTATTTACACTATTTAATAATACATACTTACATAAATATAATATTGAAACGTTCTGTACTATGAAAAACGGTATTGAATTATGTAATATAGAAGTTCCAAGTAAAGACGGAAGCGGAAAAGTGTATAAAAAATGGCCGAAATTAAATGAATTGTATTCTCATTTATTTACAAGTCCGGTTCCAGATGGATTACATAATTCTCGTGTCGACACATTAGTATGTTTAAGATGTTATTTGAATATGCGACATAATATTCAAATAACAGATGAGATCTTTGATAAAATAATTCGAAATATGTAAAATCTATCCACCACACATTTCACATACTTCGTCTTCTTGGGCGTCACTTATATTGTTATTATTACTTTTTTGTTCGGGTTCAATGGTGAATTGTTGTGCTTTGTGTGCTCCGCGTCGTCTCAAATAATAAATACCCGTTTTCAATCCCTTGGACCAACTGTAAAAATGCATAGAGGTCAAAGTATTATAATTCGGGTCTTCGAGCCACAAGTTCAAACTCTGACTCTGACAAACAAATACACCGCGATCAGCCGCCATATCGATAATATGTTTCATAGGAATCTCCCATACGGTTTTATATCTATCGCGAATATCTTGCGGAATACTTTCAATGTGTTGAATGCTCCCGTGATTAGCAATAATATTATTTTTTATCGTTTCATTCCATAGTCCGAGTTCATTCAAATCATTCATCATATATTTATTAGCGACGATGAATTCACCGGCTAAAGTACGACGATTGTAAATATTACTAGTGATTGGTTCAATGCATTCATTATTTCCTAAAATCTGCGAAGTAGATGCAGTCGGCATAGGCGCCATGAGTAATGAATTTCTCAATCCAAATTTAACAACATCCTCTTTTGTCTTCGTCCAATCATAACGTCCGGATAAACGATTGGTATCCAATTCCCATAAATCAAATTGTAATAGTCCCTCGGAGGCAGGAGAACCATCAAACGTCTCGTATTTACCTTCTGTTTGTGCGAGTTCACAAGAACGTTCAACTGCACCATGATAGATGGTTTCAAAAATATCAAAATTTATTTTCTTCGCTTCTTCGCTATGAAACGGTATTTTCATTTTAAAAAACACATCGGCTAATCCTTGAATGCCAATGCCTATGGGACGATGTCTCATGTTGCTCTTTTTCGTTTTTTCTGTGGGATAAAAATTCACATCAATGATTTTATTTAAATTGTTTGTAACTACTTTGGATACGGAGTGTAGCTTTTCGAAATCAAAATAGATGGAACCATCGTCGTTTGTATCTACAAACGCAGGTAATCCTATACTTGCCAAATTGCATACAGCAGTCTCATCTTTATCGGAATATTCGGTAATTTCCGAACATAAATTAGATGATTTAATAATACCCACGTTTTTCTGATTCGATTTGCGATTCACACTGTCTTTGTATAATAAATAGGGTGTTCCGGTTTCCATTTGCGAATCCAGTATTTGAAACCACAACTCACGAGCGTCTAATGTCACGCGACCACGTCCGTCTGATTCGTATTTTTCATATAATTCTACGAATTTCTCCCCGTATACATCGGATAATCCGGGACATTCATCGGGACACATCAACGTCCATTTACCCGCCGTTTTTACGCGTTCCATGAATAAGTCGGGAATCCATAGAGCATAGAATAAATCGCGCGCTTTTAATTCTTCATCGCCGTGGTTTTTACGCATCTGTAAAAATATTTCAATATCTGCGTGCCATGGTTCAAGATAGATGGCGAAACTGCCATTACGACGTCCACCACCTTGATCCACGTATTTAGCAGTGTTATTGAAAACGCGTAACATGGGTACAATACCATTGGATTTACCATTGGTACCGCGAATATGACTTCCGGACGCACGAACATTATGGATATGTAACCCAATACCACCGGACCATTTGGATATAAGAGCACAATCTTTTAATGTATTGTATATACCTTCTATGCTGTCGTTTTCCATTGCAATTAAATAACACGAACTGAGTTGGGGATGGGGTGTTCCTGCGTTAAATAGAGTAGGTGTTCCATGTGTGAAATATTTTTGTGATAAATAATTATAACTATCCTTTACATTTTCAATGTCTGAACCGTGAATACCAATACTTACTCGCAACCACATGTGCTGGATTCGTTCAATAATAGTGCCATTAATACGCATTAAATATGCCTTTTCTAATGTTTTGAAACCAAAATAGTCGATCAAAAAATCGCGTTGATATACGATAAGATTGTCCCAAACCTCTTTGTTTTTATTTACAACCTCTATGAATTCTTTCGTAACTAACGGACAGTGTTTTCCGAGTGTATCTTTGTAATTATATAGTTTATTCATGCTTGTGACGAAACCAAATTTAACATTTTTTTGGTGATTAGAAATAATAAGAGCACTTGCCAAAACATTATATTCGGGACGAATAGAACTCATGGAAGCACATTGTTCGGCCAATAATTCATCTAATTGATGAGTTGTTATGCCGTCATATAACTGATCTATTACTTTCATTGCCAAACTTGTATAATTCATTTTTGCAATATTATGTTCGTTTCCTAATTTTTTTACACGATTTAGTATTTTATTAAAGGATACCACTTCTTTACTCCCATTCCTCTTTACAACAAACATTTCATCTTCGTCATGAGTATTATCAAAAGACATCCTATTTAATAAAGGTATAAAAAAATGTTTATATTATTTTTATATCTCAATGTTGAATGAAACATATATACCTATCAAAGCGATTTTCGCATGTTGTAGGAATTTTGGAATTGGATTCGAGAATAATTTGCCAAATTGGAAATTGAAAAATGATCTGAAGAATTTTCAAAATTTGACGATTGGTAATGGTAACAATTATGTTATCATGGGTAGAAATACATGGATATCATTGAAGGAACGACCATTGGCTAAAAGAATGAATATTGTAATATCGGGAACCTATGTACCTAATGATAATACGAGAAATGACGAAAATGTTATTTTTGTCAAGACAAAAGAAGACGCATTTTCATATATAAATGACAATAAATGTCATGATTCAGTGGCGTGGATTATCGGTGGTTCTCAAATATACCATTTGTTTTTAGATAATTATGATGAAATATATATGAGTATAACAATGGAGGATTTTGATTGTGATGTTTACTTATCAGAAAAAATGATAGAATGTATTCAGAATAGTTCTTGGAATGTATTAAAAACATATAATCGGGAACCTGGATTTGATGGATATCATTTCAAACAAACCGTGATCGTTAAAAAATGAATCATGTAAAAGTGTAGATGGCTTATATTGTAATGTAATTATCACAGAACGTATGAATAATGCCAATACAGTCTGTATTTATGAAATTTTTCAAATTTTTATTGATACTATCGGTAATTTCATCTATTTTCACATCAACGCGTGTTATTAGGTTAGAACAAATAGTATGATTATATTGTTGTAAATCATTTTTGAATATTACTGAATAAATCGGGGAATTTTTTGGTTTTGTGATAGAAATTAATGTACCAGTGATTTCTTTGATATTGATAGGTTTATCATCATTAAAATCATAAGTATAATAAATTCTTATCTGTTTATTAGTGTAAATACTATTATTCGCTGATTTAGGTTGCCACATTTATAATGTTTGTAAAGATATTATAAATGATGATTTCGTTTGGATTTCAATTTTCAATGCATCATCTTGTATGTAACAGAATGAAACATGTAAAATTGAATAATGTATGTGATGATATGTTGGAAGAAAAAAGATTGATAATAATGGCTATTGAATATTTATCGAATTTACACTGTTCGTATTGTGACGAGAAAGGTCATGATATTAGTAGATGCAAAAAGGACGCATCAATAATACAAATGATAGTGAATTCAAAAACGTGCCCTGATTTTAAAAATATGAGTTACCGATTATTAAAGAGACTTGCAGCATTTTATAAAATAAAAGTGACATTGCCCGCATTGCGATTGGTGATTCAACTCACGCGAAGGTGGAATAATGATAATATTACAAATAATACTGAAAATATATGTTGTGAAAATGTAATAATAGGAGAAGATGCAATGGAAATAGATGAAACGAAGAAACAATGTTCTATTTGTTACGAAAATTTAGAGGAAACCAATGTGTGTATCACAAAATGTTCGCATACATTTTGCTTGTCTTGTATTATTAGTTATTGTAAACATGATAAAAAGACAGAATTTCAATGTCCTATGTGTAGGGAAGTATTGTATAGAAATGAAACACAATTAGTGCAACAAAATAATACTCCATGGATTCCACAAACACAGATTAATACGGCTATTGATTTAGATGATATTATTACCGACCAAGGTATTCAATTACCAACAGTACAAGAATTTCACGATTTTATGGTATCTATGGAAGAACGAACAAACCAACAAATAGAAAATTTGTATGATATTTCGGATTCACTAATAGCCGAACCAATTGATACAACAACGTTTATTCAGAACGAAGAAATAGCGGAATTATTTGAAACACCAACAATGACGAGTGAGGTTATTCGATATGAATATAATATGGATATATAATATAATAATGACATCAATGGATTTTGATTTTTTAAAAAAAGCTATTAATAATTACAAAAAAACCGAACACAAAGATAAAAAAACATTATTAAAAGAAATGTATGAAGGATTATATGTTGGTCATTCAAAATCTAGAGAAAGTATTGATAAGACGACAGAAAAATTAAACCAAGAGTTATTCAATGATTTAACAACAAATGTTAAATTTTCTGAATATTTATTTAATTTTGTCGAAAAACAAGTATCCAAACAACAAGAAGAGATAAATGAAAAAATAAAAGATATACATACAAAAATTGAGGATTATATTGAAAATGGTTTACCTGAATATGTAGAAAAATGGGCGACTAAAGGAAGAGATCGTCTTAATAATAACGATATATATAAAAGATTTAATAATAACGATAATATATATAATATAATTAAAAATAGAAAACAAGTCCCAACTAATATTGAAATAAATGAAATTATAAAAAATGATATAAACGAAAATATTAAAAACAGAGATAAACTTGAAAAAGTATTATATGAAGAATACGATTTAACAACAGATCCTGATGACATTAACAAAGGACACATTATTAAAATATCAGATCACGAAGAAATTAGAACTTTTTTTAAAAATTATAATAATATAGAAAAATGTTATTCTGATTATGACAATGATTGTCACGAATATTGGGGATCCGTCCGGGGTCTCGTCCAACCCGGTATACCCGATACATCTTTAGACATATCTGACAAACCCGATACACATACATCATCTGATACACGTGTTAACAATTTACCTGATATTTGGGATTTTGATATTAAATATAACAATAATAATAATAAAACATTTTTTAATATATATTATAAAAATTACACATTTTATATAGAAAAAGACAGTAATCCCAAAGACGAATTTATTAAAGCTTACAATAAATTTATAAGTGAAAATGAAAAACCAAATAATACAGATGAAAAACCAAATAATACAGATGAAAAACCAAATAATACAGATGAAAATTCTTTTAAAAATTTTAATAGCGAATTTAAATCATCATTTAATAAAGATTTTTTGGATATTAATAATAATGATATTAAGATAGATTCGAAGAACATAATAAAATATATAAGATTATTTCATTATAAAAAAAAAAGATTATTTCATTATAAAAAAAAAAGATTATTTCATTATAAAAAAAAAATACCACAAATACATTTGCATTATACAGAATCACCAATTGCTTTACAATTATTACATGTTTTTCATATATATTATTTATCTAATTGTAAACATTATGAAACGCAATTGGAGGGAATATCAAAGGAATTATCAGAGAAATTATCAAATAAATTATCAGGAATAAATGTAATTGATAAATTAATGGGTAAAGAAGAAGAAAAAATCAAAAACATATTAAATGAAATCACAAACATATTAAATGAAATAAATTTATTTAATGATAAGGTTAAAGTGTTCCAAGATGAGGTTAAATTGTTACCAGAACAGCAAGGAGGAAAAACAAAACGAAAAAATAAACGAAAGACTAGGGGTGGTAAAACAGTAAAGAAACAAAAATCATTAACAGGAAATATAATATTTGGAAGTTGGAAAGACGGTTCGTCTATTTTTAAAGATAGCAAAGGTTATTATATAATTCAATGGGATTCAAAGAAAGAACAAGAGTGTAAAAAACATTTAAAATCCTGGAAACCGAAAAAAGACGACGAACGATTAGTATTAAAATCCGGAAAATGGACGAAACAAACAACAAAAAAATGAATATAATGTTGATATGTAATTCATTTATATATCAATCGAAACTGTAAAAAAGTATTCTGATTAATTTAATTTAATTGTTACAATATGTGGTGTTGTATCTAGGTTATGGATAATTTTACTGTCATTGTTTATATTGTTTGTAACCGAGACAGTGGTAGTATTTTTGTCGTTATTCGTTAAACTATTTGAACGCGGTTTGGCAGCACGATGTTCGTAACCCGTTTCACGTTCCTTCAAAATAGTATCCCATGTATCTACAATTTGATGTCTCACCGCTTCAAACCATTTTTTATTTTGTTCTACCAAAACACACGACCATTCTTCAAGATAATAATAATATTTGTTGTATAAAATATAAGTATCTTTTATTTTTTCTTCGGTTGCGATAATCCATTCGTCAACGTCTTCTCGTGTATAATTATTTTTCAAAGGGAAATATTCATAATGTGGTTTATATGAATCCGGATCATCTGGCAACTTGATTAATTTTGAAAAATACAACACGATGCCTTTGTATTTATGGATTTCGTCCATGTAAAAATCGTCCATACTGTATTCTTTAAATCGCGTTTCAAAGAAGTCGCAATATTGTAATTCACAAACCTCCATTTGTGTCTGCATTTGAACCCAATATTCTTCTTTTGGTATTCCAGTAATGTCGCGATTCACAATATTTTTAATTTCTAGCATGCGTCCATACAATGGACTGGAAGGTTCAATGTTAATACCATCGGGAGATGCCCCGATGAAAGAGTAATTGTCGTGTTCTATACAACCAAAATCACCTACTTTGGTATTATACATGTCTTCATATACCATTACACTTACGGGTTCGTATTTATTTCCCCATTCCATAGGGCCACCATAGTATTGTGGTTTTTTATTTTCCATTTTACATTTTTCGTAAATAATACTGTTACGTGTTGATTCACTTTTGAATATTTTCCATAAAGAACTAGCAGTTAAACGATTTTTACGCATTTCATACCATGTATCACTCTTTTGTGCGTTTGTATTTTTCTCGGTTAGTTTTTGTATTACACTATCAATATGTGCCGTTAATTCTAAACGTTCATTACTATGTTTATTTACATATGGTGTAATATTATTGAGTTGTTCGTATACTTCTATCATATCAATAATATTTTCATATTTCAAATTATAAAGGGTAATTTCGTAAATTTCTGGTACAATAACTTTTTCTTTAAATTGATGGAGAAATTTTTTGTCATATTTTTCATTATATAAACTCTCAATTAGACTGTATATATACTCACATTCTTCATCATTACTTTCAAATATGTCATAAGAATCATCAATATTGATTTCATCGTCGCCTATATTCGAACTATCATTATTGTCGTTGTGTTTTAAATTCTCTATTTGATCGTGTATATCAGTCATAACAGTTCCAATTGTTTCAATTGTATTTTCGATATCGTCATCTATTGATTCTTGGTTCATTATATATATTTAATATTTGTTTTTAATTACATATATATTCAATTTTACATTTTAGTGTTTATCCTTGCTCTTGTCTTTTTCACCAGAAGTGGCTTTTTTTGTCGCGCTTTTTGTCGCATTTTTTGTATTATTTTTTTTGGGTGTTAAACCTCTTAAAACGGATGATTTCTTTTCCGTGTTTTTCAGGGAAAAATTATGATTTGTTGTATTGTAATACAATTGTGGTATATTGACTATTTTGTTATTTTCTTGATCGTAACAAACATCTTTTGTTTTAACTAATCTGTTTTGAACTATACAATTTGTTAAATACTCTTGTAAATTACTACAATTTGTATTATCGTTTTTTTTACAATAATCAACAGCATATTCTTTTAATAATTTAATTTTGACATTTTTTGCTAATTTGTTCCATGGAAGATTGTAATTTTCCACACTTGCACTCGATAATATATTTTTTTCTTCAAACATTATTATTGTATATATTCTTTATATTGTGTTCGTTTTAACCATTTTTAATAAGTATATTATGTATACTCTATGATTAAAGAAATAATAATACCGGAAACAAAAAGTGAAAGGATAAAGAGAGAGAAAAAAGTAAAATTGGAAAAAGAGAAGAAGGATAGAAAAATAACAGAAAGCCGGCGATGGAAATATTCAGAAGAGGATACTAATAAAGAAAAGCAAATAATACAAGATTGTATTAAGGGAATTGAGAACCCAGATACTACTTTTTTGAGACAACAAATTAAAATAAAATTACGTTCGTATAAAGAGCAGGACAATCATAAGACATTGTCAGAAGATATAAATACTTTTATAAACGAAGATCAAGTATTACAATTGTTGAATGATTGTAATAACACATGTTATTATTGTAAGAATGTAGTGAAAATGTTATATAACAAGGTTCGCGATTCCGAACAATGGACTCTGGAAAGATTGGATAACAAATTAGGACATAATAATAAAAATTGTGTTATAGCGTGTTTAAAATGTAATATTCGCCGTAAAACAATGCACTATGAACGGTATAAATTAACAAAAGAATTACAAAATATAGTTAAAATGGATGCGGCGGATGATGCGGCGGATAATGCGGCGGATGATGCGGCGGATAATGCGGCGGATGATGCGGTGGATGATGCGGTGGATAATGATGTATTGAATGAAGGGGGGTGTAAAAAATAACAAAATCAAAAAATTAACATAAATAATACTTTTTATGTTAACACAACAGACAATAATAAAATGGATTTTCATTCACATATTTATAAAAAGTTAGATGCTTTTATTGTAAATAACCAGTTACCACATTTAATATTTCACGGTAAACAACATCATTATAATGTGAGTGTCATTTCATATTTGATAGATAAGATATATGGATTTGATAGACAATTGAAAAGGGATAATGTAATGTCGGTGGATTGTTCTTATGGTAAAGGAATTAAATTTATTCGCGATGATTTGAAAATGTTTGCAAAGAGTAATGTAAGTTATAATAATAAATTTTCATTTAATATATTTAAAACAATAATATTGTATAATGCGGATTATTTAACAATGGACGCACAATCTGCTTTGCGTAGATGTATAGAATTATTTAGTCACAATACACGTTTCATTTTAGTAGTAGAGAACAAATATAAATTATTGAATCCAATTTTATCCAGGTTCTGTGAGATTTATATTCCAGAAAAAGATTATTCAAAATTAAACATGGAGGAAATGGATATATCATGGCATGATGAATTCCAATTTATTAATATAATACAATCAGAAATGGAAAAAACGCGACAAAATATGTTGGAAAATGAAACCGAATTCACACATGCGGATATGATATCATTAATTAATACATTTATTAATAATGGTGTTTGCTGTTTTCATATTATAAAATGGATTAAACAAAACACCACCATTAATATTGTAAAAAAATCTTTGATATATATGTATTTTGATAAAGTTCGTGCGGAATTTAGAAATGAAAAACTGTTAATGTTACAATTATTGAATCATATATTTTTCGTTCAAAAAATAGTATAAAAACATTTATAATTTGTATATAATGGACGATTTTGTGAAATCCAATTTACATGAGGCAAGAAATGAATGGTGTAGTCGTCTTGTATCGATATTTTCGCCACTAGTGATTGAAGGTTTTAAATCAATATTTAATGAATCGTGGAAGATGTGTATTGATAATGATGAAGTAAATAAGTATTTGATGACATTTCAAGAATTATT
>Ga0255753_1006359_pt1 | contig 10976 bp, 9 predicted proteins | sample 041ome_10_FD_179953 | JGI IMG/M metagenome (GOLD analysis project Ga0255753, IMG submission 179953) | Coastal salt marsh microbial communities from the Groves Creek Marsh, Skidaway Island, Georgia - 041412US metaG (version 2) | ecosystem: Environmental > Aquatic > Marine > Intertidal zone > Salt...
ATGAACGCGCCTGAAATGCCCCGCCCCCCGGCCCCGACCGACCGCCTGACGCACCTGGTGGTGCGCGGGGCACGCACGCACAATTTGCAAGGCGTCAACGTTGATATCCCCAAGGGCAAGTTGGTGGTAATTACAGGCCCCAGCGGTTCGGGCAAATCAAGCTTGGCGTTTGACACCCTGTACGCCGAGGGCCAAAGGCGCTACGTCGAGAGTTTGTCGACTTACGCCCGGCAGTTTTTGCACCGGCTGGATAAGCCTGACGTGGATTGGATTGAGGGCTTGTCGCCGGCGATTGCCATTGAGCAAAAAGCCAGCAACCACAACCCGCGCTCCACCGTGGGAACGGTCACTGAAATTCTTGACCATCTGCGCCTGCTGATGGCGCGCGCCGGCACCTCGTACTGCCCCACGCACGACACCCCACTGCAAGCCTTTGGCGTCAGCGGCATTGTGGACCAGGTGTTGGCCATGCCCGAGGGCGCGCCGGTGGCTTTGCTGGCGCCACAAACCGCACCCGCCGAGGGCACTTGGGCGGCGTCTTTGGCGCAAGCGCAAGCCTTGGGCTTTACGCGCTGGGTGTTGGATGGGCAGTGGCAGGAAGACGTCACGGCCGAGGCCCTTGGCGCTGCCGAGCAAGTGGCTTTGGTGGTGGACCGGCTTAAGGTACGCCCCGACGCCAGACAACGCTTGGCCGAAAGTGTGGAGACCGCACTCAAGCTGGGCGATGGTGTGGTGGGCTTGTGGGCCATGGACAACGGCAGCACACGACGCATGAGCTCACGCTGGTCGTGCCCGCATTGCAGCCACACCGCACCACAGCCCGAGCCACGTATGTTTTCGTTCAACTCGCCGCACGGCGCCTGCAGCGAATGCGACGGCTTGGGACAAGTCACGCGCTTTGACCCGTCGCGGGTGGTGGCGTTTCCAAGCTTAAGCCTGGCCAGTGGTGCCATCCATGGCTGGGACCGGCGCAACCCACAAGCCATGGCGTGGTTGCAGGCGCTGGCCGACACGCTGGCGTTTGACCTAGAAGCGCCCTACGAATCGTTGCCTGCGTCCACGCAACAAGCGGTGTTGTGGGGCACCGGCGAGCGCACCGTAGCCGTGGCCTTGCCCACAAACAAAGGCAAAACACCCACACAGCAGCTGCCCTTTGAAGGCGTGATCCCCAGCCTGCAGCGGCGCTGGCGTGAGACCGAATCCAGCCTGGTGCGCGACGAATTGGCGCGTCTGCGTGCGCCCGCACCGTGCCCGGCCTGCCAAGGCACGCGACTGCGGGCCGAAGCACGCCAGGTGTACCTTGGCCACGGCCAGCAACGGCGCACCTTGCCGCAATGGTGCGAGCTCACCTTGGCCGAATTGCAACGCGCATTCGATGGCTTGGCACTGCATGGCGCACAAGCCGATATCGCGGCCCGCGTGTTGCAAGAAATTGCGGCGCGCGTGCGTTTTTTGAACAACGTCGGGCTGGGCTACCTCAACCTCAACCGCAGCGCCGAGTCGCTATCTGGTGGCGAAGCGCAGCGGATTCGCTTGGCCAGTCAAATCGGCTCGGGCCTGTCGGGGGTGATGTACGTGCTGGACGAGCCCAGCATTGGCCTGCATCAGCGCGACAACGATCGCCTCATTGACACGCTGCGCCACCTGCGCGACTTGGGGAACTCGGTGCTGGTGGTGGAGCATGACGAAGACATGATCCGTGCTGCCGACCATGTGTTGGACATGGGCCCCGGCGCCGGTACCTTGGGTGGCACGGTGGTGGCGCAAGGCACGCCCAGCGAACTGGTGAACCTGCCCGCGTCGCTGACCGGGCAATACCTCGGTGGCGCGCGCACGATTGCGGTGCCCAGGCGCCGCATCGCCTTCGACACACAGCGTTGCATCCGCATCACGGGCGCGCGCGGCCACACCTTGCGCGGGCTGGACGTGGCGTTTCCGATTGGTCTCATGACCTGCGTCACGGGGGTGTCCGGGTCGGGCAAAAGCACCTTGGTCAACGACACCTTGCTGCGCGCCATGAGCCGTTTGGTGCACCGCGCGGGCACCGAAGCCGCCGCGCACGACGACATCACCGGCCACGAACACATTGACCACGTGGTCAGCGTGGATCAATCGCCCATTGGGCGCACGCCGCGCAGCAACCCCGCCACATACACCGGCGTCTTTGGCCTGATCCGTGAGCTCATGGCCGAAACACCCACCGCACGTGAACGGGGCTACGGCCCGGGGCGGTTTTCATTCAACGTTGCCGGCGGGCGCTGCGAGGCCTGCCAGGGCGACGGCGTAACGCGTGTGGAGATGCATTTTTTACCCGACGTGTACGTAACCTGCGAGGTCTGCCAAGGGGTGCGCTACAACCGTGAAACCCTAGAGGTGCGCTACAAAGGGTTGCACATTGGCGAAATCCTTGAACTCACCGTGTCTCAAGCGCTGGATTTTTTTGACGCCATGCCCGCCATGCGACGCAAGCTGCAAACGCTGGTGGACGTGGGCTTGGGCTATCTTCGACTGGGGCAAAACGCCACCACGTTGTCGGGCGGCGAGGCGCAACGCATCAAGCTTTCACTTGAGTTAAGCAAACGGCAAACCGGGCGCACGCTCTACGTGCTGGACGAACCCACCACCGGCTTGCACTTTGCCGACATCGCGCTGTTGCTGGAGGTGCTGCACCGTTTGCGTGACGCTGGCAACACGCTGGTGGTGATCGAACACAACCTTGACGTGATCAAAACCGCCGACTGGGTGATAGACCTCGGGCCCGAGGGCGGCGACGCCGGCGGTGAGCTGATTTGTCAAGGCACGCCTGAAACAATCGCTGAATGCCCGGGCAGCCACACCGGGCGCTACCTCAAGCGCATGCTCGCCGTCTAACGCGACGCGCGAGCCGCTTGCAGCGTGTCGCGCGTGCTTTGGGCCGCGGCGCGCGCGGCCTGGGCAAAGTCGGTGCCGCTTGAGGCGTACAAAATGGCGCGCGACGAGTTCACCACCACCATGCCACTGTCAGGGGTGGGCAAGGCGGCGTGCACCGTGGCTTGGGCGTCGCCTCCTTGGGCGCCAACACCGGGCACCAGCAAAGGCAGGTGTGGGGCGAGCTCGCGCACGCGGGCGATTTCTTCTGGGTAGGTTGCCCCCACCACCAAGCCCAGTTGGCCGTTTTCGTTCCATGGACCCTGCGCCAAGCGTGCCACGTGTTCAAACAACTTGGGGCTTTCGGGCACGCTACCCAGCGTTTGCGCCTGCAAATCGTCGCCACCCGGGTTGGAGGTGCGACAAAGCAAAAAAGCGCCCTTACCCGGGTAGCGCAAATAGGGCTGCACCGAATCGAACCCCATGAAGGGCGACAGAGTGACCGCGTCGGCTTGGTAACGCTCAAAAACCTCGGCCGCGTACTGCTCGGCGGTGCTGCCAATGTCGCCTCGCTTGGCGTCGAGAATCACGGGTACATACGGCGCCACCGCGCGTATGTGCTGCATCAGCCGCTCCAGCTGCGGCTCGGCACGGTGTGCGGCAAAGTAGGCAATCTGAGGTTTAAACGCGCACACCAAGTCGGCCGTGGCCAACACCACCTGCGCACAAAAATCGTAAATCGCCTCTGGACCTTGTAAATGCGGGGGCAAACGTGCAGGGTCTGGATCCAGGCCCACGCACAGCAGCGATTGATGGATTTGCTGCGCGTGCGCCAAACGTTCGATAAAGGTCATGCCGGTATTTTAGGTGGGCAGGCATGGTGCGCCAGGCATAGGTCGTCCCATGCCTGTGCTTTGTCGGCGTGCTGCGTAAGCAACGCATCCAAGGCGTGCGTGACCACCAGCGCGCAACCCTGGTAGGTGTGCACACGTCCGCGCAACTCGCCCAGTGTGGTCTCGGGCGCGACTTGCAACAAGCGTTTGGCCACATGCGCGCCGAGCGCGATCACCACGTCGGGCTGCAGCAACGCCACGGTGTCACGGGTATGGCCCTGGCAGGCCTGCTCGTGCGTGGGGCTGGGCCAATGGCCAGAGGGTGGGGTGCACTTGGTAAGGGTGGTGAGCATCATGGCCTCGGCGGGCACGCCCAAGGCTTGCCCCATGGCCTGCCACAACGCCTGCTGAGCGGCTGGCAACAACGCCTGCGCGTCCGCTTGGGCGCTGGGGTGCGCCGCAACAAACAACCAACGTGCGGTGTTGCGGTCGCCCTGCGCCACCTGAACCGAGGCCCGATGCTGCGCCAAATCGCACGCCCGACAGGCGTTAACCTGCTCGTGGTGCATGGCCCAGCTGGTTGCCGGTGGATATTCGGCGGCAGGGGCGACGGTGCCGGTTGCATGCGCGGGCTTAGCGGTTGGCGCAGAGGGTGACGCCACGCTACGTGCCGGCACAACGGTGGCCGGCGTTGGCACCGGCCTTGCCACCGACGCATCGGCCGGCGTGGCGGGCGCCAGCCATGGCACTCCCATGGCGCGCAGCATGGCGCGTTGGCGTGTTGACAGAGACAACGTGGTAAGAACCGGCATAGCAATCAAATCGCCACCGTTAAGGGCAAACGCATCACCACCGCGTCTTCACGCTGGGTGGCGCTGAGTGGATAGTATCGTGCACGCACGGCCACTTCTTGGTAACCCAACGCCTGATACAGCGCCTTGGCTGCGGCGTTGCCCGCGCGCACCTCAAGCCAAACGGCATGCGCGGCTTGGCGTTGCGCCCATTCGTGCAAGGCCACCAGCAGCAGGCTGGCGTAGCCTTGGCGTCGGCTGTCTGGTGCCACCGTAAGGTTGAGCAAATGCACCTCATCCACCCCAAGCCACGCCACCACGTGGCCAAGCAAACGCGCGCCCTGCGGCACATGCCACGACACCGGCGCTTGTGGCTGCGGTGCCTGCAACAACATCTGGGCCCAATGGCCGTCGCGCAAGCTGTCGGCAAAATTGCCATGGGTCCAAGGATGGGCGTGGCTGGCTTGTTCAACCGCGTGCACCGTTAACAAGTCGCCCGCTTGCATGGGCGCCAGCCACGAGCTGTTGGGCCACGCCTGGCTCACGGCGCCACACCGCGCTCAGCCATGGTTTGTGCCACCCGGTCACGCACATAAAGCGGCCGCACCTGCGCCGCGTTCACCCCCTGCGATGCACGCCACTGCGCGGGTGCCAAATGCAACATGGCGTGCGCGGTTGGCGCCGACGCCACGGCCTCGATTGCCGCCGCCCAGGGTACAGCCTCCGGTAGGTGGTAGGCCAAGCGCTTGTCGGCACTGGCGCCCACCACCTCAAGCCAGCGCCGTGGCTCCCATAGCGAGGGGGCCTGCACCACCGCCGGCACCTGGTGTGGGCACGGACGGTCGTCGTCGAACCTGTAACTGGCGGCGTACCACTGCCCCATACGAGCATCAAGGGCAACGTGAATCTCCCCCGGCCGACACCAATCGGCGCGCTGCAGTCGCGCCGCATGGGCTATAGCCATCAAGCCGTCGGCCATGATCACGGGCGTATCGCCCAAGCCCAACGCCAAACCCTGGGCCAAGCTGCACGCGGTGCGCAGTCCGGTAAACGCGCCCGGGCCCTGCCCCACCACCAAGGCGCTCAAGTCGGCCCACACCAGCCCGGCTTCTTGCAACAGTTGCTGCAGCGTAGGCAACAGCGTGGCCGAAGCCTGCGCGCCTCCGGGGGCGTCCACACAACGCCAACGCGGCAGGCCTTCGCCGCCGCTCAACCAATCGCCGCTGCCCAGCGCGGCACTGACAATTTGGCCGCTGGTGTCCCAAGCCAACACATGGCTTGGCGGTTTGTGAGACGATTCAGGCATGCAAGCAATTAAGTGGTCAAAGGGTCGTTGCGCGGCGTGGGTCGTCGGCTGGGGTTTGGTTTGCTCAGCCTCGGGCGCATGGGCCAATCATGATACCGGCACGCTCCCCGCAGCCGTGCGCAAAGCCATGGCCCAAGCCAATTTGCCTATCGACAGTTTGTCGGCGGTGATTCAACCGGCGGGTGGGGGTCACGATTTGTTGAGCGTGGCGCCCAACCGCCCCATGAACCCGGCCTCGATTACCAAGTTACTCACCACCACCGTCGGCCTGGATTTGCTTGGCCCGAGCTATCTTTGGCACACCGAGTTTCTAACCGATGGCCAGGTGCAAGGCACCCGCTTACAAGGCAATTTGTATGTGCGCGGCGGGGGTGACCCCAAATTGGTGTTGGAGCGCATTGAAGCGATTTATGCGCAACTCCAAGCGCAAGGCATTCGCCACATCGAAGGCGACCTGGTGCTGGATAACCGCGCGTTTGCGCCGGTGGTGCCTGACGCCGACGGCTTTGATGGCCAGGTGCTGCGCCCCTACAACGTACAGCCCGATGCGCTGCTGGTGAACTTTAAAGCGGTGATTCTGCGTTTCACGCCACAGCCCAAAAGCGGCTACGCCACGGTACAGGTGGAGCCCACCATGGCGGGGTTGAGCGTGCCCAAAAAAGTGCGCCTGCGGGGTGGACGTTGCGGCGACTGGCACCAAGCGCTGCGGGCGGATTTTTCTGATCCGCGTCGATACCGCCTACGCGGCACTTACCCCCGCGCCTGCGGTGAGCAGGAATGGCCTGTCGCTTACGCCGACCCACAAGCGCACGCCAAACGCGCACTGCTTGGCCTGTGGCAGGCCAGTGGCGGCAGTTTGAAAGGACAGGTGCGATGGGGGCAGGTGCCGGCGCGCGCCACATTGTTGTTGCGCGCACCCTCGCTGCCGCTGACCGAGGTGATTCAAGACATCAATAAGTTCAGCAACAACGTCATGGCGCAGCAGCTGTTTTTAACGCTGGCGCCGCAGCAACCAGCCACCTTCGCTGGCGCACAACAAACCTTAACGCAATGGTGGCGGCGCACGTTACCCGAGCAGCCTGTTCCCAAGGTTGTCAACGGCTCGGGCCTAACGCGCCACGGCCAGCTCAGCGCAGCCGCGCTTGCGGCCTTGCTGCAACACAACCTGGCGGCACCGTACGCCAACGCCTTTCGTGAATCCTTGGCGGTTGCCGGCGTCGATGGCACCGTCAAGCTTGTTGGGCGGCAGCCTGGGGAGGCCCCGCTGAACGGGCAGGCCTGGCTAAAAACCGGCACCTTGCGCGATGTCGCCTCGGTGGCGGGATACGTACGCAACCAACAAGGGCATTGGCTGGTGGTGGTGGGCATCATCAATCACGACCCGGCGCGGGGTGGGCGCCACGCCTTAATGCAGCTGCTGGCATGGGCGGCGCGGCAGCCCTTACCCAAGGCTCCCGAGGCCACGAACCGCCCCTAAGCGGAGTGGGCGGCGCGGCTTAAGCGATCGCGCACACCGTCCCAGCTGACATCCGGCGGGGGTTGCTGCACCCATAGCACGCCCGTGGCCATGGCATCCATGGCGCGCAGCACCGCAAACAGCTCGTGCGCACAAGCGGTGGCTTGTTGCGGCTGATCAAAGCCTGGCACAGCAGGTGCCAGCGCCCGCAATGTGGCCGAGGCATACACCGCAACCTCAGGGCCGGCCGTGGGCAAAGCCTTGGCCAACGCCGCGGCGCTCAGCACCCGCAGCGGCGTGCGCGGCGCGTAGTGCGACGCCATGGCGCCCGACACCCGCGGCGCGTTGCCATCGGCGCTGGCCAAGGGCCGCCCCAGCACCGCCTCAAGCGACGTGCGCTCAATCATGCCCGGGCGCAGCAACACCGGATGGTCTCGGGAGGCATCGACAATGGTGGACTCGATGCCCACTTGCGAAGGCCCGCCGTCAAGCACCCGCAACACCGCGCCGGTGGTGTGTGCAGCGAACTCGTCTAAAACGTGTGAGGGTAAGGTGGGGCTGATGCGGCCAAAGCGATTGGCACTGGGCGCGGCCAGCCCCATCACACCCCGTGCCCGTGCCGCCACCAACACCTGCTGCGCCAGTGGGTGCGCTGGGCAGCGCACCGCCACGGTTGGCAAATGGGCCGCCATCACCCCGGCCACCCCAGGCCGACGTGGCAGCACCAAGGTCAACGGCCCAGGCCAAAAGGCTTGCATCAACGCCTGTGCCCAGTCAGGCGCTTGAAGGGAAAAAAAAGACCACCCCGGCTCGGCCCCAGCCACATCGGGCGCCACGTGCACGATCAGCGGGTGATCCGCCGGACGTCCTTTTAGAGCAAACACCGCCTGCACGGCTGCGTCGTTTTGGGCGTCGGCCGCCAAACCGTACACCGTCTCTGTGGGCAGGCCCAGCAAACCACCTGCGGCGACGTGCTCTGCGCAGGCCAGCACATCGCGCGTGACCGATACCGCGCCGTTCGACAAGGCTGCGGTCATTCGGGCATGCCCAACAACTGCTGCACGCGCTGCGCACGCGCTCGGGCTTGTTCAATGTCGGGGGCCAACACCGTAACGTGCCCCATTTTGCGCCCCATACGCGCCTCGGTTTTGCCGTACAAATGAAGCTTGACGCCGGGCACGGCCATCACCTCGGCCCACGGCGGGTGTTGCGCTTGACCATCGACGTCCAGCCACAAGTCGCCCAGCAGGTTGAGCATGACCGCCGCCTGCATCAGGCGCGGCGCCACCAGTGGCATGCCCGTCATGGCGCGCACCTGCAGCTCAAACTGCGATATGTCGCACGCGTCGATGCTGTGATGACCGCTGTTGTGCGGACGAGGGGCGATTTCGTTAAGCACCAAACGACCATCGGCGCTGCCGTCGTCAACCAAGAAACACTCCAAACACAGCACGCCCACGTAATCAAGGGCCTCAGCCAAGGCCCGCGCGGTGGCTTGTGCCTGCGGCCACCAACTCAACTGCCCGGCGGCGGGGTCAACCTCGGTGCGCGCCAAAATCCCGTTGCGGTGCACGTTATGTTGCGCCGGCAGCAGCACACTGTCGCCATGCGCGCCGCGCGCCAACACCAACGAATACTCAGCGCGCAAGGGCAAGGCCTGCTCCAGCACGCATGGCACCTCGTGCAATTGCGACCACGCCGCGCGTGCCGCCGCGGCGTCCGCCACCCAACGCTGGCCTTTGCCGTCGTACCCCAAGCGCGCGGTTTTGAGCACCCCAGGAAACAGGGCCGGGCTTAGCCCCTCCCAATCCTCGGCACTTTGTATGAAGGCGTGCGGCGCCGGTCCCACGCCCCAAGCCGCTTGGTGTTGCGCAAACAAGGTTTTTTCTGCCATGCGACTTTGCGCCACCTCCACCGCCTTGGCGCCGGGGGCCAACGGCACACGCTGCGCCAACTCGTGCAGCACCGCCACCGGCAGATTTTCAAACTCCACCGTCACCGCGTCACACAAGCGCACCATGGCAGCCAGCGCGTCGGGGTCGGTGAATTCGGCCTGCAAATGTTGATGGCTGACCAAACCGGCCGGGCTCTCAGCGTCGGGGTCCCACACCACCACGCGGTAACCCAACCGCTGCGCGGTGTGTACAAACATGCGCCCCAACTGCCCACCACCCAACACGCCCAGTGTGGTGGGGCGGCCGCTGGCCAACGCCAGCGAGGGTGGCAGCGGACTCATGCCGGCGGCAGCACGCTGGCGCGCGCCTGCTCGGTTTGTGTTGCTCTAAAGGCGGCCAAGCGCTGCGCCAAGTCGGGCTGCTCGTGTGCCAACATGGCCACGGCAAACAGCGCGGCGTTGGCTGCACCGGCCGCGCCAATGGCAAAGGTGGCCACCGGTATCCCGCGCGGCATCTGCACGATGCTGTGCAAACTGTCTACGCCTTGCAAATGGCGCGACGGCACCGGCACGCCCAACACCGGAACCGGCGTTTTAGCCGCCAACATGCCAGGCAAATGGGCCGCGCCACCGGCACCCGCGATAATGGCGCGCAACCCACGTGCTTGAGCGGCCTGGGCAAAGGCAAACATGTCGTCGGGCATGCGATGCGCCGACACCACCCGTGTTTCGTGTAACACCTGCATGTCACGAAGCACCTGGGCGGCGTGCTGCATCACTTCCCAGTCGCTGCTGGACCCCATGACCACTGCCACTGCCACATCGCTCATGCACAATCCCCCAAAGGCTTTATTTTACGAGGCTTGCTGCCAACATCATGATTGACGTCACCATACAAAACTTTGAAGCCGAGGTTATTCAAGCCTCCACCGAAACGCCCGTGCTGGTTGATTTTTGGGCGGCTTGGTGCGGGCCGTGTCGGACGCTGGGCCCGATTTTGGAAAAACTCGAAACCGAGTACGCCGGACGCTTTAAGTTGGTGAAGGTTGACGCCGACAGCGAGCAACAGCTGGCAGGCGCCTTTGGCATTCAAAGTCTGCCCACCTGCGTGCTGCTCAAAAACGGGCAGCCGGTGGACGGCTTCATGGGTGCGTTACCACCCCAACAAGTGCGTGAATTTTTAGATAAACACCTACCCGAGGCCGACGCCACCGAGCCCCCGCTGGTTGCTGAGGCTGCGTCGACCGAAGCCCCAACAACACCCGCAGCGCCCGCCGGTGAGCAACTGGCCCAAGCGGTGCAAGCCAACCCCGACGATGACGCCGCTCGTTTCGCCTACTTGCAACATTTGCTGTTGCAACAACAAACCGACTTGGCGCAAGAGGTGTTGGCCCCGGTGCAGGCCAAGGCCATGGCCGATCGTAAGCTGGACGCCGCGACGCGCTGGCTGCAAGCAGTCACGCAGGGCAAGCAGGCCAACCCCGATGCACTGCAAACCGCCATTGCAGCCAACAAGCGCGACTTTGACGCACGCTTCGCGCTGGCGGCTTGGCACCTGGCCCAGCATCAAAGCACCGCCGCCATGGACGAGTTGCTTGAAATCTTGATGCGCGACAAAGCCTGGCAAGAAGACGCCGCCCGCAAGCTCTATGTGGCGATTTTGGAAGTCATGGACCCCCCCAAACCCAAGGTGGCCGATGGGCAAGTCCCGCCCGAAGACCCGGTGGTGGCAAGCTACCGTCGCCGTTTATCGAGTGTGGTGCTAAGCTAACCCAGGCGCTGCCAAGCCTCAACGTAACGCGCCGCGGTTTGCTCAACCACGTGCGCTGGCAGCGTTGGCGCAGGCGCG
>Ga0255753_1006369_pt1 | contig 10964 bp, 8 predicted proteins | sample 041ome_10_FD_179953 | JGI IMG/M metagenome (GOLD analysis project Ga0255753, IMG submission 179953) | Coastal salt marsh microbial communities from the Groves Creek Marsh, Skidaway Island, Georgia - 041412US metaG (version 2) | ecosystem: Environmental > Aquatic > Marine > Intertidal zone > Salt...
AGTGAAAACTCACATCCTAACAATAAACGAGAAAAAGGAGAGAAAGAAAGAAGGATGCATGGAAAAAAGGGCAAAAAATTCAAAATTCATAAAAATTCAAAAACACTCGAGTTTCTAAAAAAACCGAGAAAAAAGCTGCCATTGAGGAGACTTTTTCACCACACAAGAACAAGAGAAGAAGACGCATTCATCATTGCGCGCGCGCACATAATAACACAACAATGTCACCTTTGACGACACCGTTTTTAGCGAAGAAGAAGGAGAAGAAAGCATTGCGTTTTGTGCCTTCTGGCAATACGAATACTACTCATAACAGTGCTAAAAAAGGATGTTCGAAGTGTCGGTACGCGATTCGAGGATGCCGACGATGCGTTGAAAATTTCATCACGTACAGCGAAGAGAAGAAGAAGAAATTTAAAAAGGCAGAGACGATTCAGACGACGACTTTAAAACAGACGGAGAAGGAGAAGACAAAGAGAAAGGCTTCGATCGCGTCCTCGTCTGAAAAGAAGAAGAAGGTAAAGAAGACCACGGAAGAGGAGGAGGAAAAGGAGACGAAAAAGAAGACGAAGAAGAAGAGAGAGACTGTAAAACCGAGGACGATTTCGCCCCCAAAATCATCAGCATCTTCACCATTGAAGGATGAGAGGAAGAAAAACGACGACGACGACGAGAAAAAAGATGACTTTGATGAGGAAAAACAGAAGAAGACTCCTGAAACGACCACCTTTGCGACGAGAGCAGCGGATGATGATGAGACGCGAACGATGCTGCCGGTGGAAATGCAATCACCGATCATCGGTCGACGCGAATACATAATAGACGCGGAGGATACGAATACTAAAGAGGAAGAAGAAGAAGAAGAAGAACCGCCGTCGACGTTGAAGAGAGCGTTGCACAAATCGCTCTTCTTCTTTGACCAACAGGCGGAGGAGGAAGAGAAGGAAGAGAAGGAAGTCGCGAGAACGCCTTTGAAACCGGTGCAACCTTCATCGCTCGTCGTAAAAGTCGCGGAGCGAAAGCAACTTTTGGCGGTGTCTCCTGGAACGCTCCGGACTGCAAACGAAAGCGTGTGGTGGGAGACGGAAAAGGAAGAGGAGGAGGAGGAAAACCCGGAGCAGATGAAACACAGACTGCGTCGAGAGGCTTTAGATCAAAGAGAGAAAGAGGAGAGTCGAGACGCTCGAGAGAAATACAAAAACGCGGAGGCGTTTGAAACGACGAAATCGAAGTTATCCTTCGACTGCGAAGACCCGAGTTACGATTTCTTATCCGCGGTCCCGGAGTACAACAACGATCCGTTTCAAACCGTTCTGAGTCGTTTGCAGGACACGTCGCCGTCGAAACACGCGCCACCGCCACCACCGGTCGTCCTCGCCCTCGGAGGAAAAGGAGGAGGAGGAGACGAGGAGACGAAAAAAAGAGACGCGCTGTGCCAGCTTCGTACGTTAAGTACTCTAACGAACAAACAACAACAACAACAACAACAACAACAACAACACATCATTAGCAGAGAACAAACGCTCGCCGTCTTGATGCAGCAGCGACAGTTGACGGAGCAGAGAGGAGAGTATATAGCAAACACAGGAGGAGGAGGAAAAGGAGCTCCCTTTTCCTATTAGCCAGTTGTTTTTGAATGAAACGCATTTTTCATCTCGAATGAAATTTTTCTCTTTTTCGTCTCCTTCACAAAGAAAAGTTGGGTTTTCGGACAAGAGACAACTGCTTTTCACGCAAACTTCATTATACACACATCAATATATTGTTGTTTGAAAGATGGCACCGACGAAGAAGGGTACGTTCTTGTTTCGTTAAACAGATATATATATATACTGATTTGGAATCTGCTTGGATATGCGCGCGGATAACTTCGCGTCGTCCTTTTTTTTGTCTCCTTCGTAAGCGCGTAGTACATTTGGGACTTATTCGTCGCGTTCTCTAAAATTGCGGGCTCTGCGCAATCGATTTAGGCTCGGAAAAACCTCTCGCGACCGTTCAATGAGACCAAAGACTGACGGATATCCTTTAACTTTAATTCATTCAACAGACGAAAAAGTGAGCAAAGCGGCCAAAGCGGCCAAGTACGTGAAGAAGGGCGCGAAAGGGAAGCTTCTCAAGAAGCGATTTTCGCCAACGTTTCACCGACCGAGAACGTTGAAAAATGCGCGCGCGCCAAAGTACCCGAGAGTTTCGGTGCCGCCGCCGCAAAAGCTCGATCAATTCCAGGTACGCAACAGTTGTTTCACGCGATGGTAGCATTAGAATCAGGAGGGAGGAATCGCGAAAGGGTGAACCAGACTGGTTTACGACGCGCATTTTTCGATGGGGCTTTCGCACTCTCAGTTTGTACTGGACGAAGGCTCCTCCTCGTTTACTTTCTCTCTCGGAGCCGCCAACCACCTTTCCGCTCTCGCTTTCGATCTGAACTAACCCATCGTTCTCTTCTCTCTCTCACTTTCGTAAACAGGTGTTGAAGTTTCCGTTGACGACTGAATCCGCAAACCAAAAAATCGAAGAGAACAACACGTTGGTCTTCATCGTCGACGCCAGAGCGACGAAGGTCCAAATCAAAGCGGCTGTGAACAGAATGTACGACATCAAGTGTGAGAAGGTGAACACGTTGATTCGTCCGGACGGCCAAAAGAAGGCGTACGTTCGCTTGACTGCGGACTACGACGCTTTGGACGTTGCGAACAAGATTGGCATCATCTAATCAGAGAGTAATTTTTTAGTCAGGCGGGTGTGCGGAGAGATTTACGTAAATAGAAACCTATTATAGCTTTGTGTGATGAGCGCGTCGAGAGTGAAGACTGCGCTTCTAATTTAGTCTGAGGAGGTCCTTGTTCGGTTAGAACTTAAAATCGTTGTGTAATATTGATATTTAATGTGATCGAAACATAAGAAAAAACAACAACAACACTTGTGTTTTGTTATTTTCAATCAGCAGCAGAGAATTAATTTTTGCCTCGAAAACGAGGAAAAAAATGTACTCTCGAAACCACCAAAATACGCGAAGTATTATTTCGACGCGTATACTATACCACCGTTTTAGCTCCGGAGCATGTCGCATCCGCATCGGCAGCATCCGCAACTCACGGTTTTTCCCGCGATACAAACGTCTCTCGTCGTTTCGAAGAAGAACAAAATTCGCGCGGGCGTCGCTCTTCCCCATCTGAACACCAACACCATCGGTTTGACGCAACGAGAAGAGGAGGAAAAAGAAAACTCACCGAACACGCAGTCGCTGTTGCTGGGGGCGTTTGCTGCGGTCGAACATAAGGATGACGAGGACGAGGACGTCGACGATTTCCTCAAGAATAAGTACGACGAGGAGGAGGAGGAAGAGGAAGAGGAAGATACGAACGGATGCTTCGCGTCGCTCGGAAACTTGGAGGAGGAAGAGGAGGAGGAGTACGAGGCAAGAGGAGGAGAGAAAGAGTCGTCTTTCTTACAGTTTTTGAAAACGAGCGGTTTTGGAAACGTCAGTCCAATCGCACCTCCTCTAGATGACAAGTATAACAACTACGACACGAAGACTGCGCACACGACGTGGTCGTCGGAATCGAACGACGAGTTTGGGTTTCCTATATCGTTGGCCGCGCCGGAGGCGATGACGAGAGAAAGTTCGATGAACGATTTTTCGCATCTGTTTGGCAATTACGAAAAGACACACAAAGACGTGCTGGATGCCATCGAAAAGGAGCGAAGTGCAATGGACCAAATGCAATTGATTTTGACGCAACCACCGCAACCACCGCCACAACCAACGTTAGTGCGAACTTTGAACGATGGAATATCGGCGCCGCCCGCGATGCCGCCGCAGATGGAAAATGTCGTCATGAAAAGAAGACCAGGTCGGCCGAGGAAATTATTTCCTTCGATAAAGAAAAGCAACACACCAAAGAAGAGAAAGAAGAGTAACAAGGACGACGAGGACGGTGAAGTTCTCGTTGAAACTCGAGAGGGAAATCTTTCGCCGGATTTGGACGTTCAACTTCTGGCATCGAGGAACCGCGAATCTTCGTTAAACGCCGTTAACGACGCCGTTGGTAATAATGACAGCAGTAAAAACAACAGCAAAAGTGTTTCAAGAGAATCAAAAAAGTCTGCTCGTTCAACGAGTAAGTTTCGAGGCGTCACGCATCACTGCCGAACCGGACGGTGGGAAGCGCACATCTGGCAAGATGGGAAACAAATTTACCTCGGCGGTTTCGACGGCGAAGAACAGGCGGCGCTTGCTTACGATATTGCAGCGGTTAAATGTAGAGGAATTTCTGCGATTACGAATTTTGATAGATCGAATTATTCTCGAGAACTCGCGAGTTTGCAGCAGGTGAACGAAAGAGAGCTCATACTTTCTCTTCGTCGCCAATCGAAAGGCCCCGGTGGAGTGACGAAAAAATCTTCCAGCAAGTTCCGAGGAGTTACAAAACATCAGAAAGGAAAATGGGAAGCACGAATCGGTCAATTAGTCGGTAAGAAATATAAATATCTCGGTTTGCACGAAACCGAGGATGCCGCTGCCATGGCATACGACGAAGAAGCCGTTCGTTTGAAAGGTTTTGACGCTGTGACAAATTTCGATATTAGCGAGTACGCGGACGTGTTAGCCGAGCACCATACGAATAAGATGAAAGAAGCTGTCGCTTTGAAAGAGAAGTACGCGGCCAGATGTACCGCAGTAAGCGTACCTATGGGGTCGTTAAACCCTTCTCCTCACGAACTTCCAAACACCTCCGAGCGAAGAGTGACGACCAGATCATCTGCAGCTACCACGAATACGGTACAAAAACGAAGGACGACGACGACGACGATCGCGAGCAACACGAAGAAACAAAGAGAACTCGTACCGCACGTGCTTGGTCCTGCGGCGGCGACGACGCCAAGTACAAACGCTTTAAACGCGGTGAAGTTCTTTTTCAACAACAGTAAACCACAAACGCGGGAAGAAAAAGAAGATGAAGACGAAGATGAAAAATATAATCAAGACGAAGAAGTCGATGAAGAGGACGCTTTCGAATACGGGACAACGGATAATATGCATCAAAGCCGAGATATGTGATTATGTTATACCAATATATTAAATACTTTTAAATCTTACGTTTCAACGCAAGCGCACACGCGTACTCCTCTTTTACATCTCCCTTTCGCTGCGCGCCCCGTAATATCTCTCTCGCCCCTCCTCTTTTCTCGCTCTCGCTTTTTCTCTCCCTCTCTCTCTCTCTTTCTAATATAATATACCCTCATCTCTCCCCGTCTCTCTCTTTCTCCTTCTCTCTCTCTCTCTTTCACGCGCGCGTTAAAATATATATATGTATGTGCTCTTTTTCTTCAGTGTTTTATGATATATTTAGTTGCCCGCTTTTTGCTTAGCTAATCTCGCGAGAGTCTTGAAAGACTCGACTTGGACCAAAACCAACGGCGAGAACAACACCAAGCACACGGCAATCAACTTGCCGCTGCCGCCTTCCTTGGCAGCCGCCGGGGCCGGCGCCGCTTTCGCGGCTGGCGCAGCCTTCTCCTTACCAGCGCCCGGGGACGGCAAAGACGGCAAGGAGAACGACGGCAAGGAAAACCCGCCGCCACTTTCCTTCGGCGCCGCGGCTTCCTTCTTCGCCTTCTTACCGCCTTTGGCTAAACTCTTCGTCTTTGGCGCTTGTTGGACGATCGCTCTTTTCTGGGTGTACTCCGCCAACAACGCATCCGCGGCAGCCTTGGAATCACCCGCGGCGAATTGGGCGATTTCAGACGCCGCAAACGCCGGTTGCGCGAGCATGGACACGGACAACACGGTCGCGACGGCGGCTTGTTGCAAGGAAGACGAAGATCTCTTTTCTTCCGTCTCCTCCTTTTGGGCCGAGCATCGGAGGATGGATTTGGAGGAGGATTTCACCTTCTTGGCTTTGTGAACGACAACTTTTTGCGTCGTGCCGACGATGTTTGAAGATTGCGCGACAGAAAACATTACGTTTTGTTGGATGCTTAGTTTGTGATACTTTTTAAATCGGAGAACAACGGGGTGCTGTTGCTGCTTTTATGTGAAGATAGATATTGTAAACCCAAATCAAGCGATGGAAAAATTGGATTATCTTCCCTGCGGATAACCTTCTTAGATGAAAAATCAAAGGGCAAACAAAGGGCGAAAAACACACCAAAAAATACTCGAGATACTCGTGAAGGGTTTAAGGATCAAAATCATTTCCATCGCTTTTTTGTTGTTTTACGAAATTTGAAATAAAATACACGCATTGAAATCGAACAAGTACTTACTACTTCAGAGGCGACGGCTGCTTGTTGCTCTTGCCGCCAGTGCTCTTGTTGACGACCGGGGGCGTCCCGCTGAACGCGTTTCCGTCGAAGTGTTCATTTTTCATGGCTTCTAAGCTGGCGACGATGTCCACGAACTTTGGACGTTCTTTACTATTTTCTTTCCAACAGTTTTTCATCAACGTTTCCCAACCGTCGCAGGGAGGGTCGATATCGACGGTGACTTGCGCGTCCTTAGTCGCCGCGCGATACGGTCCCGTTCGAGGCGATAAAGCGTCGTCGCCAGGGACGGTTGGACGAAGTTGGTGCATCATGAGTCCGCCGTACAAGGCGTACTCGTCTAAACCGTAGTGCGGTAATTGAGACGTCCAGAGCTCCCACATGACGATGGCGAACGAATACACGTCTGCGCTTTCCGTCACTTTATCTGGACTGCGCAAGACTTCTGGCGCGGTCCAAGGCAACGTGCCTCGTCGAGAGTTGACGCCTGATACGAACGAGGCTTGCGAACGACGTCGTTTGGATAAACCAAAATCGCACACTTTACACACTAATCGTCGACCTCTCACCGCGGCTAACACGTTGTCGGATTTTAAATCGAAATGGACGAACCGTTTCGCGTGCAAGTACTCCATTCCTCTCGCGACGTCTAAGCAGAGCTGCAGACGCGTTTTGGCGTCTAAGCGAGAACGAGTGGCGGTTGAAGCGGCAACTTTCGCGAGTAATTCAGCCTGTAAAGCTACGTCACCGTTTGCTTTCTTAACCGCGTCTTGTCTCGCCGCCTCGCGATCTTTCGCGCGTTCGCGCTCTTTCGCCAAGACTCTTTGTAACGATCCTCCGCTCAGAAATTCTTCGACGATACCTGGACGATCGCCATCGGTCACGACACCGAAAATAGAGACGACGTTTGGATGGCTTAAAGTCGCCAACGTCTCAGCCTCGCGCAAAAAGTGTTCGTGTTGTTCTTCCTTTTCTTTTCTTTTCTTCTCTTTGTGCATGTTGTCCATATCGTCCATGTTTTTCTTCGCGTTATTTCGGCGACGGGATTTATCATCCTTAAAATCGTCGTCATCATTATCATCGTCATCATTATCAGCGTCATCATCGCCGCTATTACTATTGCTAATAAACTCTTCGTCTTCAAAGATGTTATCTAACCCGTCGCGACCGTGACGTTTTGGAGAACCAGGGGGCGAAAATACAAACTCGCGATTGATAAATTTCACCGCAACCTCCGCGCCTCGCCATACCGCTGCATAGACTTCACCGAAAGCACCACCGCCTAAGCGCGCGCCTAAGGTAAGGTCTGATCTCGGAATAATTTGCAATCCTCCGTGACTTCTGGGCGACTTTGAAGGTTCGATGCTTAGAGACGGCGACCCGTTCCTCGTTTGAGTTTCGTCGATTGCGCCGTTGCTGGCGTCTTCAAACGGCGTCGTCGTCGTCCTCGTTGCTACTGTTGTCGTCGCGTTATTGTTCTCTGCTACTTGTTGTTGTTGTTGTTGTTGTTGTTCTCCTTGTTGTTGTTGTTTATTGCTATTTTCATCTCTGTTCGCGTCCAGTTCCATCGCAGTGCGATTATTCGACCCGTACATGTTCGTCGCCTTCTCGACGACGTATATTTTCAACTTCTTTCTCGAATCAACCGCGTGTACCGTCTCCCATTCCTCCATCATCGTCTCCACGTCGTCGTCGTTCTTCACCGATATGACGTGATCGCCATCCGGATACAAAATCTGCACGTTGTTCCTCTTCGTCGGCTCTTCTTCTTCGACAATCTTCGTCTTCATTTCCTCGAACGTCGCGTTTCGCATCAAGGACACGATCCTCGTCTCGCCGCCTAAATACTCTTTCCCGGTGCCCCGATCGACTAAGAATCCGCCACTAAACACCATCGCTTTTATCTTCACCGTCCTGTCCACTTGTTGTTGTTGTTTGTTTTTCTTCTTCGTGCTCGTCACCACGTCTGCTTCCGTATCTGACGTGCTCGGCGTCGCCGCGCTCCCGACCGCGCTTCCCGCCGTGCTCGTCTGTGGTTGGTTTTGGAGCATAGAATTCAACTCTCCTCCCGAGCCTCTTCGACTCCCCCCGCCGATATTGATCGCTAACAGCGCGTGTGAAGCGTCTAAAATTTTATCGTCCAAGTCGATGTCGTAGGAGAGGTTCTCGATTTCTCGCGAGTTTGTTCGTCGGTGGGATCCTCGGGAGCGCAAGGAGTCCTCGGTTAAATTCATCCGGCGGTCCTCGGGGAGTTTTCCTTTGATGCCGTCTAACGCGTTCTTCGACTTCTTCGATATTCCAGAGTTGGAGGGACCGGAGTCTCTGTTGGTGGTCGAGTTCGAGCTCATCTCTTTGTTGTCTTCTTCGTTGGGAGATTTGTTGCTTCCCCGGACTCACGCTTTGATGCGGTCCCGAAAGAGAAAGGCACCCGCGGCAACGGCGGAAAGCGCGCCTTGTTCAACCAGCCACTGGGCACTCCCGACCGTTCTTCTTAGATGCCAGGAGGAGAGAGGAGAAAAGAGAACGACAGAGACGCGCTCTGAGGGTGGTGCGTATCAATAATAATGAAAATTAATTAACTAAAGAGAGGAAGGCGGAAAGAAGGAAAAAAGAGAGTCTCAGAGAGAGCGTGTGCCGCCAATGTATCTGCCCAAAGTGCCTTAGAAAGAGAGATTAGGAGCAAAAAGGAAGCGAAAACTACTGTTTGGTATAAATTTGAATAATAATAATAATAATAATAATACGGAGAAAGAGTACGCGAGTACTCGCAACCTAATAAATAATAATTACCTTTTCGCGTTTTGCGCGAGAGATGAAACGCTCCTGGCAATCTTCTGAACGCGATCTTCGCTCATTGTGACTCTCGCTTCGACTAACGCTAAGGTTTGGGTCAACACGTCGAGTTGACCGACGGCGCGTCGTAAGGTTTGGGCGAGTTCCGCGTATTCCGAAGCCGACGAGAAAGAAGAAGAAGGTTGGATTTTTTGCTTCGTCGTCGTGAAAGGTGTCCCATCATCGAAAGGAGGTGGTCTGGTGGTGGTGATTTTGGTGGTAGGCGTCGGCGGCGGTGGTGGTGGTGGGCGTCTCCTTCTCGTGTACGTTTTGTTCTCTTCGCGTTCTTCTTCGTTTTCTACTTGGTATTTTTTGTCGTGCGTTTGTTTTTCCGCGAGCACGACGTTTTCGAACGAGCGGTTAAACCCGCTTTTCCAAAGCGTGACGATACCGTCGCTACCACCGCACGCAAATGTGCTTCCATCTGCAGTAAACGCCGCGCAATTTACAGAACCCTCGTGCGCTTTGAGCGTCCACGCGCAGCGTTGGTCTCGAAAATCCCAAATTTTCGTCGAGCCGTCCGCGGAGGTCGTCGCCAGAAAGTCTCCAGCCGGGTGCCACTGCACGTCCGTTATCGCATCTCGATGTGAATAGACGTACGAATCGATCGTAGATTCGAATATTTTGCGTCGCGAACGCGTGTCGTATACTCTTAAACCACCATTAGAGTCGCCGACGGCAATGGAAGTTCCAGCCGATGGCCTCAGAGCGACGCACCGCGGCGTCGAAGAAGAAACGTCGTGATCCTCTCCTTTCCTTCGATCAATTTCAACGCCTCCAGCGCATACGTCCCATAATCGCCACGTTTTATCGTCCGAAACCGAACACGCGATCGTTCCATCGCTCGTAATCACCGCTTGCCGAATCCAATTGGAATGTCCTTTCAAAGAGAGTTTAAACTTTGGCGAAACCGACGGGTTGGACGCGTCCCACAGTTTGCACAATTTATCGTCCGAGGCGGATAATAAAAGCCGGTCGCTATCGCTGTATTGCAACGAACGAATCGCACCCGAGTGTGCCGATCTCAAAACCACCGACTTTCCTTCCCTGTTGTGTTTGAAGAGGAATAAGAGATGAGAGACGTTTTGTGAGCATAAATTTGCCTCTTCGCGTGTCCGGTCAACAAACAACAACACAAACAGAAAAAAATACGACAAGAAGAGAAAGAAACGAACGAAAACATACGCGGTCGCTTTCCAAACCCGTATAGATCGATCTAAACCCGCGCTGGCGACTCTCCCGCCTTCGCCTTCTCTCTCCGTGTGCGCTAACGCGAGCACGTCTCTCTCGTGCCCGAGAAATCGCACCGGTCTTTTCCTATTCTTTAGTAAAGCATAAGCTCCTTGTCCTCCTCCTCCTGATCTTTCTCCTCCGACGTGCCAGAACATAATCGACCCGTCTCCCGTGCTCGCGGAAAAAATATACCGCTTGCTCTGCGGGGCGAACGCGAGAGAAGTTATCGCGTTGTTTCGGTGTCCTCCTTTTAACGATTGGAGCAAATACGGGTCGTCTGCGGATCCTCCTCCTGATCCTCCTCCTCCCATCGTGTGAAAAGAAGACAAAGAAGAGACTGTCATATTCTCGAGCGATGCGCGCGAAAGAGTAATAAAGCGTGCGAGAGTTTTTCTTCGCTTTAAACGAGAACGCGACGACTACACGCGACAACGACCCCCTGACGCCTCTTTTTTTGTTTTTTTTGTTGCGCGAATCGTCGCGTATTTTTCTGTTGACCAACCACACAAGGACTCAAAGACCAACTTCCTCGGAAGAAAGCAGAAGAGACCACTGCAGAGAAAAACACAAAAAATTCAAAAAAACAAAAATTTTGTTGTTACGCGAGAGATATTTCCCGCACCATCATCATC
>Ga0255753_1006374_pt1 | contig 10958 bp, 9 predicted proteins | sample 041ome_10_FD_179953 | JGI IMG/M metagenome (GOLD analysis project Ga0255753, IMG submission 179953) | Coastal salt marsh microbial communities from the Groves Creek Marsh, Skidaway Island, Georgia - 041412US metaG (version 2) | ecosystem: Environmental > Aquatic > Marine > Intertidal zone > Salt...
TTGCCCAGCTAATAGAAAGAATGAATACTCTCTTTAAAACAGATAAATAAAGAGTTTTACTCGCTAAATTGGCATGCTGATCTCTTGCCATTTCACGAACCAATACTGTATCTAAACCCCATCTAGAAAGCGTGGATCCAATCAATACTACTGTGAATGCAACCTCGTAAATTCCTACAGCAAGCTCTCCACCAACTTTTGATATACTAAAGAGAAGAATATATCCGCCGAGCGCTCCTAGCACTTTAAAAAAAAGAACTATTGAACCTCCTTTTGCCAAAGCTAAACCGGTAGGACTATCCGTGAACTGTTCTATTCTTTTTAACATGGTTTAACGCTAATTTAAGCGAATTTGGCAGCGAATATACCGCTTTACTAACGCTAAGAACTTGCCTTTTGTACATTTGAATCATGAAAATAGCTGTGAATGCTCGTTGGCTGCTGCCAGGAAAATTAGAAGGTACAGGGGTCTATACCTTGAAAATGCTTGAGCAAATAATTCCATCTTTTCCTGAGCACAGTTTTTTTCTATTTCTAGATCGTAAAATTGATACCGAAATTTTTGACTTGAACTTTTCAAACGTTCATTTCATGGTTATAGCTCCAATGGCAAGACACCCCTTACTTTGGAAGGTTTGGAATGATATCACTGTTCCGAATGCAATTCGTAAGATTGGTGCCCAATTATACTGGTCTACCGATGGTCTTCCTGCTCGCACCACAGTGCGGCAGTGGATTACTATTCATGATCTCAATTTTGAACATCATCCTGAATGGATTACAGCCGCGGCCGCAAAGTATTATCAAAAACAGGTTAGAAAAGGAGCTCAAGTTGCTGAAAAAATATTCACGGTAAGTAATTGGAGTAAAGAAGACTTAGTATCAACTTATCGTATTTCGGAAGAAAAAATAGTCGTCACGCTTAATGCTCCACAACGGGTATTTTCCAAAGGAAAATCTAGCTTTACAGGCAACTATTTTTGTGCGGTGGGCGCACTAGCACCACGCAAAAATCTTATCACACTGATTAAAGCATTTGACAGGTGGTGCCATCAAAATCCCGAACAAAATCATATGCTGAAAATCGCAGGAACAGCACTCTTCAAGGATTCAGATTTTGAACACGAAATGCAAGAATTAAATCATTCAGATAGAATTGAATGGCTTGGAAGGTTGACTGAAAATGACTTAGAAATGCTCTACAGAGGCGCAACAGCCTATTGTATGCCAAGCGCAATGGAAGGTTTTGGTATTCCGCTGGTGGAGGCCATGCAGTGTGGAACGCCAATTCTTGCATCCAAAAATAGCGCTATAACCGAAGTGGTTGGGAAATCGGGTTTATTACTTCCAACTTATGAAATAGATGCTTGGACAAAAGGGTTACAAAAAGTGGTTGATGAATATGATCATTGGAGTAAACTGGCTCTAAAGCGTTCAAAAGATTTTGATTGGAGCAAGAGTGCGAAGCCTTTTATTAATGCTCTAAAGGAATGAAACTACAGCATAAAATTGATGCGTTGTTTGAAGCGGGAACGGATGAAGCCGGGAGAGGTTGTTTATGCGGTCCTGTGACTGCTGCTGCTGTGATATTACCACTCGATTTTTCACATCCAACCTTGAACGACTCAAAACAATTAAGTGCAAAACAGCGTAACGAACTTAGACCCGTAATTGAAAAGGAGGCTGTAGCCTGGGCTGTAGCTCATGTATCTCCAAAAGAAATTGATGAAATCAATATTTTGAATGCAAGTATTCTGGCCATGCATCGAAGCATCCAAAAACTCAAACAAAAACCCGATTTCATAGCCGTTGATGGCAATCGGTTTAAACCCCTTCAAGACATACCTTACCACTGTCAGGTAAAAGGGGATGCAACCTATCTAAATATTGCCGCTGCATCAATACTAGCCAAAACTTACAGAGACGAGTATATGCAGAAACTTTCAAAAGATTATCCGGGCTATGGTTGGGAAAAAAACGCCGGTTATCCAACCAAGGAGCACCGCAATGCCATTCGTAAATTTGGTGTGACACCCCACCACCGTTTGAGTTTTCAATTATTACCTAGTCAATTGAATTTATTTGACTCTTAAGCTCTACGTTGATTTGTGAAAAACTGAATACCCTAATGCAAGAAGTGCCTTGAAGAGGGCGTTAGCTTTGAAACAAAGCACTGGTTCATGACATACCGTAGTTTATCTTGGATATTCACACTATTTACAGCGATTTTAGTCAGCTGTTCCACTGCCCCTGAATCTAATCCGTCAACGCTGTTTATACCAATGAACAGTGCTGTAATCCTTAGAATCAATCATGCAAGTGAATGGTCGCAATTTGCCGATTCAACCAAAATTCCCGCAGCACAGGCTATACCGATTCAAAAACTTCTAGGCATCAAAAATGGGGTCTGGACTGGTGCTTTATGTAATTCAGGTGCGGAAAAAATGGATTGGATATGGACAACCACTCTTCAAGATAGCAGCTCGATCAAAAGGCTAGAAGAAGATGCAACACTTGCATTAGATTCTAATTATTTCGCATTATATCATGAAAATGCTTTTGCCATAAGTTCGAGTAAAATACTCATTCAAAATGCATTGAATCAATCCAAAAGCGGATTCAATATTGTCAATAACAACGCCTTTAAGAAGCTATGGGTCAACGCCAATTCTTCGGATGCCCTTAATCTATTTTTTCAGCATGAAGAGCTCAGCGCTGTAGGAAACTGGTTTATGGATGAAGACTGGAGTTGGATGGAAAATTTAGCCGTTTGGTCAGAGGTCGATATAGATTTTGGTCAAGGCCGAGTCTTATTGACATCTGTGAGTATAAATCCAGATTCCGCACAGGTATTCTTAAGCACATTCAATGAATCTTCCTCAAATACGAAAGTGAGTGATATTATTGCTGCATCGGCATCACATGCTGTAAAAATGAACGTTGGAAACACCGCTGAATGGATTCGTAGCTTTAATGTCTACAGAGGTAAGGAACAGCGTTTAAAACAAGCGCTGTCCGTTTTAGGACCTTTGGATATAGATCCCATGACTGCATCAACTTGGTTTAAAGGTAGTTTCGTACACATCGGGTACGGTAAAGAAAAAGTAATTGCAGCTAAACTTAATGAAGAGCAAGAGCTGGACGAAGTATTGAAAAAGGCAAGTGGACAAAGCAAACTATTTCAAGGTCATTTGGTTGGAACGCTGGAAAAACAAAACAAGTTTCTATTCAGTGCGCTATTTGGATGGTGGTATAAAAACCTGGACACCCCATCATGGATGATTTATAAAGATTGGCTCCTTGTTTCAACATCTCAAGAAACTCTAGAAGTCTATTCCAATGAATTAGCAGCCAAGGCCACTTGGAACAGCGTAAAATCTTTAGATGCTTTAGCCAAAGGAATAGATAAAAAAGGACATTTTGCATTAGCGTTGAAAGCCACATCAGAATCCGCTCATCGCTATCTAAATTTGCCCGTTCAAGAGCACTCAAACGAATATGTAATTCAAGGGAATTTCGCAGTTAAAAATGCGCTCACCTTTGGAAATGCGCGTATGTATGAAGTGGAAAAAAGTGAGATCGAAACCAGCACCTACCTTTGGTCTACTGCGCTTGAATCTACTATTAAATCGGGGCCGTGGATCGTAAAAAATCATAGAACGGGTAAGAACGACATCATTGTTCAGGACGATCAAAATATACTTTATTGGGTCAGCTCTGACGGGACTATCCAATGGAAAAAGTCTTTAAATGAGTCCATATCGGGCATGGTACATCAGGTGGATTTGTTCAAGAATCAGAAGTACCAATTAGTCTTTACCACGCGTACCCAGATTCATTGTATAGATTTATTGGGAAGAGATGTAGAGAATTATCCAATAAAGCTTCCAGAAAATACAAACCTTGGGCTAAGTGTCTTGGATTATGACAAGAATAGGAACTATAGATTTCTGGTACCTGCCGGTTCAAAGCTTTATAATTTTTCCAGTGAAGGCAATATTATTCAGGGCTGGAAAATCAATGCGGCCGCAGAAGAAAAGTTGACTCAACGTCCCTTTTTATTTCAAAAAAATGGAAAAGACTACATTATCACTTCTACTTCACAGAAAGTACTCATTTTGAATAGAAGAGGTGAAGTTCGCATTAGCACCGCGGTCGGCACAACCTCATTGAACCCGTGGAGCCTTAAAAACGGTGATATTCCTTTTACGGAAAGAATTGGAGGTGAAGGAGAAATTCAACATCAGAATTGGGACGGAACATCCTCTTCTACTACTCATGATTTAGGAGAATTAAAAGGTGTGGTTTTTGAAAATTATGGTAAGGTAGTTTGGAACGATAATACGGTGGAAGTCAGAAATGAAGAAGGGACACAACAGTTTACCGTAGATGAAATTCAAGATGTGCACTGCTATCCTGGAGGCACAGGCTTAATACGAACACAAGAGAATATACAGGCAGTAAACTTGAAGAATGGAGATCTTTACGGTACGTTTACCGGAACCCATGCCGTTGCCGGGAGACTAAGTCAAACAGGCATGCCCGTGATTATCATTAGACAAGGTAAAAGCATCATCTGTTACGAGCTTTAATCATTTTGGCTCAACAATCAAAAATACGGCGGTATCCGTTCCAATATTAAGCACCTCATGCCAAGCGACACTTTCGTTATAAAAGGTATATCCTAACGGGATTTGTACTTCTCTAGTTCCCTTATCATCTTTGATTTGAAAGGTCCCTCCCTTAAGGGTATATCCTACATGTTTCTTGTGAAAGTGCTTTTCATGACCAACACCCGGAGGAAAGGTACATTTGAGCGTGCGTACACTCTCATTATCTACCAATACTTCACAAACTTTCTGTCCCTTCCAGCCGGCCTCCAATGGATCCGGCAACGTCTGTTGTGCAAAACTTAGAAATGGAATTAATAAAAAGCCTACAGTAAAAATTCGCATTATTTCTTCCGGAAGAATATTTCAATTGGCGCTCCGTGGAAATCGAACTCCTCACGCATTCTATTTTCCAAATATCGCTTGTATGGCTCCTTGATATACTGCGGCAAATTGGCGAAGAAGGCAAACTGAGGCGTTCTTGTAGGCAATTGCGTACAAAACTTAATCTTCACATATTTACCTTTCACTGCAGGCGGCGGATAATTTTGAATGATTTCTAACATAGTATCATTCAATTTAGAAGTTGAAACCCGCTGCTTTCTGCGATTATACACCTTAACACCCTCCTCAAAGGCCTTTAAAACACGCTGCTTGGTCAACGCACTCGTAAAGATGATTGGAAAATCCGTAAAGGGCTCTAATTTCTTCTTAATGTAAGCTTCTGCGTCCCGCATTGTGTTGGTTTCCTTGGCAACGAGGTCCCATTTATTGACGACTACAACAAGACCTTTTTTATTCTTTTCAACCAACGAGACGATTGACAAATCTTGAGCCTCAAAACCCCTTGTAGCATCTACCACCATCATACAAACATCCGCATGTTCTATAGCTCTAATAGAGCGCATGTTGGAGTAAAATTCTAAGTTTTCATGAACCTTGCCTTTCTTCCGAAGACCCGCCGTATCCAATAGCATAAAGTCAAATCCAAACTTATTGAATCTCGTATTCACTGTATCTCTTGTAGTACCTGCAATGTCCGTAACAATATTGCGCTCTTCATCAAATAGAGAATTCACAATGGAGGATTTACCCGCATTTGGACGACCAACTATTGCCATCTTTGGTAGATCTTCAAAGTCATCCACAGGATTTTCATCCATGTGTTCTGTAAGCTCATCCAGCAGATCTCCTGTTCCTCCTCCATTAACGGCGGAAATGGTGTGGTATCTTTCAATTCCTAAACCATAGAATTCTGTAGCTTCAAGCTCAAGCATGCTGTTATCTACTTTGTTCACTGCATACACCACAGGCTTCTGCGTTTTACGCAAAAGGTCTGCAATAATCTTATCAAATTCCGTTAAACCTGCTTGAAGGTCTAAAACAAAAAGAATTACTGAAGCCTCATCAAGAGCCAATTCAACTTGTTGGCGAATCTCTGCTTCAAAGACATCCTCTGAGCCTTCAATATAACCTCCTGTGTCAATGACGGAGAACTCCTTGCCATTCCAATCACTTTTGCCATAGTGTCGATCGCGTGTCACACCGGCTACAGAATCCACAATGGCATCTCTACGCTGAATAAGCCTATTAAATAATGTACTCTTACCCACATTTGGGCGGCCAACTATAGCAACAATATTGCTCATACTTAATGTTTATAACCGAACCGCTTAAGCTGTGCATCGCTATCGCGCCAGTTTTTCTTAACTTTTACAAAGGTCTCTAGATGTACCTTCTTAGCGAAGAATTTCTCTAGTTGTTTTCTTGCACCAACTCCCACTCTTTTGAGCATGGAGCCTCTGTGACCAATGATTATTCCTTTCTGCGAATCTCGGGCAACATATATGACTGCGCGCATCCGAATGATATCCTCAGCCTCTTTAAATTCCTCCACATCTACTTCCACAGAATAAGGAATTTCCTTCTTATAGTTCATAAGAATTTGCTCACGAACTATTTCACTCACAAAGAACCGTTCGGTTTTATCAGTTAAAGCATCCTTATCAAAATATGGAGGACTTTGAGGTATCAATGCAATTAATCGTTCAAGTAAATAAGCTGTATTGGCCTCCTTTAAAGCAGAAATGGGAATAATTTCCGCATTGGGTAATGCATCATTCCAATACTCCACTTCATTTTCTAGAAGCTCTTGATTGGTTGTATCTATCTTATTGATAATGAGCAGTACCGGAAACTTGGTATTCAACAACTTTTCAAAAAAACCTTGATCTTTTAACGCTCTATCTCCGGGTTCCACCAAGTAGAGAAACACGTCCGCATCTTCAAAGGCATCTGAAACAAACTTCATCATTTGCTCCTGCATTTTATAGGCTGGTTGAATAACTCCCGGGGTATCGGAAAAAACAATCTGGTATTCAGGCTCATTGAGTATCCCAAAAATGCGGTGGCGCGTAGTCTGTGCCTTTGGTGTAATTATACTCAAACGCTCGCCAACAAGAGCATTCATTAATGTACTCTTACCAACGTTTGGATTGCCTATAATGTTAACAAAACCGCTCTTGTGATTCATGCGGCAAAGATGAGGCGAATATTCTTTATAACCTTGAAGGCTATTGCGCCCAAAATTGGTCTTCTACCGGTACTTGCTTATTTCTACCTAGGAACAATGCATTATGTCTAAACGATGCCATCAGATACCAAGAAGTAGAGGATACACAAGGTTCGGTATTCGCCGTTGCCCATAGGTTTCCTGCGCCGTATGTTGTGCCTTGATTGGCGGTATAAGGCAAACCTTTACCTACAGGTCCCGTGAGCCAGCCCTTTCTCAATTCATCAAGAACAGCTTCCGCCTCAACTCTATCACCTGCTACCCAATGCATGACACTGACTTGGCCCGTACCTTCAAACCATAGTACATCCTGATCTTCATCAAAACAATAGCCGTCAATTTGCTCGCCAGTTTCGGTACTTGTAACGTTTACCTCATACCTAGAAATTGAACTGCGCGCAGCATCATTAAAATTCGGGAAAGCACAATAGCCCCAAGTATTGCAATCTAATGCAAACTTATAAGGAGGATTGGTAGGCCATGCCACAAAATTGCCGTCCGCATCATCCCATTTTTCCGCTTCCAAGTGTTTTAAAATACTTTGATGTATGGAAGTATAGCCCTCTAATGCTACAAAAGCGTCTATGTTACCTTCTGTGATCTTATGAATGGTATCACCGTTAGACTCAAAGCCTCCCCACAGACCGTTTTCTACGCTATCATTTAATCCCATGAGCCAAAACTCTAATGATGCAATTAAAGCTGTATACTTATCCGATTGAGGATGGTTTTTCAATGCAATCAATAGCCAAGCGTTATCTCCCATCCATCTCCTTCCTGAGGGAACACCTAAAGGCGATCTGAACTGAAAAAATCCACCTGGACCATTTTCCAATTCCGTTACGCGGATGGACTCAAAATAGTCAAATATGCGCTCTGCGCATTGGATTTCATCAGCCAAGATGAAGGCAATAGCTGCTAGGGCTTGATCATAAGTACTTACTAAGTTTCCGTAAGGAATGGTGGGCAATAGCCCCTGCGTATTCTGTAAGTCCTTTAAAAATGCAACCGCTAGACTATCTTCTAAGGTCGCTTTTTTGGTTGCCCAATAGGTGCTATTAAGAGTAGACTCATCTTCAACTTGAGAAATTAAAGTATACTGAAAAGCATCATCCACGGGGTAAAGTGAATCAGTACTGAACAACGAAGCCTCTTCCGTTTTTCCATCAAGGGAAGTAAACGAATGAAACTGGCCATTTAAGTGCATTTCTACACTCGGCAAAGGTTGACCAGAAGTTCTACTAATCACAAAAACGCTTCTGTTTTTGGGCTGCTCAGCTTCTTTCCTGCAAGAGCCAAATACAATAAGCGCTATTAAAAGGCTAAAACTTAAGTTTTTCATTTTTGTCCCATAATCCCCAAGAAGCACCAACATCGCCTTCTTTTTCAATTTTCCAGCTTTCATCAAAAGATGAAAAATAGAACATTTCTATGTCGCTTTCATTGGACCAGCTTACCGCATTGATAAAATACTTAAGGTAGTTGTCAAATGACGGCTGTGCACCACCCAAACTTTGTCCGCTTGATGGCCAACCCGTTTCTGTTATTATGACTCTCTTGCCTTTACCCGCAGCCATAGCCTCTTGATACATGTGCTTCATGTACATCAAAGAATATTCTAAAGAACATCCTTCCCAATATGGATAGCAATTAGCTAAAATAACATCGCAAGTGTCTGATATTTCCGGATGAGCAGTGAATTCGTAATAGGCATCTACATAGCCAACCGGAACACCTTGAACTTCATGCTTAACCCGCTTGATATAGTCTAATAATTCTGATGCATTTAAATCTTCTCTATACAATACCTCGTTACCTACTGCGGCTACATCTACTACACCTTCTTTACATAGCGTAATCAAGGCTCCTATTTCTTCGTCATTTTTTTCTAGATCGCTGCTTAACCATGCACCAACCAATGTTTTAATTCCCAATTCATGTGCAATGCGAGCTATCAATTCATTTCCTTCAGTACATGAAAACGTTCTCACCCACTTCACGTGTGGTTTTAAAATTTCCAGTTTACGACGAATTTGTGCGTCTGTTAGTTGGTCCCCTGGGGCTTGCCCTTCATCGTAAGCGCTGAAACATATTCCATGAATTCCAGCGTCTAATAATTTACGAGCCATTTCCTTTAGCTCATTAGTGGTCATGCTGAGAGAGGCACCCCCAGCAAGCGACATGAATTTTTCTTTTCTGTAAGACATTATTATTGTTTGGTTGTTATAGTTAGGCTTGTGTCTCTTTTCTCTTATCTAATTCCGCTCTGACTTCTTTTGCATAGTTTTCATCTACCCTATAATTCCACATGACAGCAATGGCTATAAGCGTACAAAGAATGGGTAATCCAGAGAATACCAAGCGAAGACCATTTACAGCGCCCTCAGGTTGCACCTCAGCACCGCTCTGATAGTTCACTAAAGTCAGAATTAATCCACTCAGGGCTCCTGCAAAGGCAAATCCTAGTTTTACCATCCACCAGTAAATTGCTCCAAATACGCCCTCTCTGCGCTTACCTGTATTTAGTTCATCTATGTCTAAAACATCAGAAGTCATTGACATCATTATCGTAAATAAACCTCCTATTCCAAAGGAGTGAAACGGAAGTGCAAATAAAAACATATATGGCTTACCAGGAATCATCAAAAACCATAAAAGTGTATAGCCTAAAATAGATATGGCTTGAGATAAAATAAACGCACGCTTTTTACCCATTGTTTTCGCCATCTTAGCCACAATTGGAATCACTATAAACGTGGTAACCAATGCGCCTACGGATCCAAATAGAGTGGGCCACACGCCGGGAGCTGCTCCGTTAAATAGGTGCGAGCGAATAACGAAATAGGTAAAACTGGCAACCGTATTGAAGCCGTTAAAAATGAGGAAGGTAGCAATACACAACTTTCTAAACGGTCGGGATGAAAATGCTTCAACAAAGTTCTTTGCTATCTTCTTTAAGCTTCCAAAAATGCCGCTAAAATTTAAAGGCTCATAGTCTTTTCTTCCAACTGTACTTTCTCCTTTTATAAATGCGGCAGGTGCAATGGCACATAGGGTGAATACTACCGCAACCCAAACGGATAAGGAACGTGTGGCCTCATCCGCAGTTGGAAACCATTCTGGATCATACATGATTACCCAAAACCAAGGAGCAATTACCCATGCCCATTGACCAATCCATTGCGAAATAGCCATAACATTGGTACGCTCATGGTAGTCGTCACTCATTTCATAACCCATACTTACATACGGCACACCGAAAATGGTAAGTCCCAAATAGAATACAAAAGACCATATCATAACATGAGTGAAATTGTGAAGAACACTGTCTTCACGATACAATTGCCAAAGCATAGCAAAAGCGAACCCCATCAGTATGGCTCCCCAAAATACATATTGCCTGCGGCGACCCCACTTGGAACGTGTATTATCCGATATAAAACCCATGATTGGATCAAGGATGGAATCAAAGGCACGCGGCGCAAAGAAAATTACACCCCACATCCATCCCGGAAAACCTAAATCCTGCACAAGAACTACCATGAATATGCTCATTGCCGCAGGGAACATTTGATTCGCGAGCATCCCAATACCAAAAGCAATTTTTTGTCCCATAGGAACTTTAGAAACGGTCCCCATTATTCTGACTCACTTTGAATGAATATCGTCTGCAATGCCTGCGCCTCAATAGCAATTGAGGCGATTTGACCATCAAGTTCCAAATCAAAACTTCTAGCTTCTTCTCCTTCGTTGAAAACAACAACGGCAACAGAACC
>Ga0255753_1006411_pt1 | contig 10915 bp, 10 predicted proteins | sample 041ome_10_FD_179953 | JGI IMG/M metagenome (GOLD analysis project Ga0255753, IMG submission 179953) | Coastal salt marsh microbial communities from the Groves Creek Marsh, Skidaway Island, Georgia - 041412US metaG (version 2) | ecosystem: Environmental > Aquatic > Marine > Intertidal zone > Salt...
CTGAAATAAAAAAGCCCTGCATTGCTGCCAGGGCTTTTCTCATTGATTATAAGTTTTTGAGTTACTTAACGTAAAGCTTCTCTACCATCACTTGTCCATTGATGACAATGGAAGCTATGTAAACTCCTGATGAAAGCCCTGTCGTGGAAAACTTAATAGAGGTGGTTTGATTTGCGAGATCTGCATAAATCTTTTCCCCTAAAAGGTTGTAGACTTCCAGTGATTCTAGCATTGCGTTACCTACAAATTCAAATTCCTCAGCTCTGGTAATAATGTCCAAAGTAGGCTCTCCAGCAGACTCAATTCCCAGCGGTGGGAAAGGATCTCCAATGAAGCAATCATCTACTGTTACTGTTACTGTTTCAGAAGATTTGCAACCCACTGCATCCACTCCAACGATGGTAATGAGGTTTGGTCCTACAGTATTTGGAGAAACAGACTGAGTATCTCTTGTAGTTGTCAACGATGAATTTGGAAACTGCCATGTGTATGAAATACAATTAGGGCAATTTACAGTGATAACATCAGTTTCATCAAGACAAATTGGTGCTCCATTTGACGATTGAGAAGCCGAAAGCGCGGGTAAGTCTAATACTTCCACTTCTATCTGAATTGAATTCTCACACCCTTGTCTGTTCACATCCACAGTGTATGTTGTTGTTGACGTTGGATAAACCTTCACAATCTTGGCAGTAGGATCGTCCACTGAATTGCTAGGCGTCCAGTTGATGATTGTTGCAGATGTCAGCAACTCAATTTCTACCGTATCACCGAGGCATATAACGCTATCCTCTCGCTGAACAATGATCGTTGGTATCGTAGTACTCACATTTAGCTCATAAGTAGCTGTTGCTGAGCAACCGTTAGAGTCTGTGACCTGCAAAGTATAATTCGTGCTAGAGTTTGGCGAGGCTGTAACCACTTCTGCAAAAGGATCGTTCAACGAACCAGCTGGAGACCATTCGTATGAAGCTGCTGTTGGGGCAACTGCGGTGAGTGTAGCGCTATTTCCTTGACATATTGAGTTACTTGTGGCGGCAGCAGAACTAGAAATACTCACGGTTGGAGCTGCTGTCACATCAATCGTTATACTGTCTGAAGCCGAACATCCATTTGAATCTGAAACGGTAAGATGATACGTGGTCATCGCTGATGGGGAGGCAAGAACAGTGTCTGAAGTGTCGTTGCTCAATGAAGCTCCAGGAGTCCACATGTATGAGCTAAATCCTGACATTACTGCCAACTCTGCGCTTGACCCTTCACAAATCACACTTCCAGCACTTGAAGTGATGGCAACCATTGGATTGGCATTCACGGTGATCATAACAGAAACGGTATCCGTATCTAAAGGAAAAACTGCGTAACCAAGCACTGTGATGGAATACATTCCAGGGGTGGAGGTTGTAAAGTTGACAGAGTCTCCGGTGAAGTTGTCTAAGTTGGTTGAGTCACTCCAACCATACAAGCTCATTCCACTTGCCTTCAACCATGTTGTATCACCCGCACAAATCTCAAAGTTTTCTATCGTTACTGAAAGTTGAGCAAATGATGTGGCACCAATCAACAACGCAATTATCAAGGTATATATTCTAGCCATATTTAGGATTTTAACGTAAACTCGCAAATCTACCTGATATTATAATACACACCAAAACCAAATACTCATTCGCTACGACTAAACTCTAATTCAGCATGGAAATTAATATCTTATCTGATGAGCACTTCATGAAGCTTGCCTACCAAGAGGCGGAGATAGCATTTGAAAAAGGCGAGGTTCCTGTTGGGGCCGTGGTTGTATCAAGGGGCAAGATAATCGCTAGAGCACACAATCTCACCGAACAGTTGAACGATGTCACTGCCCATGCAGAGATGCAGGCCATCACAGCGGCTGCCAACAACCTCGGTGGAAAATATTTGAACAAATGCACCCTTTACGTAACACTTGAGCCATGTGGGATGTGCGCGGGAGCGCTGCATTGGTCGCAAATGGGAAAGGTTGTTTTTGGCGCTAGCGATGAAAAACGCGGGTTTCGAGCAATCAACCCAAATATGGTGCCCCCCAAAACAGAAATTGTATCGGGCATCATGGCAAATGAATGCGCTGAAATCATTCAACGTTTTTTTCAATTGCGCAGAAATAGTTGAGCATTTGTTAATGCGTTGAACTGTTTGATAGGCAAGTTGTTAATTTTGAATCAAATTAGACGAATATGTATCCTGAAGAAATAGTAGCACCAATGAAGTCCGAACTTACAGAAGTAGGTTTTGATGAGCTTTTAACTGCAGAAGCAGTTGATAACTTGATGAATAATATGAGCGGAACCGCTCTAGTTATGGTAAATAGTGTTTGTGGATGTGCTGCTGCAAACGCACGTCCCGCTGTGCGAATGGCAATAGAAAACGATAAAAAACCATCACAACTAACCACCGTTTTTGCTGGGGTAGATCAGGAAGCTGTAGCGCAAGCAAGAAAATATTTTTTGCCTTATCCTCCATCTTCTCCTTCCATTGCATTGATGAAAAATGGAAAATTGGTTCACTTTATCGAACGCCATCATATTGAAGGCAGACCTGCTGAACTAATAGCTGAAAACCTTAAAGCAGCATTTGACGAGTACTGTTAATCAAACAAAAATTTATGAGGCCCCCTTTCTTGCGAAAGGGGGCCTTTTTGTTGATTTATCTTCCCTTAAAAATCCAGTAAGAAGGATCCAAAAGATCTGTTCCCTTCCATAGCTGAAACTCGAATTCAGTTTTTCCCTTGTCAGAAATGATTATTCCAATCTCTTCCTTCGTCTTCACCTTATCGCCAGTGTTCACAAACGTTTCTTTAAGGTTGGTATAGATAGAGATATATTCCCCATGCCGCACCATTACAACCTTTCCTGCTCCAGGTAGTATGATAATCTTCGAAACCTCACCATCGAAAACTGCCCGTGCCCTGCTATTTCCTGTAGTTGATATCGTTATTCCATTGTTCTTCACAGTAATGCCTTTCAAAAAGGCATGCGGCTGCTCTCCAAAGTAGGCCGTTATTTCACCCTTATCTACAGGCCATGGAAGCTTGCCTTTGTTCGCAACAAAGTTGTTTCCAAGTTCGCGGGCTTCAGGTGTCAGATTATAGGTTGATCCAGTAGTTCCAGCCGCTTCATTTCTCGCAGCAATCTCACGTTCAATCGCTTTTTTGATAAGACTCTTTAATTCATTTGCCGCCTTTTCAGCCTCCGCCAATTCCTTTTTATACTGCGCTTCTTTGGATGATAGTTTCTTCAATTCACCCTCCTTTTCTTGGCGTTCACGGTTTAAGGTGAGCTTTTCTTGATTTTGACTATTTAATACAGCATTCTTCTCCTTTCTTTGTTCTTCGAGCGCGATGCGCTTGCGTTCGAGACTACTTTGAGTGAGTATAATGGCTTCCGCTTGGCGTTTACGATAATCGCTTAACTGTTGCAAATATTTCAATCTTCGGTATGCTTGTCCAAAATCTTCACTTGCGAAGATGTACATCAATTTCCCGCTCGTATTGCGTGTTTTATATGCTTGAACTACCATTTTAGCATACTCCTCCTTCAGTCGAGAAATATCTTCCTGAAGAGCATTGATCAAATCTTCATTTTCCTCCATCTTTTGATCGATCAAATGAATCTCATCTTTAATAGAGTTAATCAGCTCTTCACGTTGGTTGATTTTCTTGTTGAGAAGCACAATTTTGGTAGATGAGCTTTTACTGTCTTGCTCAATTTGCTTCAGTAATTTCTCCTTGTAGCTGATGTCTTCGCGCAACTTTTGTTGCTTACGCTTCAGCTCATCACTTGTTTGGCCCATGCCTGAAAAGGCAAAAACCAAAATTAAAAATATGCTAAGGGACCAGTGGTTCATATTTTTCCGGAATGGTAAAGGAAAGGCTTACTTTCTTATCCGGAGTAACCTTCATTGCCGATGTTTTCACCTCGGCTTGTTCATTGGCAGATATTGCAATGTAACTGACCTTCTTAGGGAAATAAGAATTGCATGTTTTTTCGTACTCAGAAAACTCAGCTGTAATGCTCCTATCCGACTCAAAATCAGCGATGGTAGTTTTATGCAATCTAAAATTATCAGGCTTCACCCATACACTTATTCCTAAGTCTAATCTTTCTTTATTTCATCTCTCTTGAGGGCTCTCCTAAGCTGGCCTTTTCTCAACACGCTCAGATAATAGTTTCCATCACTCTTTGAGCTTTTCATTTTCTCATCCTCAGACTCATCTTTTAATATCTCGACACTATTGGCCAAGATGAGGGACTGAATCACATCAAAATTGGCTTCTACTTGGAATCGTTCTGAAACGTAATCGTAAGCCCCCAGATAATACTGATTGTTTTTTCTATCCATAAATTTCACACTATCAGGTGTAAAAAGAAAACGCGCAACTTCTACTGCATAATATGTTGCCGAAACCCAAATTGCGCTATCCTTTTTCATGCGCACATACATCTTGAAGCTGTCGTCAATTTTTGGGGTTTTCAGTTCCACATCATATTTTACGCTCAGCCAGTCGCAGTTAATCTCATTGACTTTCATCAACTCCAAAAGTTCGTCTGTTTTTCTGTTGGGAAAACTATGGTCTGCCAGCGTCTCTTTGCTGCCTTTACAAGATGAAATGGCAACCATTCCGAATGCAATGAGGATATAGAGAATGCTTTTAGTCAACGAGTGTCTTTGAGTTTATTTTATCAATCAGAGCAGGGTTTTCACCACCAAGCTCTTTGGCTTGTTTCCAATGCTCTAAAGCCTTGTCTTTTTCTCCTATTTTAAACAACGCATCGCCATAATGTTCATGAACTTCGGCAGAATTTTTACCTCCATTTTCCAATGCGTTTTTTAATTTATCCGCTGCCTGTGCATAGTCTTTGAGTTTGAACAATATCCAGCCGTAAGTATCAAGATAAGAAGCATTAGATGGCTCTATTTCCAATGACTTGGATGACATTTCTTTGGCAATCTCAAGTCGTTCTTCTCGAAGTGAAAGGAAGTAACTGTAGTTGTTCAACACATATGCATTGTTTGGATCATAGCTTAATGAAGCCTCATAAGCACTGTCAGAAGATGATTCAATGCCTAATTCATGGTATGCTTCTCCGAGGCTCGCTAGCATTTGGGCAGATAAAAAATTGTTGCCAATAACCAACTCAGCCCCGCGCTTCAAGCTTATCACCGCCTGTTTATGCTGCTTTAGCTGATTGTGGGCAATACCATTGAATAAATAAATGGCAGGCTGCGCAGGAAAATATTCAATTGCCTTTTCGCTGTCGTCAATTAAACCTTGATAATCGCTGAATTCAGAATCTAAAAACAAAATCTGGTTCCAAATAGCAAAGCGCGAAGGATCTATACTGACCGCCTTTCTATACTGTACGATCGCCTCGGCTTGCTGACCATTTAAATTGAGGTAATCGCCATATACAGAATAGCTTTTTGCTTCTCCAGGATGTGTGTTTATTACCAATTCACACAATTCTATCGCTTGCTGCCTCACCTTGGGGTATTGTTCAGCTTCTTTGAACATCTTGAGCAATACGCTCACTTTAGTGTCAATATCTAAATTAGGATTGTTGTATGCCTTTTTAAGGAACGCGTAGGACGTATCCCTTCGTCCAGCACGATCGTAAAACTCAGCCAACGAAAGCTGAATATAGGGGTTAGTGGGTTCAGCTTTGTGGGCTTTTTCATACACCATAATGGCCTTGTCAATCTTGCCTTGTGCCTTGTAAAGCTCAGCAAGCATGCCATATAGTTGATTGTCTCCCGGATAAATATCAAGCAGCTTTTCGATTTCATTGGCCGCGTCATCATACTTTCCAGCGTTGATGTAATACTGATATTTTCTTCTCGCAATGTCATGCGTAGGACCTGTTTTCAATTCAATTTTATCAAACTCTTTGAGGGCTTTTTTGGCATCTCCAGCTTGTAACAATGTGCTCGCATAATCCATTTCTAGCTGAACATCATTTGGGTAACGCTTGGTCATCTTGGAGTAGATCTTGGCCGCATCTTCGAATTTCTCCTGGGCAATGAGCGCTTGGGCCCAGCTTAACCAATACCATTTATTCGACTCATCTAAATTAACCGCCTTCTCAAAATATGTTGCAGCATCAGGCATCATGTCTAACTCGAGAAATATCTTGCCGATGTTGAAATACGCGGCATCATTATCCGGATCAAGAGTCAAACATTCCTGAAAAAGCCGTGTAGCTTCTTCCACATTTCCGAGCACATGCTCTTTCTCGGCATTGATAAAAAGGGTAGTCAATCGCACTTGCTCATCCTCAGTGAGCTCACCTTTCTTCTGAGCCATAAGCTGCCCAGACGACAGCTGAAATAGAGCCATCAAAAACAAAAAACGGTATGCAATAAAACGTAACACCCGCCCTAATTCATCGTTGAAAAGTCGCCCATACTTAAATCCAATGCTTTGAGATCAACAGAAGTATGCATACCGACAAGAGAGTTTTCGATAACCGCATTTTGAATGAAGCTCTCTGATCTAACAATGCTATTGGTTAATCGTGCGTTCAGCACCCGAGTGTTCTTACCAATGCTCACATGTGGACCAACAACGGAATTAACTATTGTCACTCCATCAGAAATCTGCACCGGTTGAATCAATATTGAATTTTCAATTTTTGCAGCATCAGAAACCATCATATGGTCTTTTTCAAATTCTAAAATCATTCGATTGGTTTCCACTGTGGCATTCTTGTTCCCGCAGTCCATCCAATGATCGACCGTGCCAGGTCTAAATACAACTCCTTGTTGCTTCATGTTCTCAAGCGCATCTGTCAATTGATACTCGCCACCTTTCACAACATTATTATCCATGAGGTACTTTAACTCACGTTTTAAGTGGTCCCCATCTTTGAAAAAGTAAATGCCTATAATGGCTAAGTCGCTTACGAAGTCTTTTGGTTTTTCAACGAAGTCTGTTATGGCTCCAACTTCATTCACCTTGACCACTCCGAATTGACTTGGGTCTTCAATTTGTTTCACCCAAATGGTGCCATCTTGATTGGAATCAATTTTAAAATCTGCACGAAAAAGCGTATCAGCAAAAGCTACAATCACAGGACCCGTTAAGGATGGTTCTGCACAATAAATAGCATGGCCGGTTCCTAAAGCCACGTCTTGATAGTAGATCTTTCCTCTAGCGCCCAGGCTTGAGGCAATTTCAAGTAATTCCTTTTCTACAGCATCTCCAAAATCGCCAATGATAAACCCAATTTCATTGATGGGTTCATCGCACATTGCCGCAATATCTTCTACAAGTCTTTGCACAATTGGTTTGCCACCAACAGGAATAAGTGGTTTAGGTGTCATTAGGGTGTGAGGTCGCATGCGCTTTCCTTGCCCAGCCATTGGAATGATTAAATTCATCTATGTCAAGTCTTTGAGCCGCAAAAATGCGAAAACCATTAGAGGTCGAGGTCTTGCAATTGCGAATAAGGGTTAATTATTGCATTTCTATACTTTACCGGTGCTTCCAAAACCGCCTTCACCCCTATCTGTGGAAGACAATTCTATCACTTCTTTCCAAGTGACTTTTTCATATTTAGCAATGACCATTTGTGCAATGCGCTCGCCATCGCACACCTCAAAGGGCTGATCAGAATGATTGATAAGAATAACACCTACATCACCTCGATAGTCTGCATCTACGGTTCCAGGAGAATTCAAAACGGTAACACCCTTCTTATAAGCTAGGCCAGATCGAGGTCTTATTTGCGCTTCAAACCCTTCAGGCAAAGCAATGTGTAATCCCGTTGGAATGAGTGCACGTGCTCCTGGCTCTAGAGTAAAGGAAGTTTCAGGCAAAAAGGCACGAAGATCCATACCAGCGGAAAGTATCGTAGCAAAACTGGGTAGGTCATGATGACTTTTATTGACGATTTCTATCTGTAATGACATCTGATTTAGGTTTATAAAACTCAAAGTAGGAAACAACGAGGGTAAAGAATAAAAGCATGACTGTGCGAACCGTGCTGGCTAAAATGATGCTTTGAATACCCATCGCTGCATTAGCCGCAAACAAGAAGATGGCAAGGAAAAAATATCCGACAAGCTTTCTCATGCTATACGGTACTTTGAAGTGCTTTTGTCCAAAATAATAGCTGATAGCCGCCATGCTAAAATAGCACGCTAATGTTGCGTAAGCCGACCCTCTGAAACCTAGAACAGGAATGAGCAAAAAGTTGAGTACTATGGTAATGATGGCGCCTGTAATGGCGATGTATGATCCATACATGGTTTTATCGGTAAGCTTATACCACACGCTTAAATTAAAATAGACTCCTAAAAATACATTCGCCAATAAAAGCACCGGTACAATGTCTAACCCTACCCAATACTCTTCATTTGGGATAAAATATTTGAACACATCGATAAAAAGCGTCACTACGAGAAAAACAAGCATAACGAATGCAAAGAAAACATGCAACATTCGGGCATAAGTGTGCCTGGAGTCTGACTGTTTTGCATGATCAAAAAAGAACGGCTCAGCCGCATACCGATATGCTTGGATACACAAGGTTATTACAATTGAAAGCTTGTAGCACGCTCCATAAATCCCAAGTTGTGTCATGGTTTGCACCTCGCCCAAATCATCAAAAAGCATCCATTTGAGCATCGCTCGATCCAAAGTCTCATTAATTATTCCGGCCAATCCTGCAATCAAGAGAGGAAACGCATATAAAATCATCTTTTTCCAAAGCTCCCTGTCAAAATCAAACTTTAATTTAAACAACTGGGGAGAAACCATTAAAAAACGCACTGCGCTAGCTATTAAGTTGGCGATAAACACATAACCAACTCCTGTTTCAGGATTATAGAAAGTAGAAATTAGCCAATTGGTTTCGCCCGCTTGATATTTGGGAAGGCAATAGGCTAAAAAGAAGAGGTTTAAGCCAATGTTGACACCGATGAATACAAAGTTGATCAGTGCAAATTTCACAGGTTTGTTTTCTGCCCTCAACTTTGCCAATGGTATGGCGATTAAGGCGTCCAATCCAACAATAATCCCAAACCAGGAGATGTACTCTTTATCATTTGGATAGCCCAAAAATTCAGCGATCGGCTGAGCAAAAATGGAACCCCCAACAATGAATACAAAGGAGCTGACCAGCAACGACCAAAGTGCTGTTGAATAAACTTTTTCATGGTTTTCTCTTTCCTGCGAGAAATATCGAAAGAATGCAGTTTCCATTCCATATGTGAGTAGCACTACCAAGAATGCCACGTAAGCATACATCTCAGTGATGATCCCATACTGTTCTGGCTGAAACACCATTTTACTGGTGTAAAGCGGTGTAAGCAAGTAATTAAGGAACCTGCCCACAATACTGCTCAGTCCGTATATAGCCGTTTGGCCAACTAGTCTTTTTAGTGGTGACGCCATCTGATTCTACAAAGAAACGCCCGAAAAACTTGACATTATCGTTACTTTGTTAAAGATTTCAACCGTGTATTCTTTGCTCAAGGTAATCCTGAACAGAAACTGTAGACCTTTGATCGGGAGAAAATCTAGAACTTCGTCCAACATGAGCGCCCCTTTTCATCAGAAGATATTGATCCTCTCACTTGCATTCATTGTGGCCTGCATTTTTCAGGTAGCCTTTACTTGGATGCAATATGGTGAGTCAACTTATTCAGGACAAGGAGTAATTAAAGGCGATGGCAGAGGTTATTACGATTACCTCACTTCCATTTTCATAGACCATGACCTTGCTGCTCAAGAAGCCAACGGAAGAACAATTGTGGAGACCAAAGGGGGTGCGGTCAATAAATATTACTGCGGCACAGCCTTGTTAATATTGCCTTTCTTTCTGCTTGCTTTGGCAATTACTGCAATTTTCAGTACTGATCCGATAAGTGGATTTGAACTACCATTTCAAATTGCCATGGGAAGCGCAGCCCTTTTCTATATGCTTTTAGGACTCTTACTGATATACAAAGTCCTTTCCCGTTTCAATATTGGAGTCATCACGCAGTCGCTTATTGTATTAATGATTGGTGTCGGGTCGAATCTGTTGTTTTACGTTTCTGAAGAAATAACCAATGCGCACGTGTATTCTTTTTTCACAGTAGCTGCATTTACCTTCTTCGCCATAGAGTTTTTTAAAACTCCCAATTTGAATCGCTTGCTGTGGTCCTCATTGTTTTTTGGATTAAGTGTTTTGATAAGGCCTGTAGACGGGTTGATCGTTTTTGCCTTCCCCTTCCTCGCGGGCTCAAAAGAGGCCTTTATCGGAGGTTGCAAATTTTTATTTTCAAAAGCGCTATATCCTGCAATTTCACTAGCCCTTATTTTATCGTTCGTTTTCCTACAACTTCTATTGTATAAACTTCAAACAGGATATTGGGTTGTGTGGAGTTACGCCAATGAAGGCTTTTATTTCGCGAATCCAGCATTTTTCAAATTTCTATTCAGCTTCAAGCGAGGATGGTTGGTGTTCACTCCTTTTTTCCTATTCCTTTTACCAGGTGTTTACATTCTTTACCGGAGTAATGCTTTTTCTTTTTGGGCTTTTCTGTTGTTCTTTATTGGGGTTGTTTACGTTTTAAGTTCATGGTGGACATGGCACTACGGAGGCTCATTTGGATCGCGCCCCATGATTGATTTTTACGCCATTCTTGTTATTCCGGTTGGTCTTTTTTTCGATGCAATCAGAAGGCCAAGGAATAAAGCCGCCATTGCAGCATTCTGTGGTTTTTGTGTTGCGCTCAACTTCATTCAGAGTTATCAGGTTAATGCACAAATCCTGCCTTCTTGGAACTTAAATACGGACGCCTATTTGTGGGCCTTTGGGAAACTAGGAAAGGAACACGCCCATAAGCTTGGAGGGCGAAGCGATATAATGCCCTACCACAAATCTACAGTGCT
>Ga0255753_1006427_pt1 | contig 10903 bp, 9 predicted proteins | sample 041ome_10_FD_179953 | JGI IMG/M metagenome (GOLD analysis project Ga0255753, IMG submission 179953) | Coastal salt marsh microbial communities from the Groves Creek Marsh, Skidaway Island, Georgia - 041412US metaG (version 2) | ecosystem: Environmental > Aquatic > Marine > Intertidal zone > Salt...
TGTAATAGTCTGTCCACTAATTGTAATATAGTTTCTACTACCAGCTAAAGTTACATCAGTTGAGTTATCAGTACCAGCCGCATCTACACCAATTGTACTTCTAATAGCTGATGCGCTAGAGCCTGTAACAATAGATTTACCGATAGCGGTTGCAGTTAAACCTGATAATGTACTATTATCTGTTCCTGCTGCATCTACTCCTAAGTTTGATTGTATTGTAGTTTTATTACCAGAAGAAATTCCAGTTGCTGCTACTAATCCACTTGTTACATTAGTTGCATCAGTTACATCTGCTGAAGTTTCGATACCATCTAATTTAGTTTTATCAGCTGATGACATTACACCTGCGGCTGAAGTAGTAGCTGCTTGGATTGCATCGTCAGTACCTGTTGAAGATGCGATTGTAACTGTACTTGTGTTTTCTGTTACAGTAATATTAGTATCAACGTTTACTTCTGCACCATCATCAATACCACCTAATTTAGTTCTTTCTGCATCAGTAATGATTGCACCAGAACCTGCATCACTTACATCATTAAGTGCAGTAACACTCATTGAAGATGAAATTACAGTTGTACCTACAAAGGATGAGGCACCAAGTCCGCCAACCAACTGAGCTGCTCTATAACCAGTTGCATCTCCCAAATCAAACGCAGGTGTAGCATCAGCACTACCCAACTCAATTTCAACTCCGCCAAGACTGATACTGTTATTTGCTAACATTGCATTTTCAACAGCACCTGCTGCGATTGTTAATGCACCACCTGCTGCGATAGTTGCATCACCACTTACGTTACCAAAGATACTATCTTCTAAATTACTAAAAGTTACACTCTTTTCAGTACCATTATCTGAAAATAAGAACTTATCTCCTTGTGCTACGGATGCACCACCTAGTGCTGAAAAGTTATCGATATCGATACTTCCCGCAGCTACGCCCGTAAGGGCTGAACCATCACCACTAAATGCGTTAGCGGTTACCGTTCCGTCTACTGTGATTGCCGCGAATTCAGGTGATGAACCCGAGACAATTACTTTTTTCCATTCTGCCATTTTTGTTTCCTCTTTTTTTAAGCTTTATGTTTGTGTTAAATAAATATGTATGTTTTATACTTTCTTATAAATATATAAAAAATCCACTTCCACTAACCGCCATCGCACCTTTTTCTCCAGTTGGTAGTGTTAGGGATTCTTTTATTACGAACGTTCCTTCTGAATTTACTTTTACTTTATCATTTCCATTGATTTTTACCAAAAACATATCAGTTGATGGTGTATTGTTTTCAATCAAAGAAAGAGATGATGTTAATGCCCCAGTTAATTCAACAGAACCTGTGATTTGAGCATTGGTGGTAACGACTGATTCAATAGAATCAACTCCATTATCTTTTTTAAAGAATAACTTACCATCATAAGTATTTACAGCTAATTCACCTAATGTTAAATCACCAACATTGGGTACATTAGCCGATACTGAACTCCTTTTTAATTTTATTCTGTTTTCGGCCACGCCTATCCCCTATTTTAGAATGTGCCGCCATCAATTTCACTAAATGATATAGAACCTGATACAAATAAAGACCCTGTCATTTGGTGAGTATCATTTATATCATCACCAAATATAGTAGAACCACTACTAAATGATTGAGTCATATGTGTTACAGATGAACTTACAATATAAGTTTCAGCGGTTAAAGTTGCAACTGATACACTCTGTCCCTCTAACCCAGATATTACCTGAGCTGATGAACTGATTACATTTTCAGTATTTAATTTTGTTTTAACATCAGAATCACTATAATGTGATAAATCTGATATATCCGATTCTGTAATATTTAAAAAAGTTTTAACATTTGCAGCCGAACCTGATAATACATTTTCAGTATTTAATTTTGTTTTAACATCAGAATCATCATAATGGTCTAAATCACTAATTTGTGATTCAGTTATGGTAATTTGTGCTGATGAACTTACTAATCCACTTGGTACATTAGTTAATTCAGTAAAATCTGATGAACCACCACCACCAATTGAACCATCATCAATTTGAGAACGAAGTGTTCTACCAACATATTGGTAAGTTGTAATGTATACAAATTGATTCGATGATGGTTGTGAACCATCGTTCCAAGTCAAAACACCAGTCTTATAATCAAATGTATATGTTGATGTTAATGCCGGTGATGATGTAATACTTCCAGCAGAAGATGCGGTGTCTTTGTAAACAACTACCTTATAACCAGGAGTTGATGCCTCAGTAGTGTTAGGGCTATCAGATGCAATAATATATTTTGGTGATACAAAATTAGTTTGTTGGTCTGATTCGATAAGTTGGTCGGATGTTACTGTATCTGAAACAGATGCTGGGTCTGAAGTTGTGAAATAATAAACTTCTCTTTGACCATCTGCTGCTTGTTTTAGTTTTTTTCTATAATGGTACTTTAAAACAGAAACATCACTAGCAATTGCTGGATTTACAACACTACCTGATACGATACCACCATCTTGTGATGAACCACTATATGGAAGTTGACTTGAACCAGTTGGAATTAAACCATCATCGGTAAAAATTTCACCTGCACCCAAATCGAATACATCAGTAAATGCTTCCTGTCCTAATGTAAGATTATCGGTAGTAAAACGTCTACCTTGTAATAATCTTTCCGACCTGTTATTTGAATTATATGCCATTTTTGTTCCTCTTTATATATTACGATACTGAAACCGTTATTCTTTCTAATGTATTTGATGGTGTACCTGTATATCTAATTAAAACCCATACTTTATCATGTGTTGCGTTAATAGTCTGTCCAGCCGCGTTAGCCAAACCTAATGTTAACGTTCCAGATGAGTTAGTTAATGAATCAAAATCACTCTTTACATCAATCGTATCACTAAATGGGTTAGTTGAACCATTTGCTGATTGAGAGTTTAATGAACCACCATATGATGTAGTACCTTTAACTGCATCAAACACAGTTGATGCAGATGAACCAAATATAACACCTACTGCAATTTTACCTGTGGTTGTATCATCAAATGTTGTTAAATCTGCTGATGTATTTGGATTTAAATCAATTGTTAGTGTACCTTTGTTGTTAGAAGCCGCAGTATCAAATTCTCTTAAATACCATTTGTAATGTGCTGCGTTATATCCACCCGTTGGATACCAATATCCATTTGCAGATTCTGGATTAACCAAATAACCTGGTTTAACCTGTAAATCACCACCATCACCTAATGTTACTCTAGCACTTTCATCCCACACAGTATCTAATGTAGTTGAATCACTAATTGTTCTTCTATAACTTTCTGAAGTAAAGTATTCTATTAAAGTAGTAGTTGTACTACCACCACCATGATACCCCATTGAACCACTCGCAGCAGGTTGTCCAAATGTACCAGCTGAATGTAGGTTTACTGTTTTAGTATCTAATGTTGATTGTGTTGCTGCTCTATCTCTAGCGGTTGTTGTTAATGTGTATGATGTATCACTAAACCCACTCTCATTAAATGTGTTACCAGTACCACTTATTGTATAAGTTGCATCAATTTCTACCAAATCAGTTCTATATGGTACACCACTATTTCTTGCAGTTGTTCCTGCAGCATCGGTTACCATACCAGTGGTTTGGATTGTACCACCACTTGTTGATAGAGTATCTTTACCTGATGTATTAGAAATTGTATATCCACTCGTACTTCCAATCGATACATCTACTAAAGTAGTTGATGATGCGTACATTGGTTCAAACACACCACTTGCGGTTGCTACTAAATTCCAAGTACCACCATTAATAAATGGTGCTCCAGACATAGAACCTGATGTAAGTGTTAATGCTGTTACAACTTCTCCACTACTTGCTAATGAGTTATCACCAATATTAGAATTAATAGTTGATACAGGTGCCCAAAATATAGTTTCACTCGCAGTTTTATCAGTATAATCTGATTGTGAACCTGTTGCTATACCAATTGTTGTTGAAATTGTATAATTTCCAGATGCCGATACTGAAGTAGAAGATGGTGTAACCCAATTTACTACATTTTTATTAAATACTGATGCAAATTTACCATCTTGGAAAGCTGCAGGGATAACTGCAGGATTTACAGTTTGTATCTTACCCAAAGTAATACCATTTGATGTAGTATCTAATGTAGAATTAGTTATGATTTGAGATGATGCTGATGTTTCAGTTGTAGTATCGGATGAATTATCTGAGAATGTAAATGAATGTGAACCACTTACTCTAAATTCAGTACCTGCTCCACTACTTAAACCACCCAATCCAAATAATTGTGAATCAACAGAAGATTGTTGTGATGTTGAACCACCAGCTACTGAAGTATAGGATATTGAATACCCCGTGTTTGTGTAAATTGTTTTTCCTGAAAATAATGTTCCACCAACACTAGCCCATCCCTTATCAATTAAGTATGTTAAATCATTTATATCATTATCGTTTGGTATATAACCTGAAGGTGCAGCCGAAGTTGAAGTGTTTGTTTTATTTTCACTTATTGAGTTATATGTTTTTGTATTTGGTGTTGGATTTGCTGCTGAAGATGATAGTAATCCTGCTACAAATCTTAAAATTTCCGATACATCTGTATCTTTTGTAAAGTTATTAAAGTAAGAACCATCTAAGTTGGATTGCCAATCGTTTGATGTAGGAACACCTGCATTAATATTGTATGCGTTTATAGATTCAGATACTTCTAATGCGTATTTACCACCAGAACCACTTATTTGTAAGTTTTTACCATCTGATTGGTATATTGTACCTGATACTAATTCGAAAATTCCACCACCACTACCAGCACCAAATCCACTTGCTGCAGCTGATGCTGATACATGAGAATCGAAACTATCAATGGATGATGTTGTTATATTAATTTGGGTGTGGCCAGATGTACCATCTGCGTTAGCACCTAATATATAAAGTGTTTTGTTTGTTGTATCATAATATGGTAGCCCATCTAAGGTTGTTCCATATTGTGCTGGTGTAATTGAAGGTACACCACTACCTACATACATTTTTCCAACAGGAACATAATCATTAGCGGCGGTTGTACCACCTGGTTTACCTATGTAAACTACTGGTCCTGTTACCTTTGAATCTACCGAACCACTACCAATTACGATTTCTGCTTCACCAAAAGATGTGATATTTCTAACCGAAGATATCGAACCTCTTCTATGTTTTATTGTTTGAGCCATACTTTTATCCTATTACTTAACTAAGATTACATTCATAAATATCAAAACAATTAGAAAAACCCACCACAATCTATTGAATCTCGTGTATTTCCTATTTGAATTGAAGCTGATGCGATATATCCTTCTATTTGTTGTTCTAAAATTTTTATCCTACCATTAACTACAACTGCTGATTCATTATCAGATGCAGATGTTTGTGTAAATATTGATTTTCCATTTACAGTCAAATCACCTAATACATCAAAACTACCCGTTAGTTGTAAGTTATTAGATGTCATTAAGTGAGTATACGCTTCTGGGTCTTGTGAACCAGTTGTCCATATTGATGAACCACCCCCACCACCTGCTGATGGTAGAATTACACTATTACCATCTGATATTGTTAAGGTTTGCCCTGAAATTGATAAAGTTTGATTATCATTATCAGTAGTTGAATATCCTAATGCTGTAATTTGTGCTGATGATGATATAATACCAGATGGAACGTTTATTAATTCATCATAATCTGATGTTCCACCACCCTGTCCAAACCCACTACGTGCTGCTGATTCAGAAATAAATGTATCTGAGATGAATGATGCGGTTGCAACACTCATAGATGATGTTACTGAATTTAAAACAACAGATGATGTAAAATTATTTAAAGAACTTACATCAGTATGTGTTAAATCTGAAATCTGAGATTCACTTATAGTAATTTGGTTGGATGAACTTACAGTACCTGAAGGTAAATGTTGAATTACCTGTGCAGAAGAACTTACTACTGAATCTGTATTCATTACACCTCTAACATCTGCAGATGTAAAATGTGCTAAATCGCTAATTTGTGATTCAGTTATGGTAATTTGTGCTGATGAACTTACTAACCCGTTTGGTACATTTGATATTGAATTAAAATCTACCTGAGATGAACCACTAATTAAGTTATCACCTTCTTCGTTTCCATATCTTAAATCAAATTCAGTTGTTAATTGCGCAGATGAACTAATTACACTTTCAGCATTTAACCTATCCTTTACGTTATCGGCAAAGTTATCTCTAAAAGCATTATTTGCTGATATAGAATTTCTTTGAAATGGTGTAATTGTAGTAGGTAGGTTACTCAGATTGTAGTAATCTATGTTAGTTAACCCACTACCATTACCTTCAAAAGACCCACTAAATGAACCTGTGTAATCTGCCACTATCTATCCTCTATATGTGTTTTGTTTTATATAAATATAACTAATCTTAGTAATCAGTTAGTAATGTTAGAATTTCATCTAAAGATTCATGTCTATGATTATCTTTTAATACAATATCATATACCCATTTTGAACCTTTTAGTTTTGGAACTTCGTGTACTGCTGAATCATTATTGAATTTTAAATCTATTTGTTGTTTATCACCACAAAGAATCATTGTAGAACCTTTTCCCACTCTACCTAACACCATTAATAGTTGTTGTTTGGTTAAGTTTTGGAACTCATCTACTATAATTATGGAGTTATCAAAAGTTCTTCCTCTAAAATGTGATAAACTTACTAATTCTATACTCTCATCCTTCTCCATTTTCTCTAAAATTGCAGGTTTATTATAAACTTTTCTCATATTTGAACGAATTGGTACTAACCACGGCTCCATCTTTTCTTCTAATGAGCCTGGTAAGAATCCATTATCCTCATTTGATACAGTTGGTCTTGTTATAACGATTTTGTTAACTTGTCTTTTAAAGAATGAATCTAATGCAATCTGAACTGCTAGTAGTGTTTTACCACTTCCGGCTTTTCCTACTATAAAATTAAATGGATGTCTTAAAATTTCAGATTTTGCTAACTTTTGTTCTTCAGATAATGATATTGAAAACCTTACATTACCTTTTGGTGGGGTTTTGGATATGTTTTCCGCCATATTTAAATTTCCTTAATTATTTTATAGAACCTTTGATATAAATATCCAATAATAGAAGATTACCTTAGATTATGACGTAAAAAAGGGGATACCTAAGTACCCCCTCTTTAATTTAGTTATTCAATAATCAATTACTGAATTTTGTGTAAACCATCAACGTATACTTTACCGTAGAATTCACCTCTTAGCATTTTCTTCGCGTAGCGAGTCATAACACCTTTTCTAGGAGTGAAGTTCTTAGGGTCATATACTAAAGGAGTCATAATCAATGGAATGTATGGAGAGTAAACTGCTCCAGTTTCAAGGAATTGAGTTCCTCTATATCCCATAAGGATTACGTTCTCTTTCATATAAGGGTTCTTATACACTTGGAATCTACTATTCAATGCACCAATCTTAGTTACACCAAATGCGAACTGAGCATCACCGTTATCGGCAGTTGAAGCATATCCAGGGATAGATTCGATGATAGTTGCAACATCAGGAGATACTACTAAGAAGTTAGCACCACCACGTAATGTTTTTTGGTGAATTTTGTTAGATACACCAGCAATCACAGTACCCAAAGTCTGGAACCATGCTTGTTGAGTAAATGCAGATGATTGAGCCGCAGTAGAAGAGTAAGCAGCGAATGCTGAACCATTCCACTCACGTCCAACTTGAGTTGACCAGTAACCAGTACTCTTAGCATCTTGAATCAACATATCTAAGATTTCGAAATCAATCTCTTGTGAGATGTACTCAGATAACATTGAAGTCAATTCAGCTTCAGCATCGATTGAATGGTATGCATTCAAATCTTGTGCGAATTCTGGAGTCCATTGTGCTTTCAACTTACGAGTCTTAGCAACAATTGGTAAACTCTTCATTTCTACGTTCAATTCAGGAATATCGATATCTACTTCTGGATTATCACTTAATGAAGTTCCAGTTGCTTCGAAATCACCTCTTGAAGTATCAGTTGGTTGTTTGTGATACTTAACTCTTAAATCGTTAGTAGCATCTAATGCACCTTGTAATACGAACTCAACATCACCACCTACTAATTTAGTAAATTGTGGGAATTGGTCAGTTACATCAGCAGATGTTACTCTGAATGCTCTAATACCTTTATCATCAAATCCAGAGATAGATGCGGTAGGTACTGCAGCAGTAAATACTTCACCACTAGCAATTTCAGTTGCGTAAGATGATGAGAAGTTAGTATCGTAGTTGTAATCTGCAGCAGATACAGAACCAGTTAAGAATTTGTTAGCAGCAGCAGCATCAGCTAATTCCTGTGCAGCAGATACTTGGTCGTTTACTGAGTATCCGAATCTACCAGCACCATACAAACCACCTGATGGGTCGTTTGAAGTTTCTGTGATACCGAATACAGAATCAGCTTGTGAATCTTTACCAGAACCAGTTGTGAAACCAGGTTGTCCTGTTCCATATTTGAAATCTAAGTAGAATACAAGACCTGAAGGAAGGTTCATTGGTTGAACACTTACAAAGTCTTTTGCTACGATTTCACTAAAAATACGTCTTACCAAAGGTAGAGCTACACCAGCCCACTCTTCAGAGTTAGCAGAAGTACCAGTAGCTGATGCCTCTTTTACTAACTGACGTGCTTGGTTTTCTAAAAGGGTTGCAACACCAGCTTTTTCAACTTCGTTGTCGATACCCTCAAGAAGACCAGTCTTTTCCCACTTTGATGCCAACACGCGAGTTGCTTCACTCAAACGTGCCTGGTGAGAAGCGCCTTCATTAAGAATTTTTCCTAAATTCATTTTATTTCTCCGTTTTCTTTTTTAAATTATTTTAAACCTGCAAGTTTTTTCCATCTTGCAGCCATTTCGTTACCCTCAGAAATGATTTGTTTCTTAGGGGCTGAACTTTTTGTTGCCTTAGAAGCATATCCTTCTTTAACAACTGCTTTTCTTTTCTTAGCTACATTTAAATTCTCAGCTAAAGTAGAGAATACTAATTTCACTTCACGAACTGAAGATGTTCTGTCAAAGTTTTCAAGAACTTTAACTTTCTGTCCTTCGTTAAGGTCGAATGTTCTGAATAGTTTGTTAGTGTAAAGAAGTTTAGCATTCAACAAATTAACTTCGTTGATTGTTTTTCTTAAAGATTCGATAGTAGCATAAGCTTCTTCCAATTCTTCAGCATGATTATCTTCTTCATCCATCTCTTCTTCATCCATCTCTTCTTCATCCATTTCATCGCCTTCCATTTCTTTCAGGGTTCTGATAACTTCATCCAAATCGATTTCTTCTTCCTCATCCATGTCCTCTTCTTCGTCCATGTCCTCTTCTTCAGCCATTTCTTCTTCCTCGTCCATGTCCTCTTCTTCTGCCATTTCAGCTTCCAATTCAGCGATTACAGATTCTAAATCTAAATCATCTTCTTCTTCATCTTCCATTTCTTCAGAATCTTCCATTTCTTCAGAATCTTCCATTTCTTCAGAATCTTCCATGTCCTCTTCTTCGTCCATGTCCTCTTCTTCGTCCATGTCTTCGCCTTCGTAGGTTTCTTCCATGTCCTCTTCTTCGTCCATTTCTTCTTCTTCGTTGTAGCCTTCTTCGGTTTCCTCTTCTTCTCCCATCAATTCATCATCGTTTTCGATATCTGATGAACTAGCAGCATCTGCATCAGGTTGAGCGTTATCGCCTGCACCTAAATCTGATGAATCTAATTCTTCTTCCATCTCTTCTTCATCAGCCTCTTCAGCTAACTTTGCAGAAATCATTGATTGAAGTTTTGGAGTGAACGCCTCTTCCAAAGCCAACTTAGCGTTTGCTAGAGCAGTTTCTTTAACAGCCTTAGCATCAGCAATTGCTTCTGATAACAAGTCTTTTCTTCTTGCCATAATTGTTCTCCTTAAATTTTTCTTGCGGAAATAAGATTATTGGGAATCTTAATAGAATTTTATACAAATAATCTTAACCATCTATTAGACGAGATGGTATTTTGATTTCTAATAAATAGTGTACTATAATTGAAAACACTAAAAAAGTGTTTAATAGTTTTCTCTTTGTCTACGAACCCACTCCGCTCGTACTGCCAATTGTTTCTGCCTTCTACGTTTAGTAGTAGGTTTTGTGTATTGTTGTCTTTCTTTCAACTCATCCAAATGACCACTATCTTTTACTTTTCTTTTCCAAAGTCTTAATGCTGGTTCAATTTGGTTGTTCACCACTTTCACTGCCAATGGTGCACCTGGCACTTCCATATCTTCTCTTCTCACTTTTTTGTAACGTTTTTTGTTTTCTTCTTGCATATATTGTTTTTGTAAAAAAATACACCTACCAAACCGATGATAGGTGTATATAAATATCTAAATAAATTTAATTAAATTATTTTTTGATTGATTCTGATAAGTTATCCAATCCTTCTTTGAAATCACCTAAGAGTCTACCAAATTCTTTTTGTTTATCTTTTGGTAACATCTTGATTTTTTTAAGGTTCTTTTTAATGAACTGAGAAAAATCAACATTTATCTCTTGCATTCTATCCATATCACTCATAAGTGTATCCTTATTTTTTCATCGTTTTGGCTTTTGCTTCCAACTCTTTGTACTCTTTAGATTTCTTATCAGCGTATCTGTGTAATCCCCAATTGAATGCTGCTTTAAATAACATATGGAATGGTAAATCACCATACTTCTTACCATAAGGTGATAATCTCTGCCAATCTAAAAATGATTGTGCCATTTCTTTTGACATCTTAATACCTTCTACTCTACTGGTTTCACCTTTTACTACTGATTGTAAGAGTTTCTTAGCAGAGGCTCTTCCTTCATT
>Ga0255753_1006436_pt1 | contig 10890 bp, 9 predicted proteins | sample 041ome_10_FD_179953 | JGI IMG/M metagenome (GOLD analysis project Ga0255753, IMG submission 179953) | Coastal salt marsh microbial communities from the Groves Creek Marsh, Skidaway Island, Georgia - 041412US metaG (version 2) | ecosystem: Environmental > Aquatic > Marine > Intertidal zone > Salt...
GAGTACAAGCTTCTACTGGAGGAGCTATTGAAGGTTTTGTAAGTATATTGGAAATTAACAGGGATTAGGAGAAAAAATGGCATTTAAAGAAGAAGGCGAAGTAAACTACACAATAATAAATGGTAAAAAAGTACCAGTTGTTAAATGTGAAACTGAAGTAGTATTGAGAAATACACAAACTAATTACGAGTACAATTCAGATAAAGAAGCAGAAGATGATATTGCTAATCCATCAACTGCTACTCAAAAAGAACATATAACAAGATCATTAAAAATTAAGGTAGCAGCAATGCCACCATTAGGAGCAGCGTCAGAATAATGCCAATATCAAGAATGCAACAACCAAGACAACAATATGGATTAGGAAGCTTTGTAAAAAAAGCTGTAAAAGGTGTTACGGGCGCTGTTAAAAAAATAGCTAAATCTCCTTTAGGTTTAGCAGCTATAGGTTTAGGTATTAATCAATTTGGTATACCTTTTATGGGTGGTAAAGGACAAGGTTTTTTAGGTAATATATTTAAAGGTGGTATACCTGGTTTAGACGCAGCTAAAAAATTTTTAGGTGGAGAAAAAACATTTGGTAAAACTTTAGGTGTTATGGCCGGTGGTACTTTATTAGGTGGACTTTTATCTAAAGCTGAAGAAGGTGATGAAGAAGCAATTGCGGCTACAAGAAATATAGGAGCATTAAGAAGTTATTTAGATAAAGGTTATAGAAATTTAGGATACAAAGAAGATGAGATTCCTGCATTAGTAGAAGAAGGTGTTGCTGAATATACTTCAGCTCAAGGTGGATATGCTGCAGGTGGTAGAGTTAAATTTGGTAACGGCTCTGATGATAAATCTGAAATGGTAAAAAGAGTAGAAGAATTAATGGATGACGGATATGATTTTGGTTCAGCTGTTAAAAAATATATGGAAGAAACTAGAGAAAAAGAGGCTATGGGTGGTAGAATAGGTTATGATATTGGTAGTTCTCCAATTAGAAACATGGCTATAAAGATGAATAGTGGAAGAGGTCCTATTACTAAAAAAGATTACATAGATATATATGAAATGGCTGGTTATGATAAAGATGTGGCTACGTCTTTAGGAACAAAACACTATAAAACTGGAAGAGGTCAAGATAGTAAAACACAAGGATTAAAAAACGGTGGTAGAATAGGTTATGCTTTTGGAAATAAACCAGAACAAAATGCTATTCAAGCAGCAGGTATAGAAGGTTTACCATTAAATCAAAATCCTGCAGGAGTTACAGAATTAGACCTTAGAGATAGTGGTGGATTTATTCCTCCAGTTGGTGTAAAAGAAAAGGCAGATGACATTCCTGCGATGTTAGCCAATAATGAATTTGTATTCACAGCAGATGCTGTAAGAGGAATGGGTGACGGTAACGTTAACAAAGGAGCACAACGTATGTACGACATGATGAAAAAATTAGAAAAAGGTGGTAAAGTATAATGGCTGAAGTAGTCACACAAGTAACTAAACCTGCTGAGTTTATAGAAGCCGCAGGTAAAACTTATTTAACAGATTTACAAAAAGGAATAGGTGCTTATAAAGGTGCTGACTTATCTAAAACATTAGGACCACAATTTATTGCAGGTCTAGATCCTTTACAACAACAAGCAATCGGTCAAGCAGGTGGACTTGGTGCTTATGAACCTTATTTACAACAAGCATCAGCTTTAAGAGGTCCAACAGCTTATCAAGCTTATATGTCTCCATATCAACAGGATGTCATTGGAACAACTTTACAAGAATATGATATTCAAGCACAAAAAGGTTTAGGTTCAATTTCACAAGATGCTTATACTGCTGGAGCATTTGGTGGTGCAAGACAAGGTGTTAGAGAAGCAGAATATCAATCAGCATCAGATAGAAACAGAGCTGCATTACAAGCACAATTATTACAACAAGGATTTGGTCAAGCACAACAATTAGCACAACAAGATTATGCAAGAAATGTTCAATTAGCACAACAAGCTCCAGCGTTAGCTAGTTCACAAATTGCAGGTTTAAGTACTTTAGGTGGAATGAGTCAGTCTCAAAGACAAGCTGAATTATCTGCTCAACAACAATTAGCACAACAACAAATGATGCAACCATTAACAGCTGCACAACAATATGGCGCAGGTGTTGCAAGTTTAATAGCTGGATATCCAGCTTCAAGTATGCAACAAGTATCCCCATCACCAAGCGCACTTCAAACTGGAATTAGTGCAGGTGCTACATTGGCTGGATTATTTAGAGCATTTCCAGGGTAATTAATATGAGCAAAGTATTTAAAAGACCTATGTTTAGAAAAGGTGGTTCAGTCAACGAAGGTATTATGACTGGTATTGTTGACAGAGAAAACCATGCTGAAAATCCATTTGTTGGTGGACAAAGAGGTATGGGTGTAAACACAGATTTTAATTTAGAAGAAAGAAACACTTCTCCACAAATGAATTTACCTGATTTAAAAACTATGACGAAAGAAAACATAGATTTATTATTAGAAGCAGCTGGAGACAGAGGAGGTTACGATCCTTTAACACAATTTTTATTACAGTATGGACCAGCAGCAGCTAAACAAACTGGTGGTGGAACATTTGCTAATTTAATTGCAGCAGCTGAAAAACCAGTTGAATCTATGATTGCAGCTAAACAAAAAGAAGATGATTTCTTGAGAAGCATCCGGACTCAGGCTACCGGGGCCGCTATGAAACAAAGAAGTGAATTAGAAGCTTCTGAAAGAGATAGATTATTTAAAACAGAATTAGCTGATAAACAAGCTGAACTAAATAGAGAGTTATCACAAGCAGAAATTTTAGCTGCTAAAGAAAGAGCTGATGCTAAATATTTACAAGATTTAGAATTACAAAAGAAAAAATCTGAAGCAGACTATGAAACAAGATCTAAATTATTAAAAGAAGCAGATTTATTAGAACAAAAAACTACAGGTGAAAAAATACAAGAGTATACTCCAGGTTTTGCTGAAGAATATGATAATGATTTTACTAAAGGAAATAGAAGAGCTACATTTGAATTTGAGATTAGAAACAAAATAGCTGAAAACTTTGGAGAAAGTAAAGTTGGTGGTCATATTGATGTCGACGTTAACGATGAGAAAAGAATAAATAAAGTTATGAAAAGTAAAATTAAAGCAGGTGGTGCACAAAAAATATACTACAACGTTAATGATGGTAAAGCATATTTATTAACTGAACAAGGTTTACAACCAATTGATTTAGCTGGAGGAGCAGAACAAATAACAGAAGTTACTGAAACAACTCCAGGGGGTACTGAAACAATAAAAGAAACTAAAGATTTTAGTTACTTTAATGAAGCACAAAAGAAAAAAATAAAAGAATTACAAGAAGAGACAAAAGAACTTCCATTTGGTGGCTCTGGAGCATAGGACAATAAATGGCGGAATTAATTCCATTCAACTCAGCTGAAGCCGACAGCAAAACTAGTTGGTATAGCGCATTTGGCGCTGGTTTAATATCAGGTTTAATAAAAGTTCCAGAAGGTATTGTATCATTAGGTGCAGAACTAATTGATTTAGGTGCAGACACTAATACAGTTGCATCTGTTGAAAAATTTTTTGATGATATAAATCCTTTTGAAGAAATTGCAGAAGAAAGAACTATTGGTAAACTAGCAGAAGTATTTACACAAATAGGTATACCGGGAACTGCAGGTTTTAAAGCAGGTACTAAACTAGCTCAAAAAGCTTTGAATGCTAAAAAAGCAGGTACTTATGCAAAGTTTGGAAAAGAATCTAAGAGAGCATTAGAAGAAGTAGAAAAATTAAATAAAAAAGCTGGTTATAGAAAATTTGTTGCAGGTATTATGGGTGGTGCAACGGGAGAAGCTTTTATAACTGACGCAGACAAAATAGGTAGCTTTGGAGATTTATTTGGTGGACCCACTGCGCTAGATAGAGAAGAAACTTATGGTAGAGAAGAAGCATCTAGAAGATTATTAAATAGAATTAAATTTGGTTCTGAATCATTATTAGTTACACCGGTTATTGCAGGTGTTGGTAAAGGAGCCAAAGCATTAGCACAAAGAGGAAAAGAACTAGCTTATAGCGATAGTGCATTTGAAAGATGGATTAATAAATATATTGGCGCACCTTTTAGACCAAGAGGTGATTTACCTGAAGAAGTATTTGCAGCTGAAATGACCAAACAAGGTTTAAAAGCAAGAGATACAGATGCTGCAAAAGAAATTGTAAATACAATTACAAAAGAAGTAGACAAAGTATTTCCTGAAATGGAAACTATTTTTAACAAATCAACTAAACAAGAAAAAGATAAATTTTTAGATTTATTAAATAAAACTTTATTTGAAGGAGATATTAGCAAACCTATTAATCCAAAAAGTATGGACGACATTGTTAAACAAATGGATGATATAGAATTAAACCCACAATCAAGACAAAAAATAGTTGGAGCAATAGATAATGCTAGAAATGAATTTACTACTTTAATTGGTTACTTAAATAAAAATATATCAGATAAAAAAAATTTAAAATCTGGTGTTAAAGATTTACAAGAACTTTTAAAAGATAGAGTTCAAGGTTGGGTAGGTAGTACTTATAGAGCGTTCGAACCAAGATCAAGATTCTTTAAAGCATTTCAAAGATTTAAACCAACAGAAGAAGCATATAGTAATGCAATAAATTTATTTAGAAGATATTTAGCTAAAACAGATCCCAGTAGACCTAAAGATACAGGATTAGATTTAGAAGGCACAACTGATTATTATCAACAAGCAAAATACATGGTTGATGATATTTTAGAACAAGGACAACAAGCTAGAAAAAAACCAGGACAGTTACCTGATTTAAATTACACTGATAAAACAGCTCAAGGGGTTAAAACAAAATCATTTGAAGAGATGTTAAAGAAAACAGGTGGTAAAGGCTCTAAAGTTATAAGAGATTTGTTTGGAGAAATAAAAGATCCAAGATATTCAATTTTTAATGCAATGACTAATTTATCATCTGCGGCAAGAACATCATCTTTCTTTGAAAACATAGCTGAAAATAATAAAAAACTTCAAGCCGCTGGAGAAAGAGGAGCTTTTTGGACTGATGAAGCTTTAGCTAAACAAGGTGTAAGATCAAATGAAACAGGAATACAAGTAGTTAAAGTAGGTGATTATTTAAAAGAAAATAGATTACCTGGTATTCAATATGTAGATAATGAAATATTAGATAGTTGGACTTCAAAAGAAATAGCAGAAGGAATGTTACATGCAAATGATGTACCAAGAGGTTTAGCAGGTGCAATAAGAGGTAGAGAAGCTGCATCATCAGCTGAATCTGCTGCAACATATTTATATAGAACTTTATTACTTGCTCCAAAAGCAGCATCACAAATGGCTAAAACTATTTTATCTATACCAACTCACTTACGTAACTTAATTAGTGCGGGTATGTTTACAGTTGCAAATGGTACAATAGCTGAACCTACATTTTTTAAAAATGCTGTTAAAGGTTTCAAAGGATCAGGTGTATTTAAACTTGGACCTAAGAGTCCTGAAATGCAGAAATTATATCAAGAACTATTAGAACTTGGTGTAGTAAATTCACAAGTACAAATTGGAGACTTAACTGCTTTGTTTAAAGATGTAATACAAACTGGAGATCAATTCATATCACCTGATACTATATTAAAATCATTTTTTAAAAAGATGAAAAAGGTAGGTTCTTTTTTACAAGGTAAATATGTAGCAGAGGATGATGCATTTAAAATTACAAACTTCTTAACTGAGTTAGAAAGATTAAAAATAGGTAGAGCAAAACAATTAAATATTAAAAGAGCTGATTTAGATTCTACATTAGATGATGCGGTTGAATTGGAATTAAAACAAAAAGCAGCTGACATTGTTAAAAATACTGTACCTAATTATGCCTACGTTGGATCAGCAGTTAAAACATCAAGAGTATTACCGATTGGTAACTTTATGTCGTTTCCATCTGAAATGATTAGAACAACAGCTGGTATTGGTAAACAAGCTTTATCTGAGTTAAGACACTCAAGACCGACAAGAGGAAGTAACATTGGTCCAATGGTATTTGATATCGAAGCAAATGCTTTTGTTAAAAATGATAACCCAATGTATGCAACAGGTATAAAAAGAATTGCTGGTATGACTACTGCATTAACTGCAGTTCCAATTGGTTTAACTGAAGGAATGAAAGCATTGTATGATGTAACTGAAGATGAGATGCAAGCATTAAGACAGTTTGTTCCTGAGTGGTCAAAAAACTCTACACTACTTCCAATGAGAGATGATGATGGAACATTAAGATATATCGATTTTAGTCACAGTAACGTTTATGATGTAATTGGTAGACCTTTTAGAACATTATTAAATAATGTTTTACGAGCACAAGAATCAGAAGATGTTTTATTAAGAGGTTTTAGAGATGGTATAATTGAAGCTAGTGGAGAAATTATGAATCCATTTATTTCTGAATCTATTTGGACAGAAGCCATGACTGATATTGTAGTTAGAAATGGTAGAACTAATGAAGGTAGATTATTATACACAGATGAAACACCATTCGGTGATAAACTTGCAATTCAGTTTTTACATTTAGGAGAAGCTCTTGCACCTTCTTACAAACAATATCAAAGAATAGGTCAAGCAGCATTTGGAACTCCAACTAAAAGAGGAGATGAATTAGAAATTGGTCCTGAACTAGGTGGACTAATGGGATTCAGAGCAATTAAAATTGATCCATTAGAAAGTATGGGTTTTAAAATTGCTGAATATCAAACAGGTATTAGAAATGCTAGAAGAGAATTTACTGGTGGTTACTTTGGATTATTAAGAGGTGGACCGATTAAAGCTAATGATATTATTGAAAGATTCTTTGTATCAAACCAAGCAAGATTTAATGTACAAAAAGAAATGTATAGAAATTTAAATTCAGCAAATATATTAGGTGTTGAAGATAATGCATTAAGAAGAACATTTAAAGAAAGACAATTAAGTGATGAATCTTTTAGACAATTAAAAGATGGTAGATTTGATCCTTATTTTCCATCAAAAGATATTGAAGATAGATTTAAAGAAATTGCAAGAGATCTTGGAGACATTGATGTATTCAAAGAGGTTAAACCTACTTTAAGAGAAATGAATAGAGAATTAAAAAGTTTAGATTTAGGAGAAACATTTGATTTAGATTTAACTGATTACTTAGAAGAAGGACCGGGTATTGCAGAAAGTCTTGGTTTAGGAAACATTGGTCAACCACCAATGCCAAATCAACAAATACTACAAACATCACAGGTTCAAGCTCCAGGGAACATTACATCTCAAGGGTTGACACCAACAGAACTTGCTTTATTATCACCTGAAGAGCAACAAATACGTCTTAGACAAAGGGGATTAGCATAATGGCTTTATATGATACAAAATTTGGTTTACCACAAGCAGTGGCTGATTATTTGAATCAAGGTTTGCCTGATATTTATCAAAATATTTATAATCCACCGCCTGCTACAATTGGCCCAATAACTACAATGCCTGTAGAAAGTACACCGCTTGTAGATTCATTATTAACTAGACCCGGTGGAAACGCAGAAGGATTTAGTGTTTACAATCCTGACCCTAATAGAACAAGAACTTCAGATCAATATAGTCCATATGCTTACAATAGAGCTATGAGAGACACAGAAAAATTTGGACAAACAGTAGGTCCAAATCCAGATTTATATTATCAACCATCATTAGAAGGTATACCTGGTGCAATACAAGGTTATATAAAAAATAGTTTACCAGGTAGACTAATAGGAAAGGCAGTAAGTGGAATAGAGAGTTTACTTCCTGTAAATCAAAGAGCTATTTTAGAAAATGAATTATTAGGTCAAGGTTTTCGATTAAATGATATTGGACAAATTGTATCTGATGGCGGAAACATAAATACAGCAGAAAATATTATGGCCGGTTACAATGCATCTAAAATAACAGCAGATACTTTTCAAAAAAGAAGAGATATGATTAATGAAAAAATGAAAGACCCAGTGCAAAAAGCAGCTAAACTAAAAGCTCTTGATGAAGCAGAAGCTAGAATTTTAGGAACCGCTACAGATAGAGCAACTAGTATTTTTGATGCTAAATCATTAGCTAAAGATCCAACTTACCAATCATTTGATGATTTAGTTGCTGCAGGATTATTAGAAGGAGATGATGGTGATGATGAATATGAGTTTGATCCAACAGATCCTAGAAACTTTTTTAAAGTTGATCCTGTTTCTAGAAAATCAGCTATAGATCAAGAAGCTGCTAACAGAAATGTGCAAAGAGAAATTGCTAGAAGAAACGCAGCAGCTATAGAACAAGAAAAATCTAACAGAGACGCAGCTAGAGAAGCGGCTAGAAAATCTGCTGCTAGAAAATCAGCTATAGATCAAGAAGCATCTAATAGAAATTATGCTAGAAAAAAATCTAGCGGACCTTCTTATAGTGGAATGAGTTCTATTGGATCTGGCGGTGGTGGAGCACAAACAACTAGTGCAAAATCAAAAACATCATCTCCTACTAATGTAGGCAACCCTTTTGGATATAGATAATGCCTAAAAAAGACGTAGCACTAGAGAAAATAGAATCTCACGAAAAGCTTTGTCGTATCATGCAAAAAGCAACACATGATAAAATTCACAATCTACAAGATCAAATAAACAGAATTGAAAAAATATTTTTAATAGCAACAGGCGCATTGATGTCTGGTATGGCCGGTGTTATAATTGTATTATTACAAAAACTGTAATTTTTTTGGGAGGTTGGGCACTCAGCTGCCGGGATTGATTATAGTGGGGACTATAATCGCTATATCCATTCTCTAAAATCTTCATCCATAATTGTATTAGCAATATCAACTTTATTACGAAGAGCTTTAACTATTCTTTCATCAATAGTATCTGAAGTCATTATATCAATATAAGTCATCTTTTTAGTTTGACCTATACGATCTATTCTGGCTTCAGACTGTTGACGTTTTTCAAGGTCATAACCATTTGAAAAATAAATCATATTACTACCTGCAGTTAATGTAATACCATAACCACCTGTATGAGTAGTACCTACGAAGAATCTACAGTTATCATCATTTTGAAATTTTTTAATATTTGCTGATCTGGCATCAGTATCTGTTTCACCAAAATAATCTACAACAGAATCTTCTCCGTATACTCTTTTAATTTCTTTAATTATTCTTTTTACATCATGTGTATAGTGAGACCATATAATAGTTTTACCATCTACATTTTCTAATATGTTCATTAGTTCAGCTAGTCTACTACAAGGTAAATCTTTTATGGTACCATCATCTGCAGTGAAATGTCCACAAGTAATTTGATGTAGTCTCATTAATTGAGTCATAACAGTTACCGAAGATTGCATCTTACCATCTAAAAAAGCAATTGCTTCTCTTTTCATTTGTGTATATACTTTCTTTTGCTCTGCAGTTAACTCAACATAATGCTTGACATAAGTTTTTTCAGGAAGATCTAAACAATCTTCTTTTAATATTCTTTTAGAAAAAGGTTTTATCTTATCTGATAATTCACCAAGGTTCATGTATCCCGTAACTATTTCTACTCTTCTACCATTAACTTCTATCTTTCTCATTTTCGCATAACGAGAACGAAACGTCCAATAAGAATCATGGCCTAGGAGCCAAGGATCAAGAAAAGCACATTGAGAAAATAAATCTAATGGTGATTTGGTTACTGGTGAACCAGTTAATATTCTTCTATACTTACAATGGTTTCTTAATGCTAAAATATTTTTAGTTCTATTAGATGTTGGAGTTTTAATTGTAGTAGACTCATCGATTGCAATCATTGATTTATGACACGATAAAAATTTATATGCAAATTCTGAACCATCTCCAGAAGAGAAGGCTTCAACATTCATAATTAAAATATGAAAATCTACACCTGGTTCAAATAAAGTATTTAATATTTGTTTTTGTTTTTTTGATTTATCTGATGATTTCCATAAAACCATTTTCTTTTGAATATGATCAGGAAGATGAACTGGCACCTCCTGATCATACCAGTTCTTATATACACCTTTAGGTGCAATAAGAAGGAGACCATTTATCTGGCCTTTATCATAAAGCATTGCGGCATTATCCAGTAATACCTTTGATTTACCCGTACCCATTTCCATGAAATACGCAAAATTTTCTTTGTCCCAAGATGCTTCTAATGCATCTAATTGATGTTTGTATGGCTTAGTTTTAAACTTATAATTCATAATCTATTTACTTTTCTTTCTATTTGCTATAGTAATATAAAAAAAGTAAGAAGTCAAATGAAAAATTTAAAAAAGATTCAATCATGAATAGTAAAGTATATTTACTACAAGATATTCCTATAGATAAATTTACCGGACAACCTAAATATAATATTATGGGTGCAAGAAAATATGGTGAAATTGAAATAATGTTTAAAGCATTAGAACAAATAATGTTTTCACCGGGACCTTTTATATTTAGTGTTAGACAAAAATTAAAAAATTTTACAGAAAATGATTATTTACTATTGAATGGTGATCCTGCTATTATTGGAGTAACTTGTGCAATTGCTTCAGAAATGACTAATGGAAAATTTAAACTTCTTAAATGGGATAGGCAAGAAAAAACTTATTACCCAATAGAAATAAATATTCATCAAAAGTAAACTTGACAAATCACTTATTAGTGATTATACTAAGGCCATGAAAGTTAAAAAGTTAAATTTAGGAGAAAATATATGATAATAGATATGCGTAAAGATGCACCTGATCAATCTAATAATGTTGATCCAGATAAACTTTCAACTGAAGTTGAAAAGTTACAATCCATACAACAACAAATAAAAGATTTGGAAGATA
>Ga0255753_1006458_pt1 | contig 10862 bp, 5 predicted proteins | sample 041ome_10_FD_179953 | JGI IMG/M metagenome (GOLD analysis project Ga0255753, IMG submission 179953) | Coastal salt marsh microbial communities from the Groves Creek Marsh, Skidaway Island, Georgia - 041412US metaG (version 2) | ecosystem: Environmental > Aquatic > Marine > Intertidal zone > Salt...
TCGGTCCGTTTTCTGCAAAATCCATCAGCGTCATCGCTCTCGAATCGAACGCAGCTTTTTGTGCCGCGCGTACTAATTGGCGACGCTCGTCGTCGGTCGCGTTGTTGTTGAAACCAGGATCATTGACATCAAAGGCGTCGCCGTCGTCGTCGTCTCGGTCATCGTCGTCGTCGTCGTCGTCGTCGTTATTGTTGCTATCATCGTCATCATCATCTAATACCAAATACGCTTCGTCGTTCACGTCCAAAAGTTGCAACTGTTGCTTCGTGAACATGCCGTCAAACTTGGAGAGAAGTAACCGAAGCGGCATTAACATCGCGATTAAGATTGGAAACATGAGGCACAAATCCGTCGAGCGCACGCCCCAAATGACCGCCACGCAACACACTTGTACGAACGTAAATCCATGAACCCGCGATAACGGGACGTTTCTCACGTACGACGTCGGTGGGTGTAACCTTGGTTCCATAAATATCATCGTCAATCGATGAAAAAATTGATTTTCGTAGAAACCGTTGATGCCCATCAAAACGAATAAACCGTACAATACCGCCATAGGAATCTCTTTCAACAATGACAATAAAACAAAGGACAACAAAACCAAAACGTTGACGAGCAGCGGCGAGAGGCGTTGTTCGTGAACAGTCACCACTTTTGTTCGCGTGACCCCGTTCTTTGTAATCTCTTCAATCTCCGACAGTGCTCTCACGTATTGCGGCGAGTGCGGCAGACTCGGCGTCGCAAACGGCAAGCCAAAAATCGAACAGAAAAAGAGTAAGATAGAGAGCAACGCGAAATCGTAATGATACGCGACGCCTTTTCTCAACTTTGCCTCTTCTTTGTTGCACAATAGCGCCGCAACATTAGCGTCGATGTAATACAAGCACGTTAAGCATATCGCCGGGACTATCGCGCCTCCGATGATCCATCGATTTCCTTCCTCTTTGGACGGAAATAAGTCAATCAGCCAATTGCTTCTCGTTTCGTCGCTCGGCTTGATGTTCGAAGGTAACGAGAGCTTTTCGTACCCATCGATTCCAGATCCCCACGCGAGAAGACAAGAGGTAACGATCGCAAACGCGATTCCAAAATCAGCCGTCAATTCTCTCAAAGGACCGAGTAAGAAAGGGCTGGAACGAACTTTTCCAAAAAACAATCCGAGTTGTAAAGTCACGGCGGCTAAGATGAGCGAAAACAACGCCACGTCTCTGCTGTACGTCTCTTTCGCGCTATCGAAATAACTCCCGACGCCTTTACACCCTTCGAATATGAAAATTGCACTCACAAATACCATGAAAATTTCTTGGGTGAACCTCGTGCAAGATCGAACGACAATCGCGCAATAATCAAAACACGCGATGAGGAGCATGAAAATTGAAGTCCACACGCCCGTCCACGCCATGGCGAGTTCGAAAGGCACGTTGAACGCCTTCGTCGTCGAGAGTCGATAAAGCTCGATGATGAAAACCGTTTGCGGACCGGCTGGTCTGAGTACTAACTCGGGTTGACCACCGATAATTGCCCAAACGATGCCGACAAAAGCCTGGCAGAGCAAAAATTCCATCGCGCCGAGTTTACCGCCGGTTTCCTCGTACGTCAACCCTCCAAACGCAATCGCCGGTCCTAAGCACCCGAAATACATGTACAAAGTCGCCGTTATCGTCTTGACTGTTTGTAGTCCATCCGTCCAATCGCTCGCGTACACTAACGAACGTCGTTTAATATCATCGATGATTCCACCGCAAAATCTCCCCGTCCGCTCGGCTTCGTACGAGCTGTTAGTGTTCGCGTTCGTATCTTTCGCGTTCTTTTTCCTGTGTTCTATGGAAGTCAAAAACGAATTCCTATGGGACAATCTCAAGACTTCCACGGCGTCTTCCCACGCGTCCAGGACTCTTTGCTTGGCACTCAACAAACGCACTTTATCGTCCGTGCTGTCCCCGTGCATGACTGCGGAGAGAACGTCAAAAGCGTGCGGCAATCTGGAATGTTTCTTCGCGTGCGAGTGGAGTCTTTTGAAATCGCTCGCGTCGGAGACAAAATCTGTGTCTCTCGATAAACTTCTAAACGCGGCTTTTATGCACGCGATTTTATTCCATCGGTCCAGGCCAAACAGCGCGTCTTTATCGTTGTCGTCGTCACCGCCGTCGTTATGTAAAGCGCTGTTCCGATGAAGCTCTTCAAAACTGTGTCGATGGTTTCCGTGTAAAGTTTGCGAGCTCATCGGAACTAAGACCAAACACACCACTCTGGCGTTTCTCCCGTCCGAGGCGCCTAAATTCACCGGCGACTCTAACGTCGCGATTGCAATCTTCGGCACGTTTGCGAGCTTTTTCTTATTCTTCTCGTCGCTATTTTTCTTCTTCGTCCCTTCTTTCTTTGCCCCCCCTTCGCTACTCGTATCTTCTTCGTCTTTCTTCTCCGCCGACGCCGCCGACGCCGCCGCCGCGGCTCTCACGACCGATCCTAAACTCCGTTTATCTCTCAGTTCCTCTCCAACTAAAACCGCCAGACCGCCTTCGTTGACTGCCGTGAACACCCGTCCGACTCGTATCGGGTCTTCATCCTCGTTGTTCGTCGTCGTCTTCGCGTAATAATTTTTCCGAATCTTCTCCACCAAAAATTGAATAATTTCCGTCTCTCTCCACGAGCTCAACTCGCACTCGATGCTCGCGTATTTGCTGCTCGTCGTCGTCCCATTTGCGTTTTCGTGAGCACACGTCATCATTTTCTCTTTCAACTCTTCCAAAAGTCGCATCGGTCTCGGTAACGCCGGTGGTTTCATCGCCCCTTTTTCCAAATCTTTTTCTTCATCATCATCTTCGTTTTTGTTCATCACGTTGACATCAAAATCATCATCAGCAGAAGCATCATTCTCGTCGTCCGCCCCACCACCGCGTTGTTGAAAGTGTTCCCGTCGCTGTCGTCGCATCCTCCTCGCGTTCCTCGTCCTCTCTCTGAATCTCTCTCAACCTCTCCACAACATCGTCCTTGTTTTTAGTACTATAGAATACTAACAAGAGAGTTTGATGAAATTTTTTGGTGCGCGTGCGTTTTTTATGAAGCGTCTCGACCTTTTCTGCAAAAAGAAAATTACTCTGCTTTTTTTTTTTACTTTTCTGCTCTTTCTGCTCTTTCTGCTCTTTCTGCTCTTTTGGATAAAATATTATTGTGCATCTGCACTTTAAACACACATAATACATCTCTCGCGTTTTCTCTCTCTCTCTGTGTTAGATATACTATATATACACACACACACACACACAACTCTATAACATATAATGTTGACGACGATTCAAGCGACAACTTTTCATCTCGCATCCAGACAAAGCACTACGACGACTACATTTTCGAGAAGATTATCATCAAACAACAGAAAGATATCATCATCAATGACGACCACGAAAGCGCAAATGTCGCAAGACGAGCTGAAAAAACTCGTCGGGTATAAATCGGTGGACGATCACGTCCTCTCAGGGATGGTTGTTGGTTTAGGCACCGGATCGACGGCGTATTTTGCCGTCGAACGGTTGGGGCAAAAGTTGAAATCCGGGGAGTTGAAAGATATCGTGGCTATTCCAACCTCGGAACGAACGCGAGAGCAAGCGGAAAGCCTGGGCATTCCTTTGTGCACGCTGAACGAGAAGAGTAAGTTGGACGTGGCGATTGATGGAGCGGATGAAGTCGACCCGGACTTGGCGTTGGTGAAAGGCGGCGGTGGTGCGCTTTTGAGAGAGAAGATGGTGGAAGTGATGGCGAAGAAGTTCATCGTCATCGTCGACGAATCCAAGTTGTGCAAAGGGTTAGGTCCGGGGTTTCCGTTGCCGGTGGAAATTACCCCGTTTTGTCACGAGCACACGGCGAGGACAATCGCGGAGTTGCCGAGTTTAGCTGGGTGTGAAGCAGTTATTCGCATGGGCTCGAGCTCGACGAACAAGCCGGACGGCGATAACGTCGCCGTCACCGACAACGGGAACTACATCGTCGATTTACACTTTAAGGCGCCGATTAAGGACGTGAACAAAGCCGCGAGCGATTTGAAAAATACCGTTGGTGTCGTCGATCACGGTTTGTTCGTTGGGATGAGTTACCAAGTCATCGTGGCCGGTTCGGATGGTATTCGAGTGGCTGGCACGGATGGCGAGAAAGCTTGGTGGTAATCTTCTTGCCCTTCTCAAAAAAAGAGAGTTTTAATTCACAATATTTTCGAGGACTCTGTATTAAACACACGAACGAAAGCACACAATACAAGGCATATGATGCGTATGTGATGATACTATTTTTATGCTTTACTAAAATTTTGCGTTCCTATTACTATAGTTATGCGTGTGCCTTCTCTAAAAAATCGTCGTCGTCCGGTATCTCACCGTTCGCGACAGACAATTTTGTATTAATTTGTGGGTCCCTCACTCATGGATGAGTTGTTCGTCTCGTAGCCGCTCACTTTTGCGGTTTCGAAATGCTCTGTCGGCGCGTGAATCAAGTAACACAGAACCCGATACGTCGCGCAGGAATTCCCGAGGATTTTACTCGTTCTCTCGTCAACTTTCTTCGTGTTCGGTATCCCGGGCACCGAGTGCATCAACAGTCTCGGCATCGGCTTCGCAAAGGTATAAAACCGTTCCCAATTTTTCTCGTTACCTTTCACGCGTAAAATGCCGGAGACAATCGCCAAGACGAAGAAAAATGCCGCCTGTAAAGCGCACTCGGCGTACACGATGACGCACGCGATGAGTTGCAAAATTAACTTTTCAATTTTAATCGTGCCTTTGCCCACGGTGATGAACGCTTCGTGCGCGTTGTCGCGTAAAAAACCATCAAATGACGATCGCCTGCTACTTTCGCTCTCGTATCCACCTTGCTCGTTCGCGTCGTAAAATTCGTCTTCTCCAGTGGATCTTCTCTTCTTTTTCTTTTTAATCGGCGTGCTCGTCAAGCTCGATCGGCCCATGTGCGTCAGTCGATCCACCGCCTCTTGCGCCGTTGCGGACGCTCGAAACCAAAACGATTTGATGATGCGTTTTTCTCTCTCCGCAAACTCCGTCCACGTTTCCGCGTGCTTCTTTGCCGCCTTTTCTGCCGCCGCTTTTGCCGCCGCCGCGCGTTTCGCCGCAAACTCACTCGTTTGCGAAGCCCATTCTTGACACTCGGTGTACCAATCCTGGAGCGAATTTTGCGACGAGTTCCTCGACGAATCTCGTAAAGTCTCCAACGAATCCTTCATTTCTACTTCCTCTTCTCCGTCGTCGTCGTCGTCATCGGAATCCGAGGTTTCGCCCGTCGTATTTGTCGCACCTCCGTTACTTTCCGGAGAAGATATATTTCTATTATTCGTCGTTATGGGCTGATTCTCGGTCAACCCGCGCCTCGCCCTTTCCAACCCGGACGACTTCTTCTCCTCCTCTTTCTTCTTCTGTTTCTTGATCCAACTCTTCGCGTCTTTTTGCGCCATCTCGAACAATATCTTCATCTTATACTGCTCTGGAGGGAAAAAGCACCACCACACCGGCACAAACTTCGACGGCTTAATATCCGCTCGCGAGCTATAAAACGGACTCACCACGATCAACTTCCTCCCGTGTTTCCGTCGACAGTGCAACTTTGAAAACGTCCCGGACCGTTTGAACCCGCTGACGTATTGAATATCCGTCAACGCGCCGTCTAAACACAATCCGTGACCTTTCAGCCACATCGGCAACCCACTCAAAGGCACGATGTTCGACGAACACAACAACGCTCTCACAAAAAACTCGTACGTCTCGAACACTTTCAACCGTAAATTTTTCAATCCTCTCAGCGTCATTCTCGTGATGCTCATCTCCAACTTATTCGTGCACAATTCGTGCGCGTTATCCGGCGCAAACTCTCGAATCGCGCCTTGCACGTAATACCTTAACTGGAAAGCGCCTAAAATGGAACTTCTCGCTCGCGTCGCGCACAGGTAGGCGTACACCGCCAACGCGTCCAAATCCACCGTCGGCATAAAAAGTAAAGAGCCGATTAAAGCGCCGCCGGAACATCCAATAACTTTCGTGTTTCTGTTTTAGTAATAACACGCAGAGCGAAAACGATTTAAGAGAAGAAAGAGAAGGGAATTTTAGTGAGCGAGTGTTGATTCATGACTTAACTCACGCTCTTCTCTATTCACAGAGCTCGCGAAAGAAGAGGAAAATTTTCAAAGACTTTGACGACCGTTTCTTTCTCATCGTCTCTCTCGTAATAAAACAAAAGATCGTCGTTTCGCGAAACGAAAGAAAGAAACAAAACCACGACGTAAACTCCTCCTCGTCGTTAAAAAAAGGTATATACGACGACACATAAAAACGTACTCCGCGTAACCTTCTCTTCTCAAAACTTTAATCACCCCGACGTAGTATATGAACAGCCATCCGGAAGATCCTGTGTAATATAAAAAATGAGTAAGAAATAAAATCATATAAATCTCAAGTCGTTTACCTAAAGCTAACGTCCGATCAAAATCTATCGCATCATCATCATCGGCAGTCGTGGTGGTGGTAGTATTCACGCCCCCTTCTTTTCTTGTTTTTGCCGCTCTTCTTAACTCCATCGTCTTCATCGTCCCTACATCTTCTTCTGAATAAACGTCAAAGTCTGAATCATCATCTCTCTCGTTGTTTTCATCAGGTGGGAACGAGGAAGTTGTTGGAGCTCGAGACATTTTTTTGAAGGAAACGAAAAGAAAAAAAAAAAAGCAGACGCTTCAAAAAAAAAAAGAGAGAAAAAAAAGAAAGCAACAACGAGAAGAGTTTGTTTATTGTGTTTGCGCTTTGAAAGAAGAACTTTGAGACGAACGACTTTAACGACGACGAGATGATTCAGACGACGACGACGACGAACAAAAGCGTGGAAAAAGACCTGCCGCTTTTGTTTCAGAGCGCGTTCAGAGGAAGTTTTCGGTGAGAATATCAAAGAGCTTTTTGTTTTTTTTTCTGCGCGAGATTCGTTTTTTTCTTTGATTTCTCCTGCGGAGGAAGCGAGTGTTTTTGTGTAAAAAATACACGAAGGAAAATTTCTCTAAATCGAACGAATGCGTGACTACTAACATTAACGATAAAACAGGTTTTTCAACGCGATGCAAAGCGAGATGATGGAGTTTATACTGACAAAAACGGAGGCGTCGTTCGTGTGCAGCGCCCCGACTGGGTCGGGGAAAACGGTTTTGTTGGAACTGGCCATGTTAACTGGATTGTTCCAGACGACGACGACGAACGGGGCGAGACGTAGACGAGGAGACGAGGTTTCGAGCGGCAGTAATCGGAGAGGTTGCAACAACAAAGTCGTTTATTTGGCGCCGTTAAGAGCGCTCGTGGCGGAAAAGCTGAACGATTGGCAAAATCGATTCGGTCGAGGGACGGAGTTAGATTTAAGTTTCGTTTTGTTGACAGGGGATGTGGACGACGAGAAGGCGCGATCGAGCGAGTTTTGGAGAGAAGTAGATAAAGCGGACGTGATACTGGCGACTCCGGAAAAGCTGGACTCGCTGTCGAGACGGAATTACTCGAACGGTAGTTTTGGCTTTTTTGGATCTATTTCGGTTGTTTTGATCGATGAGATACACGTCGTTGGCGATTCCTCGCGAGGGGCGACGTTGGAGGCGATCGTCTCGAGGTTGAAAGCAATCGGACAGAGTTTGGGGGAGGAGGCGGCTTTGCGTCGGTGCCGATTCGTGGCCGTATCGGCGACGGCGCCCAACGTGGGGGAGGTCGGCGACTGGCTGAGCGGTGGTAAGAACGCCATCACCACGACGTGGGAGTTTGGCGAAGAGTACAGACCGGTGCGACTGGAAACAATATGTCGCGACTGCGGTTATAGCAAGAACGAATACTTGTTTGAAAAGACGCTCAACGCAAAGCTTCTCGACGTGGTTTTAGACCATTACGAACGATGTCCGTCTTTGATTTTCTGCACGACGCGCGACGCGACCCTGAAAGCGGCGAAAAAACTGGAAGAGGATATCGCGCAGAGAAGAAATACTCTCCGCGAGCCGTTCGTTACCGATGAGCAATCGAAGATGAAGCTCGTTCAAGCGGCGCAAAGAGCGAAGAATAAAACGTTGAAACAGCTCCTTCCAAAAGGTATTGCTTTTCACAACGCTTCGCTCGAATATCACGATCGCAGTCTCGTGGAAACGCTATTTCGAGAAAGGGCAATATTAGCGCTGTGCTCGACGTCGACGTTGGCGCTTGGCGTCAATTTACCCGCGCGGCTCGTGGTCGTCTGCGGGACGAAAACGTATCGAGGCGGCGGCATCTACGCCGACATTGACCGAGGCACGCTTCTGCAAATGGCCGGACGAGCTGGGAGACCAGGTCTTGATCAACGAGGCGTCGTCGTCGTGATGACAGATACGCACTCGAAAGTTTCGTTTGAAAATCTTCTTCACAACATCGAGCCGATCACGAGTGAACTCAAAGCGAGCTTACCAGAAACGATCAACGCAGAGGTAACTTCCGGAGTGATATTTTCCGTGCCGAGCTGCGTTCAGTGGCTAACGAATACGTTCATGTTTACGCGCATGAAATACGCGCTCGCGTCTCCGGTAAATGTACCGATTTTTGGTCTCGGAGCGTCTACGAATAACGCGGCGAGTCCTTCTTCTTCTTCCTCTTCGCCGGAAGCTCAAGCCTTTCGCTGGGCGAAAGCGTTGGCTGTAAAAACGTTGCGCGAGATGAAAGTAGCGAATCTTTGCGAATTTAACGAGTCCCCGGATATGTCTGGGGTTCGCACTGTCACTGCGAAGGAGGAAGGACGAATTATGTCTACGCGATACGTGCGATTCGAAACTTTCAAGCGATTTCAACACGTGCTGCTTTCCTCTTCAGATGTGGACAGCAACGAACCAACCCACACAAAAGACACGTACAAAGACGTTCTTGTCACGCCGACAGCCGATGTGTCGTCGTTATTCCAACACCAAAGTGGTCTTGCTGGTGTCGTCGGTAAGAGCGAAGCGGAAATTTTGCGCTCGATTTTATCCGCAACGTGTAAAGCTATTGAGTTTGGCGAAATCTGCATTCGTCGGGACGAGAAGACGACGTTGAAGGCATTAAACAACAACATTCGCGTGCCGTTGTTTCATTGCGATAAAAAGGGCAAACGAATCACGAAAAACACGCCGATCAAGTTCGGTTGGGAGAAGTTATACGTTTTAACACAAACTGAACTGAAGGAAACGAACGAGAAGGAAAACAACGCCTTGCTGCCGAGTTTAAAGCGCGAGGTGGAATCGGTCATGAACATCGCGCCTCGTTTGCTTAAAGCAGCTCACGAGCTCTACGTCTCTCGAAAAGATTTCTTCCATGCGGTTTGCGCCTACCAACTGATGAAATCGATCGAATCGAGAAAATGGTTCGACTCGAAGGAAATCCTTTCGCAGCTGCCTCGTTGCGGGCCAAAAACTGTCGCCGCGCTCATGAACAACGGCATTCAAACTTTCAGCGACGTCGAAAACGCCGACGCTCGAGCGATTGAAAGAACCATGACTCGACAACAACCAGGATTTGTTCATCACCTCAAAGAGTCTGTGAAATTGTTACCGTCCGAAGTGCGCGTATCTTTGGAAATTAACGATACCGCTGATGACATCCTGTCGACGCCGTCGCCTTCTTCAACAAAAACACCGCGAACGAAGAAGAAACCAAACGTTGTTCTTCCTTCCGTTAATGTTCGCGTAGAGTTTGTTTCATCTAAACGTTCCTTTCCTGGTGATATGAACATTTTTGGTGGCAACGTACCCGGCAAGAAGGAGGAAGAGGAGGCCGAACTGTTTCCTCCTCGCGTCGTCCGACTTCCAAAACAACACCCGGGCGTGCTCATCGTTGGATGTGAACACGATAACAGCATAATACTTCGTACGAAGCTTCCGACGATTACCGAACGAGTTTTGAACACTCGAAAAGATTGTCTCGTTTTAGAATCGAAATGTTTCGCTCAATCTCTGCCTCGATCTCAAGCGCCGGTCAAATTTCTCGCCCGAGTATTTTTTGACGGCGTCCTGGGAAGAGACGCGTTTGGATGGGCGTTGAGTAGTAAAACTACTCTCCCTCCAACACTACCCAAGGAGAAGTATTACGTTCGCGAAAGTGCCCAGATTCAAGGGGGTGGTGGGAGACGCTTGCAAACAGCCACGCCGCGCGTCGTGGCCGCCAAAACGATGAATGTCGACGCAACACAGAAGACAAAGAGAAAGAACGACGACTTCGACAAAGACAACAGAAACAAAAACAAGACGAACGACAATGGTGATATGACCATAACTCAAAAACGAACCGACGTAGGTTTAGCGCAAATGCGCAAAACGAAGCAAACCACGTTGGTTCCGTCGTCATTCCCGTCGCCGAAAAGGAAGAAGAATGAAAAAAATATTACTCCGCGGACGACGGAAAAAAAGAGCAATCCTACCGCCACTACCATCACTGGTGCTGAAACAGGTGTCAACACCGCTGCTGCTCTTCGCGAATTGTGGGGCTGTAACTGGGCGGGTGGTGATGACGATGGTGATGATGGCAACGGCCAAAGCCTCGCGCCCGCGTTTTTTTGCGACGACGACAACAACGACAACAACAACAACAACAACAACAACGAGAGCGAAGATAGCTGGGGCTTTGCTACTTAGAGAGAAGAAAGAAAGAAACTTCTAACCAGTAACCGATACGATACGATATGTGATGTAATAGACTTCTACTACTTACTTTCATCAACACGATTAAATATTATTGATTAACTTTTACCATCTCAATTGAGGAAGAAGGCGAAAAAGAAGGAGACGCTCGCGGCCACAGCTGCGGAAATCATCGCGACGTTTGCTGGGGAAGATCTCGACGACGACGACGATGACGCAG
>Ga0255753_1006465_pt1 | contig 10853 bp, 11 predicted proteins | sample 041ome_10_FD_179953 | JGI IMG/M metagenome (GOLD analysis project Ga0255753, IMG submission 179953) | Coastal salt marsh microbial communities from the Groves Creek Marsh, Skidaway Island, Georgia - 041412US metaG (version 2) | ecosystem: Environmental > Aquatic > Marine > Intertidal zone > Salt...
TCTTAATAATGTAATAGTTTAAAAGATTAAAGAATAAACGAAAAAAAATAGAATTTCTTATTGCCTTAAATACAGAACATGTTATTTTCCTACGGAAAATAGGCAATAACCGTCAGCTACTTTATTTTAAGCTACAATTGGTTTATTCTACGCCATTGAAAAAAATACAGCATACGTTTATTGTCTTTCAGAAAACCCAGTGGAATGAATTCTCACACTACCTTTCTTATTTATGGCCCTTCGGCAACATTACTCCGAATGGCATCCAAATTATTTGAAGAGCACAAGCCTAAGTTTTTACATACTCGCAACTTTGATGAAATCAAGCATACCCAATATGTTGCAGTTTACGAAGAGTATGAAAAACAAATCAACTCCAGTGTTACTCTAACATGCATTGTGGAAAGCAATCCCAAGCAAACTAAAATCATCCTTAAAAAAACTGGCGGACGCATGGGTTTTAGAGGTAGCTCACTATCCGAAGAGCGAAGCATGGATTCCCTAGTGAATGATTTCATATTTGATTTTGGAAAGCGCTATGGCTTAACCGTACAAGAAGAACGAGTTTCTGACGCTATCGGCGACGAATAATGCAAGATAGGTCATGGACGGTGCTCAGTTTATTGGACTGGGGCACGGAATACTTTAAGCAGAAAGAGGTTCGCAATCCGCGATTTAGCATCGAGTGGTTGTTATCTCATGTGTTAGAAGTAAAACGCCTAGACTTGTATTTACTTTTTGAGCGCCCCCTCCACTCCACGGAATTAGAGCGCCTACGTCCCATGGTTCAACGTCGCGGGAAACATGAACCACTACAGTACATAACGGGCAAGGTAGATTTTTTCGGAATCGAACTTTCGGTGGCTTCTGGGGTATTAATCCCAAGGCCGGAGACCGAAGAGCTAGTTGAATACATTCTAGCCTCGCATGACAACGATACCTCTAAAAAACTAATCGACATAGGAACCGGCTCTGGTTGCATTGCCTTAGCTATAAAAAAAGAACGTCCTAACTGGGAAGTATGGGCCACCGACCTCTCCGAATCCGCCCTGCGAGTAGCCCAACAAAACGGAAATGAACTTGGATTACAAGTGCATTGGTTTCAGGATAATGTCTTTGCCCCAGAGTTATTGCGTCATCATCCCGAGCTTGCACATTCATGTGATATTTTAGTTTCTAATCCTCCCTACATACTCAAAGAGGAACGAGAAGCTTTAGATCGAGAAGTACGTGACTTCGAGCCAGAAGAAGCTCTGTTTTGTAGCTCTACCCATCGTATGTATTCCGCCCTTGTCGAACATGCAAAGTCCATGCTCCTTCCACACCATTCTCAAATGTACTTTGAGGTTCATGAACAGTATGCCCATGAGGTTCAGAATATTTCAATAGACTACGGATTCAACGCAGAAATTCGTCACGATTTAGCGGGTAAAGATCGATTCGTAATAAGCACTCTTAGCCCATCCTAAAATGAGCCAAGCTGACTGGGTAATTTAGCTACATCACATTCTTCACTAAGCGCCATAAATTACTCTCTAACAAAGGACTCAAAAAGAATTTCATGATTTGCAAAAAAATGTGGATAACTTGTTGAAAAGTACTCGAAAAAATTCTAGCCTGAACGAAAACTTTGAAAACAACCTTGTTAAGGCAATGTTACCCCAATATTACCTGTCTTACTAAGTTTACAGTTGACTCTATATAGGTACTGTTTTATATAGCTTTATGGCTATTTATAAACTGTGGATAACTTCAACAAGTAGCTAACGATTGGGTTTGACAAGTAGATAAATTATCATCATTTTCAATCCAAGAAAAAATCGCGCTAATTAAGCAAATATGTTGATAACTCTAAAAAAGCGCAGACGAAGTAGATGAAACAAGGATTTATTGATATATATAACGTGTAGGAGGTCTTAAGCATTGCAAACGGAATCGGCAGAGGTAACCTGGGAGAAGTGTCTCAATATTATAAAGGACAATATTAGCTATCAAAAGTATAAATCTTGGTTTGAACCCATACGCGCTATAAGTCTATCAGAAAACACCCTAACTATTCAAGTACCTAGTCAGTTTTGGTATGAGTGGCTCGAAGAACATTACTATACTATGTTGCGCTCGACCCTATCCAAAGTCATGGGCGAACACGGCAAGCTTGAGTATTCTGTTGTCATGGAAAAATCTGATCAATATGAACACAACAAATCAATAAGGCTGCCACAACGACCTATGCCTCCGGTGCAAGACCAACATATTCAGAGTTATCCAGACTATTCTCCTGACAGAATAGAAAATCCCTTTGTTATTCCTGGAATTAGAAAAACCAAAATAGACTCCAACTTAAATGGATCTTATGTTTTTGAACGCTATATAGAAGGTGACTGCAACCGATTAGCTCGTTCCGCTGCTATGGCTATTTCTGACAACCCTGGTAGTAATTCATTCAATCCTTTTTTTATTTATGGGCCAACCGGTCTAGGAAAAACTCACTTAGTTCAGAGTATTGGGAATCGAATTAAGCACAAATATGGGGACGAAAAATCTGTTCTCTACATCTCCTCTGAAGCATTTACCAATGAATTTGTGCATGCTATCCGAAACAATCGTGCCAGCGAATTCTCTATGTATTACCGCAATATCGATGTACTCATAGTAGATGACATCCAGTTTTTCAGTGGTAAAGAAAAAACTCAAGAAGAATTCTTCCACATTTTCAATGCGCTACACCAAGATGGCAAGCAGATAATTTTAAGTAGTGACCGTGCGCCAAAGGATGTTCCCGATATTGAGGAGCGACTTATTTCTCGATTTAGTTGGGGGCTAAGTGCTGACCTACAAATGCCTGAGTACGAAACTCGTTATGCCATACTCGAGCGTAAAGCAAATGACAATGGTATTGAAATCCCCGGCGACATATTGGAATTCATAGCCCACAATTTCAAATCCAATGTCCGGGATTTAGAAGGAGCCATTATAAAGCTGTTGGCCCATGCGTCTCTGCAAAACCTCGATGAAATTGATCTAGCCATGGCAAAGCGCGTTCTCAAGGATATGGTCAAGGATTCACACACTCAGATTTCTATCGAATCTATTCAAAATTACGTCTGTGAATACTTTGGAATAGATACCAATAAAGTACGTGAAAAAACCAGAAAACAAGAGATTGTAGAAGCACGTCAGATTGCCATGTATTTATCGAAGCGCTTCACTAAGTCTAGCCTTAAAACGATTGGTCTTCATTTTGGTGGGCGCGATCACTCTACTGTGATCCATGCAATTTCTACCGTTGAAGAGCGGATGACCACCAGCCCTAAACACAAACGCATTCTAGAAGAGCTACACCAACGAATCGAAGTCGCTAGTCTATAACAATTAGGCTTTGCTGTCACAAATAGTTCAATCCAACGCTACGGCTCATGGAGCATACCGACCTTCTTACTCTAAAAGCCTTACGCTATCACGCTTTTCATGGAGTGCATGCCATCGAACGTGAGCAGGGCAATACCTTTGAGGTGGATGTACTCTTTCGCGCGGAACTACGCCAAGCCGGCGCCCGTGACCAATTAGATCTAACCGTGGATTACGAAAAGGCCGAACAAATCATCAGTGCCATTATGCTTGGTCCCTCCGTTCACTTAATCGAAAAACTCTGTGTGGACATCGGAGATCAATTAATGAACACCTTTCTTCTGGTCGATGCGGTTCAGGTCGTGATTCGAAAACTCAACCCGCCTATTACCATCCCTACCGCTTATTCCGAGATAAGTATGCAGTGGCAACGATCTAGTGAGTAAGCACAAGTGAGTAAAAATGGTCCGCATAGTACTCCGGATAGCGTTCACTCAGAGCCACTATCGGTGAACCCAAGAGAGGAGAATTCTGTACAATCTGTTTTTATAGCTCTAGGATCGAATGAAGGTGATTCTACTGCACATCTAACACAAGCTCGATTATTCCTACAAGAAATTAGCAGCTCGCCTATACGAGCTTCCCGGGTCTACCAAACAGAACCCATTGGACCCTCTGACAACGACTTCTTAAATGCGGTTATCCATATTAGCTGGGAAGGCGGCCCAGAGGCTTTGCTCGACCGGTTAAAAGAACAAGAACGAATACAAGGCCGCCCCTCTCGATACCCCAAATGGACTTCCAGAACCTTGGATCTAGATATTATAGATTTCAATGGGCTCATTCTGAACAATGACCGCCTACATCTCCCCCATCCTGCCGCAGCAGAACGATTATTTGTCCTGCTGCCTCTATACGATTTGGCACCCGAATGGCATGAACCAGTGACCAAGAAAGCTATCTCAGAACTAATCCATCAAGCTCCAGAAATGAGGATCGAAGTAGGTGCATGGCAATGGGAATAGTGTTAGTTTAGGTTATGCAGGTTGAACCAAGATTTATCGCAATAGAGGGAGTCATTGGTGCAGGGAAAACGACCTTAGCACAGATGCTTTCCCAGCGCCGTCAGGCTAGATTGGTACTCGAAGAATTCGAGGATAACCCCTTTTTACCAAAGTTTTATGAGGATAGAGAACGGTATGCTTTTCAAACACAGTTAGCCTTTCTTGCTAGCCGTTTTCGCCAACAACAAAACATGATGAGCCAAGATCTTTTTCACACCATGACGGTATCGGACTATATATTTGAAAAAGATCGAATATTTGCACGTTTAAACCTCGATACTGATGAATTAGCCCTTTATGATTCCATTTTTTCTATCATGACAGGTATCGCTGCCCAACCTGATTTGGTGGTCTTTTTACAGTCCTCGGTAGAACGGCTCATGCAAAATATAGACCAACGAGGTAGAGAGTATGAGCAGCATATCACCCCAGAATACCTTAAAGACCTAAATGAGGCATACAATCACTTTTTTTATCACTATCAAAGAAGCCCTGTGGTGTTCATTAACGTAAGTGATGTAGATTTTGTTCAAAACCCCGAGCATCTTTTGTATATTGAAGAGCAATTATTCGAGCGCCCTATATTGGATAATATGCATATACATTTATCGTAAAATTGAGAATCTTCGCTATTTATGACCTTTAAGCTGCTACTATTTTTCTTCTTAATTTGGGTTTTCTTCCGATTTGTGGGAAGAATTTTTTTACCCTTGGCTATTTTCCGCAAAGCAGTAAAAAATGCTCAAAATCAACAGCCTTTTAGTAATAATCCATTTTCAGGTACCAGCGGGCGTGGTGGGAGTAAAAAAGATTTTTCAGCTATTCAAGATGCAGAATTCGAGGATTTAAGTGAATCAGAATCAGCTGCTAAGGATAAGGATGGAGCCAAGGAGGCGTCCACAGGAACCAGTGATAACACCTAATAGAACAACGACCTAAAAACAAGCAATGCCATGAATATTGAAGAAAAACTAAGCCGCGGCTTCGAACTACTCCAAGAAAAAGACATCGACCATAGCTTAGATATCGCCAGAGAGGTCCAAAAAGAAGCGCCCGATACCCCAGAAGGATACTATCTTGAGGCGCTGATCATGCAGCAGCTGAATCAGATGGATATTAGTTTTTCGTGCATTGAAAAGGCCATCGACCGTTCCGATAATAACGGGGTTTATTTGAATCTGAGGGGTCATATACACATGATGAAGGAAGATTTGGAGAAAGCAGAAGCGGATTTTGATACCGCTATAGAATCAAGTGATCTAGCAGCAGCTCACCGCAATAAAGTGATGATTATGCTAATGACCGACCGTGGAGCAGATGCGGTAAATTATTTGATAGGGCGAATAAAAGCCGAGCCAAGAGATGCGGAAAATTGGATACTGATGGGAGATATGATTATGAAAGGTGGGCAAAATGAAAAAGCTCGTACTTATTATGAGCAGGCAATTAAGATCGATCCCGATAATGAGTATGCCCAACGACAACTAGAGGAAATAGACGGCTAAGTTGTTGCCTTTTTTTTTCATTTTTGTCTTTTGGAGAATTCATCAGGGTAGAATTTATTAAGGGTTGAAGCTTTTTCATGTGTAATAATACTATGGCAGTGCTCTTGCCGTTTTCAGAGCATAACCCTTAATTAATTGAAAGACCATGTATAAACAACCCATTTTCCCATCTCATATTTCCTTTCGTACACGCTTTTTTATAGGCCTTTTTGGTTTATTTCTAGTGAGTAGCACAGCTTTATTTGCCCAGGAAAAAAATTCGCGTACTTACCAGCATGAAAATGAAGAAATAGTTCACAAGCGTGGTGAGCAGTCAGAGCGATATATCCAAAATCGACGAGGGATGCAAAACCATCAAGGAAATAGAAAGGATGATTCGAGCTTACCAAGACTAGAAAAATTTATGGGGCTTGAAACAGAGCTCATGGCCGAACGGCTTAATCTAAGCGATGAACAGATTGAGTTGTTACACTCTAAACAAGATGCTTTAATTGAAAAATATTCCAAGGCCCGTTTAGAAATTGAAAAAGAGGCGCAAGTCAAGCGGGAAGAAATGAATCTTCGGCGAGACTCTATGCGGAAAATTCACCAAGAGAACCCTCAAGCAAGGCCATCAAGAGAAGTCCGTGAGGCCATGCAAAAGGCGATGAAAAGCGAACGTGAAAATCTTGAGAAGGACGTTAGAGATGCAAATAGAGCAATCATGAACTCATTTCAAAAAGATCGAATGCTCATGCTTTTCGATGTATTAGGTAATGAGCAATATCGTGGTTATTTAGAACAGCGCGCGTCTATGCGTAAAGAGATTCAGTCTAAGCGTTCTAGATAGTATTCGCATTTATCGAACTACCATTGCAGTTTCTACTAATAAAGCAGTATATTTGATGCCCTTGAAGCTCACGTGGCGGAATTGGTAGACGCGCACGCTTGAGGGGCGTGTGGCTTAACGGCCGTGATGGTTCGACTCCATTCGTGAGCACTTGATAATTAAGCTAAGTAACATAATTACAGTTATTTAGCTTTTTTATTTTGTAGGAACTGTACAAGTTTTGTACAACTTATCTATAGTTAAGAGTGTTTTAACACTAAATCAAGCCATGTATATCCTATCTAATATCTAAGTATCCAGATAGATCTACATTTAGGACATCTTGAGAAGAATGAAATGTATTCCTGCCACTTAGTTCTTTTCCAGGTATGCTTACACTTAAGACATTTCATTATAGATCAATTTATTTCAACCAAATTTGGCCCCTAAGGGCCAAAGTCTAGGTAGGTGGGAGTTTAGTTTATCTCGCTATTGCACTCCTTAAAAAGAACGTAATGTACACGGAATTAATCCACTCACTCCGTGTTTATATATAGTACGTGGAGTGGAGTGAGTAAACAAAAAAACCCCACTAACTTACGTTAGCAGGGCTCATAAAGACTGACTAGAAGCTAATCTACTTAATCAATAACATCTTCTTAGTTTCGGTAAAGGATGGAGTCGTCAGCTTGTACAAATACACTCCACTCGATAATCCAGATGCATCAAAGGTAGCAGTATGATACCCTGCTGATTGCTGCCCATTCACCAGTTCCATTATTTTTTGACCTATACTATTAAAAACCTCAAGTCTAACTTTTGTTGCCTCTTCTAGCTCAAACCGTATCTGAGTAGATGCATTGAATGGATTGGGATAATTCTGGTATAAGACAAATTTTACTTTTGAACTAAATTTTTGATTTGCCTGATTTAAAATAGAAGGAAAAGTAATTTCATAAATACTGGTTGTTAAACCACTATTAATCCAGCTAGATTTGAATTCTAGAACATAGATTTTGTTGTCTACTATTTCAGCATCTATAGGATTCAAAAATCCACTTACAATGCGATTTACTGAAACTGAGTATCCATCTCCACTATCTATTAATTTTAAATGGAACATATCATCTCCTTCATCCCCCATTCTTTGTAATAAATTACTATCATTGGAACCAGTCCATCCCAGTAAAAAACCATCTCCATTATAGTCACCCCCCATTGTCTTCATCGTATCAAATACTAACCCAAGTGGAGAACGATGAGATGTAAAAGTCCGTATTTCTAAATTAGACTCACTAACATCATAAACTTGGCCATCTTCTCCTCTTTTTCTATCAGCATCTGGACCAATATTTTTTAAACCTTCAATAAAAGTTATTGAATCTGGTTTTAAGGGAAAATTAGGATCATTATAAAAATAACCATTACGATAAGCCAAGGAATTAGTATTTACAAATAAATCATTTTCAACATTATAACCATCAAATTGCATAGGTGTAAGATTCCCCCCCATCAACCAAGGAAAGCCATAATGCCCTCCTTTAACAATGATGTTTAGTTCTTCAGAATCATCTCTATCACCAGAATTTTCAGTTCCAAATAAGTTTCCTTTTGAATCAAAAGCTAAGTCGAAAGTATTTCTTAGTCCTTCAGCATATATGTAACCATAAAACTTTAAACTGTCATAATTATTGGGTAGGTATAAATTATTAGTATCAGCAGGTACCTGTAATAATTTGGCAGTTAATGGAACTTCTCTAGAATCTGGATAACGCCCATTAACTGAATGTACTTCTCCATGATCTGTTCTTGAGCCACTATTTATGAAGAGAGTCTTTTCTGAAGGTGATAATACAATACCATTAAATGAATGATCAAAGGCTGTATTACTAAGCGGATACTCTTCAGTTTCAATAAGTGTTTCCCAAAGTATTTTATCATCAGTTAACACTCCTCTACTAACTCGCCCTACATTGGTTAAATTCTCACTATTTTTATTTGTACCAGAAACATAAAAAACCCCAGATGAAGATATTGCCAGACCTAGAGTCTCATTAATTCCATGATCTTCTGTTTGTGCTTTTAAATAGTGTATTCCTGAATTAAAATTTATTTGAAAAAGCTGCCCATTGGTAGTTAAATAAAAAAATTTATCAATAGCTTTGTTGTAGGCTAATCTGACAGCATTATCTTTAACAGTTGTTACTCTATGTATTTCAATGTCTTCAATAAGAGCATTAGGTGTTGATAATTTACTTTTACCATATTGATGATAATAAAGTGGATCCACAGGATTTTGAGCAATCAAAACACCTATTTTAATTAATAGTAGGAATATGGTTAAAAAATATTTCACTGATTAAGTCTGTTTTATTTCTACTAAAAGTACTTGGCTATTTTTAGTAAAATTAAAAATAAGTAGAATATATAAGTAAACTACTAAATCCAATCACTGCATAATTAAATTTAACACATGAAGAGGGTTAACGGACTTTACATTGTAAGATTATTAATCTAGATCACTTATAACCAAGTTTATCGAATAAATTCTCATCCGCATGTATGAGGGTCCCAATCTTATTTGACCAATAGTCTTGGGCACTCTGGACTGAGTTTTGGATCCTTGTATCTCCCCACGTTGTTGTTGAATTATCAGCTTCCCAATCAACATTTATATATGTAAATGCTTTCACAGCATCATTTTGATGAATAAATGTAAACACATTTGAGAACCATGTGTTAGTTGGAATAACCCAATTTGGATCTCTCTTGTTCCCAGTTTTAATGGCTGCTGATTCAGCTATCATGATAGGTTTATCATGATCATTTGCGAATTGTACAAAATAACCCATGGTTGAATTAGTATTTAAATTCCCCCATCCAGAGCCAAATATTGAAACCGCAAGCCAATCAACATAATCATCTCCAGGATACCATAATTCATGAGTCACATCTGTAGTTAGTTCTGGATAATATTCTGGATAATCTTCGGTTCCATAATATGGACTCACTCCCCATGAATGCCAAACATAGGCAACATTATCAACATTCTGACTTCTCATCATATCCACAAAATATTTATATGCTGCTTTATATTTATCTGGTGGATAAGCATTATGCTGCCCATCAAATTCATATCCAAACCTTATAAATATTGGTCTAACCAAACTTTTACATGCATTAGCTAGTGTGATTATATTTTCGTCATATTTACCTTCAATAATTTCATCAAGATAATAACCTGGATTGCCCCATCTCCTTTCACCAGTCCAAATAGCTAGTTGAAGCATTGTGTTAGGGTATCCTCTCATAAAAGTTATATATCTACTCATATCTTCTAATGGTTTACTCCCACTAAGGCTTGTATAAAATGCAAAACCAGCAGGTAATGGTGTACTCCTGACCTCACTCAAGTAATCCCTCATGTGCTGTTCATTAGCTTGACCCAATATGAATAAAGCTTCGCCATCATCTGGTACAAATCCTGAATTAGTATTTTGAACTACATTTGTTGGCGTTTCTTTACAGGAAAAGAAAAGTAAAATAAACAGCACATTTAGATTCAATAAAAGTGAAGTCGGCTTCATAATTAAAAAAATATATTCTTGTCTTAATAGAATGATTCTATCAAAATTATCATAAGTAACTTAATTACAATAATTTAAAACATTTATGATATGCGAACAACACTATATTTTTACCAGTCTAAAGTAGCGTGTGTTTAATCAATAAATAAAGAGAGGTAGATACTATCTAATATCTAAGTATCCAGATAGATCTACATTTAGGACATCTTGAGAAGAATGAAATGTATTCCTGCCACTTAGTTCTTTTCCAGGTATGTTTACACTTAAGACATTTCATTACAGATCAATTTATTTAAACCAAATTTGCCCCTAAGGGCCAAAGTCAAGGTAGGTGGGAGTTTGGTTTATCTCGCTATTGCACTCTTTAAAAAGAACGTAAAGTACACGGAATCAATCTACATCTAAATGAAGATAAACTATTACAAACATATTTTTCTTTTTCTATAAAAAATATGTTTATTTAAATAACCAATAATTAATGGAGAATTAGATGGATATACTTAAAGATGTGGGAAAATGGGCAAATGCTTTAACCGAAATT
>Ga0255753_1006470_pt1 | contig 10851 bp, 6 predicted proteins | sample 041ome_10_FD_179953 | JGI IMG/M metagenome (GOLD analysis project Ga0255753, IMG submission 179953) | Coastal salt marsh microbial communities from the Groves Creek Marsh, Skidaway Island, Georgia - 041412US metaG (version 2) | ecosystem: Environmental > Aquatic > Marine > Intertidal zone > Salt...
TCATTAAGTCAAATGCCACGTACAACACTTGCAATTAATGAATTAAAGAAAAATAATTTACCATACATTGTGGTATTGACAGATCCCACTGCAGGCGGCATAACGGCCAGCTATGCAATGTTAGGGGATTTACATCTCGCAGAGCCCGGTGCGACGGTGGCATTTGCAGGAAAAAGAGTGATTGAGGGAACCGTCAAGGAGGCCTTACCACCTAACTTTCAAACTAGTGAATATTTGAGAGATAAAGGACAAGTAGACCTTGTAGTTGAAAGAAAAGATATACCGAAGACATTAGGAACTTTATTATCTATATTGTTAAAGAAAAATTCTGATATAAGTTCTGAACAAAATGAAACTGCAGAACTTAGTATCCAAACTCGAGAAGCATCATAAGAAAAAAATAGATCTTACACTTGGAAGAACCTATTCTCTTTTAAAAAAACTTGGAAATCCTCAAGATAAGCTACAAAACATCGTAAATGTGGTTGGCACAAATTCTAAAGCTAGTATGGCTTACAGTCTTAAATCTATTTTAAATCAAGCAGGATATAAGTGTAATTTATATACCTCCCCTCACCTTCAATCTTACACGGAACGCTTTGTTTTTAATGATCAAGAAATCAGTGAAAATGATTTAATTGATTTATTGAATGATGTAGAGAGGGTTTTAGGAGATGATGAAGCAACTGTGTTTGAAATATTAACATGCGCGTTTTATAAATATGCTGAAAATTTTAAGGATAATATTAACATTATCGAAAGCGGTCTTTTTTATCGGACCGACCCGAGTTCTGTATTTAAAGCTAATAGTTGTACACTTTTAGGGGTATGCCATATAGATCATTTGCACTGGCTTAAAGACAAAACAATAGATGGTGTTATCCATGAAAAAACTAGTACACTTTTAAATTCAAACATATTTATCAATAAACAGGTAACGGAAGATATAAGAGATAAAATAGAGAAATCTTTAATCAAAAATACGTCAAATAAGTATTATTTTGGTAAAGATTTTAATATCTCAAAATCTGAAAATGGATTTATTCAATATGAGGATGAAATTGGAAAAATAATATTACCAGAACCTAATATTTTAGGTGAACATCAATTATACAACATAAGCACCTCTATTGCAGCAGCTAGAAAAATTTTTAAAGTTAAAGATGATGATATAAAAAATGGAATTCAATCCATAGAGCTAAAAGGCCGATTACAAGAAATAAAAAAAGGTAAACTAAAGGATATTACAGGTAACAATAGATTAGTCATCGATGGGGGCCACAATATCTCGGCTTCTTTATCAATAGCTAATTGGATTAAAGATCAAAACCAAGAAGTAAATTTGATTTGTGGGATGCTAAAAGATAAAGATCATTTAGATTTTATGAAATCATTTGAAGGACTAGTTAAGTCAGTAACTTTAATTGATATTCCAAATCAAGAAAGCTCAATTTCCAAAGAAGAATTTAATGATAAAATAAAAAATCTTAATATAAATTTAAATCTTTCTAATAGTATTAAAGAGAGTATCGAATCTCTATCAAGAAAAGAAAATACAATTACTCTTTGTGTTGGTTCGCTTTACCTTGTTGGTGAAATATTAAATTTAAATTAATACTTATACGTTAGAGGAGATCCACTCTCTAACTTTAGCTTCACCAGGATTTCCCACAAGTCTATCGACCTCCACGCCGCGTCGGAAAATTATAGTTGAAGGCACTCCTCTGATACCCATAGCGCTGCCGGTATTGATTCCACCATCTTCAACATCTGCATATGCCCAAAAATATTTTTTATCACTATATTCTTCAGATAATTTATCCATAATTGGTTTGAGACTCTTGCAGGGGCCACACCATGAGGCGCTGAATTGAATTATTGAAACTTCTTCTTTCTTTACCTTGCTCTCAAACTGATCATCTGAAAAATTTTCTAACATTTTAAATCCTTTAATTTTATTAATTTAAGCAATTTTATTTTTAACATTAATGATATGAAACATAAGTTAAAAATTTAAATTATCAACTATCTAAATTAACAATTTTTTATGATATTTTTTTTAACTTCTCTAATTCAGATGATCTTTGCTCATCTAACACTTTTCTTACAAGTTTTCTATTACAAGGAACATCTAGACTTTCAGCTACTTTTTCAGCAATAGAAGTCCTTGATTCTACTTGATCTTTAGCTTTATCAAAAATTTCTAAAATTTTAGCTTTCTTTTTTTTCAATATCTCCTTCCCAATCAAAGAATTATTATTTTTTTTCATATTAATTAGGATCTCTGCTAATTTAGTTTCACTTGGTATTTTGTAGATTGTGGGAGTAGCCCCTCCACTTCCTTCTCTCTTTACTTTGTGCATTTGAATATTGTTTCCATAAGCAAACCTGGGCAGATTATCTTTATCAGCTAGCGGAATCTTTTTTTTTCTCAGTAAATTAAAAAACTCATCTCCATCAAGATAATTGGAAGGTTTTTCATCTAGTGTTTTAAGATTATAAGGGTTACTTTCCATAATTGATATTACTCACCATCTTATTTAATTTTTCTTTTTTTGTATAATAGTTTTTTTTTCAAATTTTTTTTTATTTTCTTCTTTTTCTAAATCTAAAAACCTTTGTTCTAATGAAATCCAATCCCAGTCCTCGCTACCAATTTCTTTCATACGGTTCCAATTTTTCTTTTCTTCATCATTATAGTAATCATAATCTACATCATAATATTCAGGATTGTCATAGTTTTCATTTTTAAAAGCAATTCTTGCTTTTCTAAATTCATTTAAGCTGACTGAACTCCAGCAGTAATAAATATCTTTTAATTTCTTCAGTTTGATAATTGACTCAAAATTTGTTGTTTTGAAAGGTACAAAACCACTCTTATCCATACTTTGAAAGTCTAGCTTAGTTAAATTTTTTAGTTTGGCAATTTTTGAAAAATCAATTTTTTGAGTATCTATTTTTTTGTAAAACCTATTATTTACTTCATCATGATTTTTATTTGTGACTGCAAACCCAAAGGTTACTTTAAGTTCTTTTAAATTTAAAAAACGATTTGTAATTTTGGTAATAATATCTTGTATCTTTATTTGATTTTTAATATCAAAATTAATTAATAAATCTAATTTTTCAATTTTATAATTTATAAAATCAAGAAAATCTCCATTTCCATTATAACTTGAATAACACTGTCCTCCATGATTTTCATCGTCTGACCATATATAATCTCCAATGCGTAAATTAATCTCTTCAATTTTTTTACTTTCTTTTAAAAATAAAAAATCTTTATCAGTTACTTCTGGTTGTGGTTCGTAATCACTCAAATAATCATCTGTGGTATTATGATAAACTTTTAATTTCAATTTTTTAAGATTTGATAAATATTTTATTTTTCTTAAATCGGTAGCCTGTATTTCCTCAATATTTAGCTTTTCTAATTTCTTTAATTCATGCAATCTAGATAAGTCTAAATTAATAATAGAGAATGTATCATTTTTATATAATGACCAGTCAATATTTGGTGAGCCAAGTGTAATATTATAATTATTTTTATTATAAAAATTATTTAAGTTTTCGATATTTAACTGTTCTAAATTAGGACAATTCTCAAATTTACTTATCTCTCTAAATTTTCTTGTTTGATGATGGTTTTGATTGGGATGTAATTCCAAAACTTTTAACTTTGGCATTACTGGAAGTTCAAGGTTTTCAAAGTAAATACAATCACTCAATCTAAGATTTTCAAGATTATCTACTGAAATAATTTTATCTAACTCACTAAGCTTAATATATCTTTGTTGCCAAGTAACCACACCTTCAAACCAACAATGAGTAATTTCTTTAATACTACCTTGATTTAATCCCAAATCATTTATCAATTCAAATTGATCAGGATTAAGGATAGTATCTTTAATATTCAATTTATTTTCATCAATATCACTTGAGTTTGAAATTTGATCTAAACTTTGTTTTGCATATGATAAATTTGTATTCTTAATCTTTTCTATTTCCTCAAGTTTATCTGGGTTTTTTAATGCTAATTTTTTTTTGAGTTTCCAATTTTTTTCATTAGCATCCATGTTATGGGTAATTAAATGTAAAGGAGATCCCAAATAAAAATATAATTTTTTAAATTTTAATTTATCAATTTGATTTAAATAATTTTTCTTAACTAACATTGTTAGCTTTGAATTGTTTGATCTAAAATTTTCTTTAGAAAAACTTGCAATCCTTAGAATTTCATAAAATGTTTCTTTTAAGGGTAATTGTAATTTATCCCATCTTTTTTGATAATATTTTTGTTCGTTATACTTTGGAAATTTAGATGAAATTTCATCAATTTCTTCCCCATAAATTAATGCTAAATCAGGCAAAGTTTTTGCAGCCTCATAGATCATATCATCCACTACAACTAATTGATCTATCCCCTTTTCAATATATCTTTTGATAAATTTTTCCTTTTGGTCCTTGCTTGCATTTATTATCTCCACTCTATTAGTTAAGTAGTTAACTTCTAATGAGTTAATTAAGTATGCCAAATGTTTTTCAAAATTATCTGTGCTTTCAATATTGTCTAGTAATTTATTGATTTCGCTATGGTAAATGAAAAATTTAATATCAGGAAAATTTATACTTATTTCATAAATAAACTTAACTAAAAAAGAAAAGTGAGAAGCTTCCCAATTTTCCTCAAGATAATTTTTAGACTTGGAAATATCAAAAAATATATTTTTTATATTTTTTTGTTTACTTAATAAATCAATATAAATTTCAGTTTTTTTGATCCCATCTCTACCATCAGTTAATTTGTTTAAAAAACCATAACAATTTGAAAATACTAAAGTCTCAAATTTATGATTAAGTATCTTAGAATTCTTTTTATTATCTAGTAATTTAAATGGTTTTGAGTAATCAACATTTTTAAACAAATCTTTTTCATTCATTGTTAATGAAGAAATTTCAATACCCATGGTTTTTATCATACTTTCTAATTGAAGATTAATTTTAGAAAGAACTGTATTTAAAGCATCATCTTCATATAGAATATTCAATACTTTGATCTCATCAGGATATCCAACTAAGGGTTTTGAATATCCATTTAAAGACACTAATAATTTTTTTTTATCAATATCAAATAAAAACTTCTCTAGGTTTAATTCTAATAAGTCAAAGTATAAACCGTTATTAAATTGTATATTTTTTAAAGATTTAAACTTTTTAAGTTTTGAATTATCCATCCCCCAATAAATATTTTTCTTAAATAATTTTTTATCAGTAAAATCAAAACTCTCTGAAAATATTTGAAATGTATCAAAATTAGAAAAAACAATTTTCTCTAATTTTTTAAATATTTTTTCTGAATTTTTTATTTCAAATATAGAATGGAACTTATTTTTATAAGTTTCTTTTATATAATTATTATAATCAAAATTTAGTTCATTTTTTTTAGGGAAATCTATTTGAAAAATTTTATTAGTAATTTCTATTTTCTTTAATTCTTCTTTAGGTTTTTTATTGAAATAACAATAATAATTATAAGTAATTTTTTCTAATTTTTTTAAACGTGATAAAGCTTTATAAAAACTTTGAAAATCAATTAAGCTATCTTTAACTGAGATTGATCTTAATTGGCTAAGATCCTCTATAAGTTTCCAATCATCATTTAAATTTGCATATGAAATTTCTAAATGTTTAATTTTGTTATTTTTTTTTAATTTTAAAAAAGAATTTTCTTTTAGGGAACCACTTATTGCTAATTGCTCATTCATAATATTAAATTTTAAGATTTTTTTTTATGTAACTTAAAGCATCTTTGATCAGTTTTTTTTCTCCTTCGGCTACATTTACTAGTTTAGATAATTCACTTAATAATTTTTCCCTCTCATCAATTAGTAAATTTGAGGCCTCAGCTAATGCATTATTAATTTTACTATCAATAGATTTTGGATTAGAAATTTTAAGAAGAGATAAAATACTTATCGTGCTTTTTTCACCAAAGTTTTTTTTAAATAATTCTTGTTCTTTTTTTGTAAATTTACTATCGGCAATGAATATTTTCAAACTACACCACATCAATGCATTACTAAATATTTCCTTTGTTGAAATATCTAGTTCTCTGCCAGTAACTTTTTTAATGCTTTCGTTTATTTTTTGATCCACTGTTTTCAAGTCGTAAATTCCCTTTTTATTAGTCTCAAAATATTCATGATATTCATGACTCATTGAGAACCACACCAGGGCTTGCATTCTGTTTAAAAATGATGGATGTGTGCTGTACATTTGATTTTGATCGCCCTTAATTTGTTTAAGCTCTCTTAATTGGTCTAAATATGATGAAAAATTAAATGTTAAATGATCTTCTCCAAGACCACTTGTAATTTTCAACATAGCTTTAAGTGAATGTTCAATATTTCCTGAACCTAAAAAACCAGCTCTATCTGCTGATATTTCTGAGGCCCGAGAAAGATGCAACAATTTTAATAACTCAATTTTACTTTTTGCCTGATTTGGCAATGGATAAATATTATGTTGATAGTAATGATGTGAAATTTCATGACCTAATACATATTGTAATTCTTTTTCATTTAATAATTCTATCATTCTAGATGTAATAATTATTTCAGCAGAATCACTTTCAGGCATCATTGCACAAGAAGCTTGCGATTGATTATGATTGGCTGTTACAAAAAAATTAAAATTATTCTCGAGTTGTAATTTTTCAAATACAGCTTTTATACTATGATCTATCTTAGGAAAAATTTCTGGTGTTACTTTTACTGAAGTTGATAATAAGGATTTTAATATTGGATTATTATAATTTACACTTTTTTTAACTTTTGGATTATTAGTATTAAGTTCTTTTAAATTATCATATCGATATCTAAATTTATCTAAAAAGTTCATCAGCAATTATATTGTTTTCTTAAATTAGCTATTAAGTTCACCATCTCTTTTGCTCGTACTCTTTTATCTTTATTGCTATTATTTGTTTGTGAATTCCATCTTGAATATTCTTGTCTTAAAATTTTACATTTTTCTTTAGCATCCATATCATCAGATAAGCCAAATATACTCTCATCAGCCTTTTCTCCAAAATCTACAAATTTAAGAGAGGCAGTCTCTATTTTTTTTATTTCTAAGTATTTATTTTGATTTAATTCTAATTTTTTAGCTGCTTCATCTAAAAATTTATTTTCTTCAAGAGATAGTGTTTTATCATTTGTTGCAATATTCAATAATGAATTTATTACTTCGTATCGTTCATCAATTTTTGAATAATTTTTAATTTCATTTAAGTAATCTTGTGGGTCAATTTTAGATATTTGTGCTTGATCATAAGTTTTTTTCAAATTTAATACCTGGTTAATTCCACCTTCTGTTGAACGATCACCTTTAAAAGCTATTTCATCTTTTACTAATTGAATTGATTTCGATGGATCGTTCTTTATATTTGCTATCGCATACCCTATTGGAATAATCAAAGTATCTAATTTTTGCCTATTCACTCCCAAATATCCAGCTTGTTTGTATTCAGCATCAATCTCTGTAGCATCATACGCTAAGATATCTGGATAACTGTCATATTCATCAAAGTGATCTAAGTATTCGTTTAATTTAAAATGTACAGCTCGGTAATTAACCATTTGATAATCTAATGGTCTTCCTTCATTTTCATGAAATTTTAGCTCTTTTTTACAAATAAAGGATCTAAACGCTATCTTTCTCTTACCTGCTTTTGGAAAGTTCATAACTGAGAATGGAAAAGCTATTTTTTCTGGTGGATCTTCATTGGGATCTAATAATTTTTTTTGAACTAAAATTGATGATCCCTCACTCCAATCAAAGTTATTAGTTTTAATAACATTACAATTATCTCTAAGATAATTATCTAATTTTGGATTATCTATATAATCATCAGTTTCATAATATATATTTTCGTATTCTTTTTGATCTAAATCCGTAACATCAAAGGCATATACTTTTAAAAATACTGAATTTTCCTCAAATTCATAAGTATTAGGAAAACTATCATAATAAACTACAAAACAATCTTTATTAGATACCTTCTCTTTTTTTACATAAGATGAAATGGTAATTTTATCTTGATAATCAGAACCATAATCATCTTCATTATATTCTGGCTCATCTTGAAGATCCATTTTTTCAATTTCTTTAATTCTTTCAAGATTAAATTCAGGATATTCTAAAAAAAAACTTTTACAAAAATCATCAACTGCTAATTTTATTTTTGCTTTATTAAACTTATATCTTGATTCAAACCAATATCCTAAATTTGTTGCAATGCTTTCAAATCCTGAAGCTAATGCAGTAGATAGTTCTGCATCTTTTATATTAGAAAATTTCCAAAACTTCTCATTAGCTTTATATTTGATTAAAATATTTTTTTTTTTTTCAATCATTGTATTAAAAAAAAAGTTTAGAGTATTTTTTGAAATTTTATCGATGAATAATTCTCTTTTTTTATCTTTGACAGAAATTAATTTTTCGAAATTTTTTATATTTGCAGGTACATCTTTATCCCAATTACCATTAATAACTTTTCCGGTTAAAACAAATGAATAGCAACAATCTTTTTTTAAATTTAAACTCTGTAGTTTTAAAATTATTTTTGAGTTAAAAATTAAACTAAAGAAATTTAGTTTAAAATTTAAATCTCTGTATTCGGGTTTTAACAAGCTGGTAAGAAGTTTGATATCTTTGTTTTTCCAATCTTTTAGGTAATCAGAATTAGAAGAAATTCTTGAGTTGGAAAATCTTTCTACAATTGTTTCTAATTGCATTATTTCTTTTCTTCTCTCATTCCAATCCTCATGATTGGCACCATAATCTGATAAAACCCATTCTTTAAATAGTAATGAACCAGCTTTTTTATGAAAATACTCGTCACATGATTTTTTACTTATTGCTATAGCTTCAGTGCCATTAATGAGTTTTACTTTTATTTTAATTTCTTTTGACTTATTTTTTTTTTTTACCTTAAATTCTACAAAGTTCCCTGGCTTATATTTTGAAGTTACTTTTCCAAAATCTAGTAATGAAGTAATTTTGTGAGTGTCTATTGATAATAAAATATCTTCATCTTCTACTAAATTATCAAAATCTGGATACTCAAAAGCGTTCTTTTCTATAAATACCAAATTATTTTTTACTTTTATATGGCAAGGCCATGCCACATGATTCTTTTGATAGTTTTCAATAGAAATTGTTTTTATTTTAACTTTTTCAATTTTATTTAATCTTTTTACTTCAAATAAAACTTCATTTCCCCAATCTATTTTGTTTACTTCAAAATCTAAATCTTCAATAGTTTTTATCTTTGTTTTATTAACGGATAATATTAGATCTCCTATTAAAAACTTTTTTTCGGAGATGCTTCCTCTTTGAACAAAATTTATTAGAGGTTTTGATGTATCTCTATGCTCATTCCTAGCTTCGAATCCAATATCAAAACGGACAGAATGTTGAAGTCTTTGTACAAATTTTTTCTTTTTTTTTGTAGGCACAAATTTTATTCAATAACTATATGTTCTATAGTTTCATATTGTTTTCTTAGATCTTCAGCTGACTCGGGTCTTAAGGAAATTTCATACTTTTTATTGGAACTTACATCTTTAAAAGTACAGTGCATCACTCCACTGGTGTCATATTTATAAGTAATCTCTATTTCTCTACCTTTAGGTTTCTTATCTGGAAACTCTAAATCACCTTGATGAATTAAATTAACAAATTCACGATTTTGTTCTCTACCTTCAGATTGAGTTATTGAACAATCAATTGCATGTTGATCGTCATAAATTGTGTAAACTGACGTAGTTTCTTCAGCTGGTAATTTAGTATCTCTTTCAATTACAACTAAATTTTCGGTTACCTTTCTATTTAATATTGGGTCGTCTCTTTGGACCAATGTTCCCATATAAAAGTTACAAACATCTTTTAATTGAACTTTGCCTATTGCTTTTTTTTGAGCAGTATTAAGTGAATCTTTGGATTTTAACCCAGCGTACACCGCAGCACCAGCGGCTACAGCTTCGTCTACATTTACACCCTTTAGAGGAGGTTTACCCATTACTTTTTCAATAGTTTTTGAGATAATTGGAATTCTTGTAGATCCTCCAACCAAAAGAGTGTGGCTAATTTCTTTAGCTTCATGACCACTGCCATCAATGCATTCTTCTAATAACATTTTTAGTTTTTCTATATGCATTTGAATTGATTGTTCAAATTCAGCTCTAGTAATCTCAATTTTTTTTGGACCTTCCGGTCCTTCTATAACCTCAGCATGACTATTTTTAACTGAAAGACTTCTTTTAATTTGTTCTGCAATCTCTAAAAATTTGAGTTTACCCTCATTGAGATCTAAATTTTTACCAGTTTCTTTTTTATATTTTTCATCAATTAAATTTAAAATTTCTTGATCAAAATCTTTTCCACCTAGCCATTTATCTCCTCTTGATGTAATTACATCTACTTTCTGATCCATAACCTCGCATAAAGTGATATCAAAAGTTCCTCCTCCAAGATCAAACACTAATATCTTACCGCTTATCTTCTCTACATTTGGCAAACTCGCATAATAACAAGCAGCTGCAGTTGGTTCGTTGATTAATTCAATTACTTCTATCCCTGCCATTTTAGCTGCATCTAACGTTGCAACTCTCGCTTTTTCTGCAAATAATGCAGGTACAGTTATTACTGCTTTAGTAACTTCAGATGTATAGCCTTTTAGTTTACTTAAAATGAATGAACTAACTTGTGCGGGTGTGTAACTATTTTCTTCTGCTTCATGTTTTTCAACCCACTCTCCTTTTTCAATCGAGTAAGCAACATCATTTT
>Ga0255753_1006487_pt1 | contig 10839 bp, 3 predicted proteins | sample 041ome_10_FD_179953 | JGI IMG/M metagenome (GOLD analysis project Ga0255753, IMG submission 179953) | Coastal salt marsh microbial communities from the Groves Creek Marsh, Skidaway Island, Georgia - 041412US metaG (version 2) | ecosystem: Environmental > Aquatic > Marine > Intertidal zone > Salt...
TGAATTTGAAAGGCAGAAGGGTCTTTAAGATTATAAGAAGAAGATTCAGAACCTCCACCAAGAATAGGATAAATGGCTATTAATTTATTCCATATCCCGTTTGATTTAAGTCGAGATACGAAAGTATTCAAGGCCTGTGTGTAGGTGATCTCATTTAAACCAGTAGCTGTCAAATATGTATCGACGTCTGAATCATCCGTCGCTCCCAAATTTGGTTGAATCAGGATTTTCAACTGATTATTCTCGATAGCAAAATACTCGTTATGATTTTGAGTGCCGCTATTATCGTCAAGAGATATTGTTAGACTTTCTAGACTATTATCTATATCAGTTGCAGATAGTGACCCGATTACTGAATTTGCTGAAGTATCATCGTTAATATCAATTTCGTCTACTAATTGATCTCCCTCAAGAAATCCTACATCTGAAGGAGCTAAATTATATTCATAAGGGCTATCATTATTGTATTCTACGAGATATGATGTTTCATTTCCGCTTTCTACATTTTGACCATTTATTGAGTTATTTTGTATGTTTTCTTGATCAAAGTTCCACAATGAAATTAATCTGCTTTCTTTACCTGTGGCGGGAATTGTAGCTATAGAATTAATTTCTTGACTATTAAATGGCCTTAATTTATCTGTTTGATAATAACCATCTACCGAATCCCAAAATGAAAGGTCATCTATAAAACCTATAAAACCATTATCTCCTCCACTAAGATTTGGATTAGACCCAACAAAAAAATCTTCTTGTACAGTATTATTTGATAAATTGATATTTTCTTCAATTTTCAATTCTCCATTAACAAAGCCCTTAATAACATTACCTGATTCAGTCGATCGAATGGTGATTGCTATATGAGTCCATTGATTTAAAGGAATTGACCCGAAAACATGAGAAGTAGTTCCATTACCCGAGAAAAGAATATCTTCAGTATCCGCCCGGTAAGTAACAAGGAAATCACTATTTTGGGAATCAAAATTTCGATATTTACTAATTACATGTCCTGATCCTTCTGGTTTTAACCAAAACAATATTGATCTGGTAGTATCTGTATTTAAACTGAAGTTCGAAGATGGTCCGAAATTTATTGAAGAAGAATTGGTAGAAAAGTAGGCACTATAATTTGTGTTAGGGGAGAAATCAGTGAAAGTTACTTTTCTTATAGCTCTTTTGCGTAATCCACCTAATTTTCCGCTGTAACCCCAATATCCATCCCGCATATCAACTGTCCAGCCAATTATAGTGTTGCCTGGGTCAGAGGAAGAGGTGTAGTATACATTTTCCGCTAGATTAAGATAATTATTGCCATAATCACGAATATATTCATAAAGCAGCACCGCTTCGTCTTTTGAAGGCAAATACCATCCCCTAATATCGCCGTAAACATTCATGTAAAAATCATGATTAAAATCGTTCTCAAAGGAGGATATTTCAAAAGTGTTCTGGTCACCAGAACCTACTAAAATAGAAGTGTCATTATAATCTGGGTCAGATGATTTACCGAATGCTTTCACAGGGTCTGTTAGATTACCGGAATATCCAGGTAATCCCCCTAACCAGTCAAGCTTAGCTGCTTCTAGATATTTCCAACCATCAGTCCAATCAATTTTTTTATAAAATATAACACCTCCGCCAGGACCAATATCACCGATGTTATACGGGTCAGGATTATTTTGGCTTTGAACTGTAAAAAAGCAAGCAAAGATTAAGGCCAAACAAAAAATAATTCTGTTCATCTTTTTTAGTAATTTGATAAACAATATTACATTAAGTGTTGAACAAAAAATAGGTGAATCGTATTTCAGTTAATTTTAGTGCTTGAATTTTTTGTTTCTTTCTATCTAAATGAAGACTCTTTTACTATTAGTACTTGCCTTATTTCAAACTCAAGAAAAACCTTTGAATGATGTAGAGAGGATATCCTGTTCAACAGGAAATATGAATTGTGCATATTTTTATTCGAACAGAATCTCTATCTACCAGAAAGACACATTGGTAAAAGAGTTCTATCTCGATGAAAAAGAAGTTGATCTAATCAGACAATATCACCCAGTATTTGTAGAATCAAAATTGTATTTCATTGAACATTTTGGAGGTAAAGTTTATGTTGTACAGGGAGAAGTATTAAAACGTATTGACAATTCTTACACCCATAGAAGTCAACTTTTATCTTCTATTTTCACCTATGAGGGTGGAATTTATCGATTTGGCGGTTATGGTTTCTTTGACGCAAGAAACTTTATAACAAAGTATAATTTCAATGCCAATGAATGGGATGTTGTTCAGGTAAAAGGAGATGACCTTCCACCAGGTTTATTTGATTCGAAAACCTATTTGCTGAATAATGAATTGTACGTACTAGGAGGCAAAATGATTAACGAATTTAACCGTAATATCTTCGAAAACTCTAATGCTATTTGGAAATTTAATTTGGATGATAAAAAATGGACGTACATAGGTGAATTTGAATTTTTTGAAAGTCTTTTATCTAAAAAAAATGATTTTATTTTCCAGAATAATCTTTTCTTTCTTGAAGATCAAAAATTATACTTCTTCGATCCTCTGAGATCAGTTATTGAAGAAACTCAGAAACTCCCTATACAAGATAAAATTGATCCACGATTTCCAATAATTATTGCAGAGGGGAAGATTCATTATTTAACGAGGACATCGAATGAAAAATCTCTACTTATAAACAACACAGAATCCGTTTTTTTATTAGAACAAGTTGTTAAGGAGATAGAACGCATTCATAAAAAATCTGAAATTCACAAGTATCTTTTGTTATTAGTTTTATTAATTGGAGCTACCATAACTTTTACTAGCAGATACAAGAAGAAAGCTTCAACTAATAAAACAAAATCATGGAGTAAAAATGACCAGATCGTAACAACTGAAAACGAGTTGATTTATCAAAAATTAAGAGTCAAAATCTCTCATCAAGAGAAAAAATTGATCAATCTTTTACTCTCAGAAAAGATGGTTCAAACTGATAGATTACTCGAAATCTTCATTGAAGAGGAAGTAACTCATACTCAAAAACTGAGAATGAAGAATGAGTTGATTTTTCGATTAAATACGAAGTTTCAAGTTTTATGTAATACAGATGTTATTTTGATACGTCAGATTCAGTCTCCAAAGGATAAACGAATTTTGATCTATAGTCTTAATATTAAAAACATTAAAACGATTTAACTCCTTACATGAAAATTACTCCGTTCTAAACGTATAAATAATCGATTGCGTGCTATTCTTGCCATCAGAAGTTGTTACTCTCCAGTAATAAATAACTCCAGAGACTAATTCTACCTCAGCAACCGGCTCAGTAAGTCCAGAAATCGTTATAGGGTTCGAGAGATCGTCTAAGGGGCTAACTTCTAGCGTGTAGGTTAAAGAGTCACCATCAGGATCTTCGGCCTCCCACGACAGCTCTAATTTACCTTCGGTTAGAGGTACGGTAGACCCAGAACGAGGATATACTGGTGTTGCAGCATAAGGAGCAGTAAACTCTTCACCTTCTCCAGCTAGATAGAAATTAAAAGTACTACTAGTTGCTGTAGCTGTTGTTCCCGTTGCCTTTGATACCACTTGCCATGAGTATTGATAACCTCTTTGAAGGGTAACTGTGGTTGAACCACTAGAAATTCCTGACTTAGTCTGTGAACTTCCTCCTAACTGGGAAACCTTCAGTTCATAACTATCGGTATTTTGTCCAGCAGCCCATGTAAAGGCAACCGTAGCTTGGGTGGCTGAAATATTCGTTCCCGTTTCACAATTCTCATTATTCACCGGGCTAAGCAAGGTAGCAGCGGTTGGAGGATCAGGTGTAGGAGTCGGTCCAGGAGTTGGGGTTCCACCTCCACCACTATCTCCTCCGCAAGAGGATAAAAGCCCTACAAAAACAACTGTTATTAAGGATAAATACTTTCTCATTGCTTGATGACTTTAAGTTGCTTGCGTACGGTTTCACCTTCAAGGTTAATAAAGTAAACACCTGCAGGTTGACTACCTAAATTAAAGTTAACCACACGGTTATAAGGAACATCTAATACTTCTCTATGAACCGTCTGTCCCATTGTATTTCGAACACCAAGAGCTACCGAACGATCCTTACCCGACACATATAATTGAACAGGACCGGTTGTAGGGTTAGGGTATAACGTGACGTTTTCGCTCACAAAGATCTCCTCTTCAAAATAACCTTGACAATCAAAGTCTGTGAAGAGTTTGATACGGTTTAATCCGGGTTGTAGATTCAATTCAATGTTAGGTTCACTTACTAACATTTCACGACCGTTAAATGATACCTTATAGGTATCAGCCCCGCTTACCTGATAGTTGATAGTGCCCCGATCTACATTCATTGATGGAGATACACTTAAGGGAACCGGCTGTTCTATGGTAAGTGTTGTACAATAAGAATAATCTGATTGGCCATCTACCGTAATACAAACTTGATAAGTACCTGGCCCCAGGTTTGAAACCTCATCGCTTAATCCTTGACTATTATTAAGGCTCAACGGAGCTCCGATACCCTCAACAGCTACTGAATAACTGTATTGCGGATACCTAGCAGAAATAAAAATCACCCCATCGGTAGTGGTCGAACAAGAAGTCGATTGTGCAACAATAGTAAAGGCATCTTTTGGCATTACGAATAACTCACATCCAAAGACATTCACGGGCATTCCTATCGTAGAGTCTGGACACTGATCGACGTTATCGTAAAAGCCATCATTATCAAAATCATCACAACTGTCTCCGGTTCCATCACCGTCTAAATCTGATTGGTTAGGGTTAGCAATGGTCGGACAATTATCTACCACATCAGCCACTCCATCCCCATCAGAATCAACCGAAGGTTCTACCACATAAGAATCAAATACAGCTACAGCCAATTGAGCTTCAGGAACTGAAATTTCAGTTTGACCCGTGTATACTGGCAATGCAGTTCCTCCATCAGAAAGATTAATAACCTTAACCGTTACTTCATAGCGATTATCTCGATTAGCATCTTTCGGATTCTCAAAATCAGGAATACTCACAAAACTCAGCGCCCCTGTATTACGGTTAATTGTGAAAAAATCAGCATCTACCCCTCCCGATATTTCATAGAGTACCACTTGACCCTCCTCAAAGGCGAACTCAACAGTTTTATCTAAATAAGATTGGTAAAAGGCAGCAGAAGTTGTACTCGCTTCAGCAACCACATCTGCCACTCGAACAGTAATTGATTTTTCAATTGCATTATTAGGAACATCCTCTACATCAATAGTTAAACTACCAGTTTCAGAAAGGGTTCCATCCGTTGCAGAAAGTTCAAAAACGTATTCGGTCTGTAATTCGTAATCGAAGGCTTTAAGTAAAGTGAGCTGATTACCGCTAAGTGAGAGATAATTCTCTTCATTACCTCCGACGATTTCATAAGTAATTTCGTCTCCATCGACATCTGAAGCCAACCCTTCAATAGACCCTAATAAATGTGGGATATTAACCCCTTCACTCACAGATAATCTAAAATCAGTATTAAATCGTGGAGCATCGTTCACAGGTAAAATAGTAACACTCACAGTGGCAACTATACTTTCTCTAATACCATTAGATACAACATAGGTGAATGAATCTGATCCATTATAATCAGCCGATGGAGTATATGATAAAGTATCTCCACCAACTGCGATTCCATTAGAAGGTTGATCAATAATCTTATAGGATATGGGTAAATTATCTGGGTCGCTACCAGGAGTACGAGTTAAAATTTCATCCTCATTAATGGTTTCACTTAAATCCTCAGAAGTAGGGCGCTTAGCAACTAAAATTCGACTTTCATAAAGAGCAATAGACGCTATATTCTCATTGGTCTCTCCAGAGAGGATCATTTCAGTAACTGCCATTGGGTAAATACTCACCGCGATATCCCCTGCAGTTAATGGTGCAGTGAATAACTCATGAGTTCCTGGGGCAATCAAGCCTCCCGTTGGGTTAAAATATAATGCTCTATAAATCTGTTCATCTTGATTTAGGACATTATAGCTTAAAACGTATCCGTTCTGATATAAATTAACTGCCTGTGCTAAATCAATACTCAGACCCGTTGGAACTTTAAAATCAAATTGTACGGCTTTAACAGCAGAACTATTAAATAAACTAAAGGTGATACTTTCGGTACTATTAGGAGCTACCTGAGCATCCCGTGTTGAAATAAAATTGGGGTAGTAGGTCGGAATCTCTGAATTGAAAGTCGTAATTCCATTATATCCATCGTGACCAATAGAAATCTCAAGATCATAAGCAGGGAAAACATCGGGGGTTATGGCTAGTTCAACTTCAATAACCTCACCAACATCAATGGTCTGGTCTGCGACATAGTCAATTACCTCAACCTCCGATGACGTACTAAGCTGCGTCAACGTTGCAGGAGCATTACCTTCATTTCTTATAATGAGATTACGAGTATTCGCATACCCATTAGAAAGTGGTTGTTGATCTTCAACTAGATTTAAATCTACCAACCCATTTAAGATTTTAAGTGACCCTGAAACCGTTCCTGAAACCACATTCACGAGATTAGGATCATTAGCAATTGCATCGTCAAATTCTAATGGATATTCTCCAGGCCGCGCATTATCATCAGCAACTACATCAAACGACACCCAATCTCCCTGAGTGATAGGTATCGTAGCATTCGTTGGAGAATACGATAAAATACGTGCAAAACCCTCTTCTTCAAAAACCGAAGCGGTGATAATATGATCGGTTCCCGTAATTAATAATTCAACTGATTCTGGATCAATGGTAAACACCTCTGAATCATATGGAATATCAAACTGAAAACTAATAATAGGCTCCTCAGCTTCGAAACTAATTCGAGCCTCCACCGTCGAACCACTAGCTACTTCAACCGAGGATAAACCTGCCACATTATCAGAGAATACATATGCATTTACTGAAAAAGTTGTTGGATCTGTACGTTTCGGATCATCTGATTGCAATACGAAAGTACCTTCAAAACTACCTGGTGTATCGGCAGGAAAATTGATAGCTAGATTTGAACTTGAACCAGCAGAAAGCGTTAGTGGAAATGAACCGAAATCAGCCTGAAAAACCCCAAGATTCTCAGAGATAAAATCAATAACTAAATCAGCATTACCATTATTATACAACTCAAAATTGAAGCTTTGAGCCTGGTCTTTTACCACGCTACCGAAATTCTGGTCTGTGGTGTTCCAACCAAAGTCACCTGATAGAATGGTAATCGAGCCCTCAGTAATAGTAAGATCGTTAATAGCAGTTGAACCCGCTCCCGATACCACCACATTGGTATAGGTATTTCCATTCTGGCTATTATCCAAGAAAATAGGGAAAGTACCATACTGCAAACCGGTTTTGAAACTAAGCTTCATAATACTTCCCGAGCCGGGAGCTATTTCACCATTGGATGGTGAATAAATAAGGGCTCTGTATCTACCTTCACCTATTTCATTAACAGCAACAGTAAAATCATCTTCAATACGAGTTCCTGCAACCGTAGGATTCCCCAGATAGGTAATCAAATCAGGATCAAAATAGAAATCTAATTGAATCGCCTTTACTACCTCAGAATTATCCATCAAGAGATCAACAGTAATCTCAGTTTCGGTGGCAGCTTCTGTACTGCCGAAGCCGAGGCTCACTTGGGAGTGAGCCTGGCTGAAAGACAGCAGTAGTATAAATATGTAAATCAGTCGTTTCATGGTAAGTAGGTTTTTCTAGTTCGTGAATTACTGAATCACTAGTTTAAGTGATCGAGTAACGGTGCGTCCGTCTTCAGTGGTAATCTGAATTCGTGCCGCATAAAGGCCACTAGAAAGGTTACTTACATTAAGATTGATTTGATCTACGTTTTTCTCGGTAGCGTATTGAAGAACCGATGTTCCTTGCATGTTGAATAATTCAACCTGAACACGAGTTGCATCTTCTAGTCCGACATATAAGCTCGCCACATCACGCGCTGGATTCGGATAGAATACCGCTCCATTATTATACTGATCTAAATACGATTCATCTAAGAATTCGATAGAAAGGGTACCTACACCTGCAGCATTAGCGGCAAGGTCAGATACATCTAACTTCGTATTTCCAGATACTGTAAACAGCTGATCAGTTACCCCAAGAATATTTTGATTATTCAATGAGTACACCAAGTAGTGCATACGGTTATCGCGTTCAAAGTTCACTACATTAAAGTTGCTCGATAAGCGATCATTCAGACGAATAGCCGCATCCTTGTTCACTGAGAATTGTAAAGCAACTACTTCACGATCTGAACGAAGTTTAACCGCACCATTCTGAAGTGCTAGTTTAGCATCTCCAACTACCTTATTACTGAAGTAATCAGATTTATCAACTGCTTTAGAAAGTGCAATTCTCGAAGTCGAAGTCTCTGGGTTCAGAATTATTTCTACAATTCCAGAAATATCGGTCACGTTGATAGCTCCATCTAGGTTGACATCAGCTACCTCAGGAACAAAGGCGGTAGGCTCGACACCTGTCATGATGTATTCAATATTGGTAGTAAGGTCAAGAACGTTCACCACGTCATCACCATTAGCATCTCCGAGTTTAAATGAATTTACTACCGCAAATTCGAAAATATCACTAAACTCAGAACCTTGGTAACTAGCATCTACCGCTTGAACCTGGGCGAAATAAGTACCCTCTGGCAGGTTCAGCTTCCAGCTCTTATTACTTTCAGCGTTACCCGTGGTTGCAACCGCTCTTACACCATCAGCATTAGCAATAGTCGAAAGAACCTCTGTACCATTTTTAGAAGTACCCACTTTCAATTCATAGGTAAGTGCAGAGTCAGGATTGCCATTTTTATTTTTGGCTCCGTCCCATTCTACAGTCACTTCATAACTGTTTTCAGCAATACGACGTCTTCTAGCCGTAGAAATGGTAGGTGCACCCAAGCCAGAATTGTTTCCTTCTTTCGCAAGACTAATTCTAGAATTCTGAGCAGTTGCTTGATCTCTTACGTTAATGAAGATATCAGCAATTTGCTGAATCTGACCCGAATCATTGTTCACATCTTCTCCACTAAGTACAAAATCAAGATCACCATCTCCATCAAAGTCACCAAAACCAACATTCGCATCTAGATAGCTTGATACATCAAACTCAGAATCTTCAAATAATCGAGTACTTGGATTAAACTCAGCTAAACGAGTCGTACGTCCTTCACCTTGGATAGTTCCTGAGTAGAGAATATCGTAATAACCATCTTCGTTAAAGTCACCAAAGTCAACATTAGACTGGCGAATTGCTGGTAATCCAACTTCTAACGCTGCAAAGTTCTGAATATTCCCAGTGTTCTTATAAACTCTAAAGGTATCTCCATCACTTGATTGACCAGAGAAGACTACATCTAGTAATCCGTCACCATCGATATCAATAAAGGATGCAGAACCTTCACGAACTGCAATAAAGTTATTGTTAGTTTCTACAAATAACTCGCCTTCAAGATTACCGGTATTCTCGAAAAGTATAGTCTCATATCCATCGAAACCAAAACCAGTAAATAACAAATCATAATCAGCGTCACCGTCTACATCTCCTAAATCAAATGATAAGAAGCTCAATCCTTCAAGGGAAGCGTTATTTTCAATTAGCTTCTCATAAGTAAAATAGAAGTTATCAAATCCAAGTTCAGTTTCTCCATCGTTCAGATTCATTCTGAGTAGATAAACCGCTGCTGTAGCTTCAGATTCGATTTGAGAGCTTGCACCTGCTAAAATTACCTCAGGCATACCATCATTATTCAAATCTTTGATAGCCACTTTGGCATCATACAAACTCGGAATTAGATTATCTCCCTGGAAATTATAACCATTTTGGAATGGAGACATAAAGCTAACATCCTCTTCATTTGCAATTCTCTCAAGAATGACTGGCTGCATGTTGAAAGCCGGTTGAATTCTAGATCCACTCTGCTCTTCTTGAGCATAAACAATATCAACAAACCCATTCTTGTTTAAATCTCCGAGACCGAATGTAGAAGCACCTCCACCTTCTTGTTGTTTAGGTACGAATACCCCATTCTCGAATCCAAAAATATTGATAGCCGATCCGTTGTAGGTATAATCGGTTCCAACATTTGAACCAATAAGATCCATATCTCCGTCACCATCGTAGTCAACAAATTCAATTTGTGAACTCGCAGATGGACGAAGTGATCGATCAATAATACCTCCTAGGTTTAATCGCTTCCATGAATAATCAACGGTAAACTGAATCTCATCTGAGAATGCTCCACCTCGATTACCCGCATCGATCGCCTGTACTGCCGCAAAATAAGTTCCTGGATTCAGGATTAACTCACGGCTATTTAGGGTAGATAATGATGGCTCATCAATCAGACGCGTTCCTGTTTCTGTAGCATTCACATAAAGAACATCAGAAGCACCAGAAGAAGTACCAACCCGTAATGCATATCTAAATTCCGAATTCGCATTATCCGTTGGCTTATCCCAATCTAACTGAACTAATCCATTACCCGCATGAACCGCAGTAACATTGGTAACTTTTGCAGGAGCCTCATTAAGATTAGCGACGTTATTCGCCACATATAGAACACTTACTGGCACTCCAGAGTCATCGATACCCGTCATGAATAGATCTAAATCACCATCGAGGTCATAGTCGATCCAATCCACCGTACTTTCTCTAAGAGCTACAAGGTCTACGTCTGTTTCAAATAAACGATACCCGAACTCTACTCCTCCTAACGTAACGTATAGTTTCGTAACTGGATTTCCTTGCTCATCTTCACCTGTAATAACGACATCATTCAGA
>Ga0255753_1006502_pt1 | contig 10812 bp, 8 predicted proteins | sample 041ome_10_FD_179953 | JGI IMG/M metagenome (GOLD analysis project Ga0255753, IMG submission 179953) | Coastal salt marsh microbial communities from the Groves Creek Marsh, Skidaway Island, Georgia - 041412US metaG (version 2) | ecosystem: Environmental > Aquatic > Marine > Intertidal zone > Salt...
TCTAAAGTTGTTTAGAATTTGTATATAATTAGTTGGTATTCTCAATATTGTCCCATCTTCTAATCCAAATGGTGCGTTGTGAATATTGTTAGCAGATGCAATAATCCACCATAAAGATGCATCATTATAGTATTGATACGCAAGTGTATCCAATCTATCACCAGTCTCAGTAGCAACATAGATATCATCATCCCTCAGAGGAATCTCTGGATAAATCTTTGAACGATAGACTGTTCTACCATCATTCAATACTTTTGTTTCATTATTTTCGTATCTACTTGCCATCTTATGTAGTTGTTACTGGTGCGAATGAGTAGTAACTATGGTTACTAACACCATTTCGTTGTTCAATAAATTTAAAAGTAGTTTCTACATTTATAATTTTAGGTAGTTTATACCCATCCATTTTTTCTGGTGTATCACCATTGAATAAATTTCTTTCAATTTCAGTTTCCCAAGGAGAATTATCATCAAAAGAATATGAAAGACTTTCTAAAAATCCCTCTTTTCTTTTATACATATCACCAATTGTTAATCTTAAAAATGGTGCAGTTATGTATCCCGCATCACCTTCAAATGCCTGAGGATAAACTAACGATGTTAGGAAGTTTATCCTATCCCATGCAGCTTTATGTTCTATTGCATTTAATGAAAATACTTTAAATGAAAATGATACACTTCGTTCAATACCATCATAAGTGTAAAAGTTAAATGGATTACCAATAAACTTACCACTATTCCAAGAAGGAGAGAATGATTCATTCAATCCAGTAATAGTTGATAAGAAATTAACTGCTTTATTTTGTTTAATTGATTCAAACTTCAATGTGATAATATCCTTAGAATCAATTTCCAATTTGTTAGCAACCTCATTAATATCATCAATAGTATATGGAACTTGCCTATTGATAATATTAGTATATGATGAATAATTTCCAGCTATACCCTGTTCTATTGAGTTTTTCTTTTTTGTTTTTTCACGAGCTCTCCACTTTAACTTTGGGTCTTTTACTCTTTTATCATTGGCCAATTGAACATCAGGAAATGGTGTACTTTTTAGAATACCAAATTCTCTATTTTCTTCAACTTCATTTGCTGGTGTGAACATTGGAGTGATAAGTGGCGGCGCTTCTGAACCGATTATAGCACTACCACCACCTTCGAATGGAAGTTCTTCTTCAACCGATATAGTTGGTAAAAAGAATGATGAATAATATGCACCGTTTGCATTAAAATAATCCCCAGTAGTTGCACTTATGGAACGATTACCGTATAATTTACCTTTAGGACCTACTTTTCCTTTAGTATCTATTGTTGAATTGGCATCTCTACCATAGTTTCTTACAATTTTAACACCATTTTTAAATGCAGGGTATTTATCAAAATTATAGTTATTTTGTGATGGAGTAACCCCACCTACAATCTTATCTCTTAAAAATCCTTTAGCTAATCCGATAGCACCACTAATTGCTTTGTTCTTCAATTGGTCTGGGTCGGTTAATCCACCACCCAATACATCACCAAGCAAACCACCCAAACCATTACCTTGTGCAGATGATTTAATTTCTTCCAATAGTTTAGTATATGAACTTTGTATTTCAGATGTTTTCAATCCACCACCATTCACCACATAAGTTGGAGTTGCTAATTGAGGAATCCCTAAAAACTTTTGTACTGTTTGTGATGCACCAGATACAGCTTTACCAAATTTACTTCCTAAAAATCCACCCAATAAACCAGTAGCATCACCACCGGTTGCCAACTTCATATCAGTTAGTGGTTTAGTTGTTCCTGTTACTATCCTACCACTCTCAAACCCATATAATAAAGGTTCTGAAAGTTTTCCTAATATTCTAATACCTGTTGTTTCTTGCTCTAAAAGTGTCTCTTCCAAAATACTACCATTTGATGCTCTCAACTTATTAAGTGCCTTCATAGCAGTAGAATTAATAACTGGAGAGTTGGATGATAACGGAATTTTGTTACCATCTCTAGGAGTAAAGGCATCTTTTGGCGTTTGTCCCGCAAAAGGACCCTGCTCTAATTTTCCGTTATTAAATAATTCTAATAGTGTTGGCATAATTAAGTTCCAAATGAAAAGTTATTTTTGGTTGATTTATCAACACTTCTCGCAACATTAGCAGTAACTCGTCTACCATCCATATAAACATCTTTGGTTTTCTCAGTTGCTGCAATTAATCTTTCAGCCCAAGCAGGAGTTCCACCAGCACCAATATTAGGTGTTGTTATTAATTCATTATTTAATGAAGTACCACCCCCACCCAGTGCAGATGGTGGTGCAAGAATACCCGCATCATTTTTACTACCTTGAAATAATCCACCTTCTTTTGGAGACATCATAATAGGACCACCATTTGGATTTATAGCAAGGTCACCAACCTGAGTTGCACCCTTAGCTTTACTAATTAAAGCCAATAATCCACCAATAGCAGCTGCAGCTAAAGGAATACCTATACCAAATGGAATTTCAGCCAATGATTTAAATGTTGTAGCAATTGCTGTAATTGTGGATTGAATTGCTGCTCTTTTTGAAATAATGTACATTGCAGTTAAACCCGCAATAATAGCGGGTAAAACACCAGGTATAGAATTTAAAAATCCAAATATACCACCAACTACTTGGAATACAGGATTTAATATATCAAACATACTTTGTAATAATGGTACAAGTGCAGTACCCAATATACCAGCTATGCCAGTAAAAGCATTTCCCATTGCTTCGACTTGACCTTGCATCTCTTGTTGTTGTGAGAATTGTGCTACTTTGGAAGCTAATTGGTCTTTATCTATATTAGAAATGTCTAATCCCTGTTCAATAGCTTTATCAGCCAATGCCCTTTGTTCAGCATTTAATGAGTTTAGTTTTTCTTGAGCGTTTAATTGTTTGTTAATTTCCTCAACACTCATACCAGCTGCTTTGGCTAATTGTCTTTGTGTAAAGTAATCCTGCTTTCTGAAATCACCCGCTCTATTTAATTGCCTTAATACCTCTTTCTGAGCTTCAACAGTTTTACCCGCCGCTGCCAATGAACGAGCTTGAGTTAGATTGAATTGTCCACCAACAAATGTTGCTGCTACTAATTCATCACCAATATTACTTTGGAAATCCAATAAGTGTTCGGTTGTTGCTGCCACCGATTTTAAATTAGTACCTAATTGTCTTGCTTGAATTGCTGCTTTTGTTAGAGATTCAACATCACCTTGGAAAAGAGTTGATGCTATTTCAGCATTTTCAGCTATATCTTCAAATACTTTAGCAGGTGCTACACCAGCTAATTTAGCCATCTCAGCTACTTGTAACTGAACACCAGCAGCAGTATCTGAACTCAAACCTCCAATTTGTTCAAATATACCCTGTACTTTAGCTGCAGAATCTGCCGATACTCCGAAATTAGTATTTAATAAAGTTAACCCAGCAACTGCCTCATTACTAAAACGAGCAAAATCAGTAAATTCCGATGTTAAAGCCGCAGCAGTATCAAATACCTTTTCAGCATTTACACCCATATATGCAAATTGACCTGTAATTTCGTTTGCTTGAGATTTTATTCCCTCCATTTGGGAATTTGTTAAACCAGTAGTTTCTCTGAATGATTTTGCAGCATCATCTAATTTAGTGAATGATATAAGTGCTGTAGCTGCCAATCCAGCTATTAAAAATAACGGGCCCATACCCGCCGCAAATGCCATTCTTAACTTTCGAGCAAATCCTAACATTGATTGAACAGGACCAGGCAATTGTTGATTCAAATCTTTGAGCATTTCAGTTTTCATAACCAATTGCTCAGTCTCTAAACTTGCCGCCTGCAATGCATTTACGGTATCGTTACCCAAAATACTTCGTTGAGCTTCTAAATCCAATCGTTGTCTTTCGAATTCAGAAATACCCATTAGATTATCCATTTCTTGAGCCGCCGATGTAGCTGACTGAACTAAAGCATCTTTAGCATTTCGTAAAGCTTCTTTTCGTTCTCTTGCGTTCTGAGATACTACACCGCTATTTTTACTTTCAATTTCAGCTTGTTTTGCAGCTTGGGTTGCTAAGTTTGCATAAACATTAACATTATCCTTATTATTTTTTAATTGAGCTTTTACCGATGGTGATAATCTTCTAAATTCGTTTGCAAATGATTGAAATTCTTTATATCCATCCGAAGCTGCTGAATTTCTTTTTTTCTCAGCATCAATTAATCTATTGATTGCTTTTAACTGATTTCTAGCATTTACTAAACTTTGAAGTTCTGAGGCATTAAGGTCCTCACCTGCTTTTTTACGCTTCGCTTGTAAAGCAAGTAAGTCTTTTTCAATTTTGAGTTGTTCACTCCTTTCTCTTCCTAAATCCCTAGAATCAGCCATTTATCTAATATTATTTAAATGTATCTTTTAAATCAATATTATGCTTTTTCAAAAAGTCTTGAACCCAAGGGTCATTCTCTATTTGTTTTTTAGCCATCTTATCGATTTCATCTCTCTTTTTAGAAATAGCTTTTAGACCAGGATGTTGTGCTATCATTTTTTCAATAGCTGCTCTATCTTTAGGTTTGTTACTCTTAAAAAGACCAAAAAACTCACTAAGGTTTTCTTTTGAAATTTTATATTTTGCCATAATTAATATCTCCAATTATCCAACTATAAATATTGAATACAAAAAAAAGTTAGGATATTGAAGAGTACTACTTCTTTATCCTAACTTTAGAAGGTGTTTTAATGTTTTTGTTTGCTTTTTCTGCCGCTTCGTTTTCTTTTTTCTTCGCTTCAGCTAACTTATTGTAGTAAAAGTTTCTGAGGTGTGTTGGCATTTTGTAAACATCTGATTGTACAAACCCATTACCATAGTAACACAATTCAAAAATTTGCTCATGTAGTAATTGACTATGATTCTTCCCCAGGCCAAAAAAAGTTAACGCCTAATGTAATAGGCACTACCTCCATTTCACCATCTTCATGCTCATGCTCATAAGTCATGTCCATATCAGGTTGGATTTCCTTGACATAGTTCCTGAATGCTCTACTATCTTTTACCAACATATTTGATACAAATTTGTTAACAGTTCCCATATCGGAATTACCATCAACTGATTTAATCATATATCTTAATCGAGTAGTGATATCAAAGGATGCATCTTTATTAAACTTTTCTAATGCTGCGATATCTTTTTCAATTGCTTTCTCATCACCATGAGTCAACAATTTAAATACCAATTTATTTTTACCCACTGGTGTGGTGAACTCAAATTCATTTTTGTTGTTAAATCCAGATAAATCAATTTGTTTAGTTTTAACCTTACCTAAATGAATAACAGCTTCAATTTCTTCACCCAATTTAGTAGAATAAAATCTCATAGGATATTCAGGACCATACCCCAATACTCTGGTTGCAAGGATGATTGCGTTCTTATCACCAATAGTGATATCATCAATGTTTACCTTGTCCACAATAATAGATTCAAACAATTTATCCAATACTACTCCCTTTTTAATGAGGTTTTGTGAAGATAAAATATCCTCTTCCTTTGCTGTCATATATTTGAGTGTTACTCTACCAGAAGAAAGGGGATTATCGGAAGGATATACTTTTCCTCCAGATGGTAAATCAATAACTTCCGTTGGAAAATCGTAATGTGTTTCGCTCATAATTAACCTTTATTTGTTGTATATATAAGTATATCAAAACAAAAAAGTTATAAAATGAAAAAAGGTTCTCACTAAGAGAACCTTCTTCAAATATAATAATAGTGGATAGTTTATTAGAATTCCAAAATAGCGTAATCGTATGCTAATGTTAGTTCGATATCAGCAGGGTCATTAGATGAAAAATCTAAATCGTTGAAGTTAGCTGATGCAATAAATGCTCCTTTTAACTTCCATTGTTCGATTTTATCACCAACAGGTCCTAACATATAGAAATCAATATCTTTTTTGTAGAAATCTGCATATCCTTTTCTACCGGTTACAGATTCGTATCCCAATCTTACCCATTCCATAACCTGTTGTGCTCCAGAAGGAACAATTGGGTCATACAATGTGATTGTGATATCCTGCCACTCACCCTTACCTTGCAATTTGCGATAAGTGTTGATGTGGTCCAACTTCACAGTTTCGAAATTGATAGATGGTCTTGCCGCTGTTTTGATTAAGTATGATTGAATACCATCAATCTCCATAATATAGCGATTCTTCATCTTCGGTTCGAAGTTGGTGAAGAACATTTGGTTAAATTCTAATACTTCTGCCATGTTTTATTTTCCTTTTTATACTAATAAATATCAGTTATTCACTTTTTTATTTTATGCTGAGAACGATGCTCCAGTTGGTAAGATGTTGAAATCAATTACAATGAATTCAGCGGTCTTAGTTGGTTGTAGGAAAATCTGTCCAGCTAAAATGTTTCTATCAACCACATCAGGTGTGTTGTTAGTTTCATCCATAACTACTTTGAATGCGTATAAACCTTGTCTTTGTTGGATACCCTCTAAATAAGGTTGTACGGTGTTGATAAATCTACCTCTTGTCTGAGCGGTGTTTTGTTCGAACACTAAGTAACGAGATGTAGATGCTACAAACTTCTTAACAGTGATTAACAATCTTCTTACATTGATTCTATCCAATGCTGATGCCTTATCTTGCAATGTTTTCTGTCCGAATGCCACAATACCTTGTCCAGGGAATGCTGCGATTGGGTTTACTTTGTTTTCGTATAAAGTATCTCTTTCAGAGTGTGTTAATCTATTCAATACTGAAACTGCTCCTACGATACCACCTCTATTCAAACCAGCAGGTGCGAACCATTCAGCTGCAATAGCGTCATTTGCTGCGAATACAGCTGGCATCAATACTGATGGTGGTACTGAGATTAGTTTGTTAGTATTCGTATCTACTGTCTTAACCCAAGGGTAGTAAGAACCAACATAGTTAGAATCTACTGAATTTGCCTGAGTAGTCACCTGTGAGATTGTATCATTCACTGCTGTCAAGTCAGCGATGTAGAATGCATCTTGTCTAGCTTCTACCATATCAATCACATCAGTTACAACAGCTGGGTGTAATCTTCTTACAATACCAGGAGTTACTACCATATTGATATCCCACTCATCAGCGTTTGAGATTGCGTTCACAGCTTTAGCGTATGCCACCGAACCACTAGCAGTTGAATCGGTTAAATCAAATCCTTGTGAGTTACCAGCTGAGATTGAAGAACCTAATGCAACTTCTCTAGCAGGACTCATACCATCAAATCCACCTTGGAATGCTAAAGTGAATTGTCTCTTAACCATATCAGCGGTTGCTGAACCGGTCATTTCTAATGAAAGTTGAGAATCAAATCCAAATACAACATTCGAACCAACACCAGCATTATTAGGAATTGGTTTTAAGTAGTTTGAGTTATCCAACTTAACACCAGTAGTTTCAAAATCGAAACCAGCATATTGGTAAGGATTACCAGTTGTGTTAGAAGTTGAAGTTGTTTGGTAAACAACCGCTGGAACAATAGTTTCAGTAGTTGCTTTAATTGTATTAGTGTAAGCCCCATGTGCGAATGGTGCAGCTGATACAGGGTAAGAACCTTGTGCTCCAACCTCTACTCTAATGTATTTAGAGTTATTCAACCAATCACCATTTTCAGTAATCTTACCATTGTTATCAACAGTATAGTATCTATCACCAATTACTCTTGCAATATAGTTAGGTGATGATGGGTCTAAGTTTACATTATTAAATGTTTCTAATACTACCTTTCTCTTATCAGTGTCAGAGAATGAACGGATAGTTACACTAAATACCGAGTAATCAGTACCACCATCTTCACCCGCTGCTTTAACACCAGAGATAGAAACTTTGAATCTTGTGTTTTCTCCATTACCATGTCCTAAAGTGTGGAAACGGAATAGGTCATATCTTTCACCGGAGATAAGTTGTGATTTAACCCAAGGAGTTGTTGCTACACTAGCATCATATGCAAAGTCTTGTGTTGGAAGTGCTTCTGCTAATACAGCTTTACTTTCAGTTACATTTAAACTAATACCATCAACCGCATTTCTGAAGTATGAGTAAGTGTATGCATCTTTTGAACCTAAAGCAGATACACCAAATACATCAGTTACATCGTTGTTAGCAGATGCTAATAATGAAGCAGATACTTCACCAATACCACTACCACTTACTACAAATGAGCCAGATACAGTATCTGATGCAGTTACTGTAAAACCACTAAATCCAACTGATTCATCACCATTATTGGTTGAATGAAGAGTTGCAATTAATTTTACAGTACCATCAGAACCACTAGCCAATAAACCAATTGGTGCTGCTTGTTGGTAACCACCTACACCCGCTACTCTAACGATTGTAGCAGTTCCAGCTTCTCTTAAATAGTTCTGAACTGCGTACTCTGTATAGTAAGTACCATCAGGTGTACCAAATTTATCTTCGAACTCCGATTGAGTTCTAACTACTGTTGGAACAAACGCTGGTCCTTTTTTGAAAGGTCCTATAAACGCTGCTCCTATTTCTCCTACACCTTGTGCTAAGAATGAAAGGTCATTTTCTCTTGTGAACACACCAGGTGATACAATTCTTTCTGCCATATTATCTCCGTGTTATTAAGTAATCGATTTGTTTATTACTTATATAAATATAACCAAAATATTGAAACCAACAATTAACCTACTTAAACTTCAGGGGTAGGTGTTACATCAGCTGAACCTGTTGACCAAGGTAATAATGCTTCACTAACTTCAGTTTGCGGGTCATCGATTTCATCAATTTTCTTTTGGATTTGTTCAACTACATGGTCCCAATAACCGTCTACCACTACATTTTTAATCCATCCAAGAACTAGTTCTTCGGTTAATTCACCATATGCTGTGAATTCATCGGTTGATGATGGGTCAAAATCCAATGGAGTAGCTCCAACAAATTTACCCTCTGTACCTGTTGTTGATTCAGTACCTGTCAATTCCCATCTAACATGAAGAACAACATTTTCAATATCACCCACTGTCTTTTTAGTCATTTGGGTTACTTTCCAAGAATATGAAACTGCCATATTTTTCCTTTTTAATTTGTTTAATTAACTATAAATATATAATAGTTCCTCAAAAGAGAAACTAATTCTGATATAAATATCAAAATAGATTATGATATACTACCAGATGTTTCTACGAAACTAGCAGATACCATTGTCCACACATCTTGTACAAATTGAGATTCGCTAACAAATAAAGATTCTTCATTTGCAAATGTGTACAAAGTTTGAGTGTGATTACGATTAATCTCCTCACCATCCTCATAAAAAGAAACTCTTTTTATAACTTCAATGTGAGGTGTTTGAACATTGATATCTAATTTATTTAAAATTACTTCTTTTGTGATTGCCATCTTATCCTTTGTTTAATAATTGTTTCAACATTTCTTTCATTTCTGAAAGTTCTGACTTTAAGTATTCTATTTCTTCTTTTTGCTCATCAACGATTGCTTTTTGTTCGTTAATTGCGTTCACAAGAAGTGGTACAACTCTATCGTAGTTAATAGTTTTGTAATCATATCCCAATGATTGTGCTAAAGGAGCTGGGTGAACGATTTCAGGAAGTACCGATTCAACATCTTGTGCTGAAAGACCTACTTGAAGTTCATTACCCTTAAATCCGATTAAGTTAGCCTCCTTGTTGTTTCTATAATAGAAACCATTCAACTTACCAACTTTATCTAAAGCACTTTCGATATCACCTACTTTATCCTTCAATCTCATATCAGAGTAGTAAGCGATAACATCACCAGTTGCTCTTAAATCACCTTCAACATACCAACCCCAAGATTGTGCAGAACCCTTTCTTCCACCATTGTAGTATATACCATACCAATCGTTTCTATATCCTAAAGTGTGCCATTCGTTGTTAACATCATTGTAGATACCATTCGCAGAACTCATATCGTGCATAAACACAATACGCCCACCAATAGACCAACCTTCATATCCACCAACATCCGAACCATAAGTTGCAACAGTACCATACTGTCCACCTTCATCTCTTACCGCTCGTAAACCACAACCTCTATCTTGGAAGTATAAACCAGTAGAACCTTGAGGTCTGAACCAATCGTTAGCGTAAACAGTCCGTAACTGAGATGAACCATTCGGGTCAATACGATAACCAGTATCGTTTGAGTCGTACATTACAGTTGAGTAGAAATCGTATGAATACTCATTCAACCCATACATCGCAATTTTGTACCAAGGGCGTTTTGAACTCCAATAAGAAGTCCACCATGCACCACTAATAGGTCCACCAACTAACTGAACACCATATCCATAGTTGTATCCACCATTGAAGTGAGATGCTTGGAAACCTACCCAGTGAGATGTACCAGAAGGTTGGTTAGCTGGGTTAGACCATGTATCAATGAAACCAGAACCCTGGTCGAACATTGAGATAAGGTCGGTTGTTCCCCAACCATGTACACCAGTCCAATAACGAGAATCAGAAGTATAGTTCCATCTCTTATAGTTTGACCTACCAGTTAAACCAATAGCCGCTTTACCAAATGTTGTTAAGCCAATCCAGTTAGATTCCGAATTAGGATTCATATAGTATCCCGTATCATTTGAATCGTAGAAGATTGGTGCTCTTAACGAATCGCCAGCTTGTAGGTTGTAGTTAACATATACATTGTTTCCACCCAATGGGTCAGTTGCGTTGTTAACAGACATTACCTGCGTTGCCATATTGTAATCGTTGTAGAAACGCATACCATTATAAGATGCGTTTGCTCCAAACTTAATACCAGTATGGA
>Ga0255753_1006506_pt1 | contig 10811 bp, 17 predicted proteins | sample 041ome_10_FD_179953 | JGI IMG/M metagenome (GOLD analysis project Ga0255753, IMG submission 179953) | Coastal salt marsh microbial communities from the Groves Creek Marsh, Skidaway Island, Georgia - 041412US metaG (version 2) | ecosystem: Environmental > Aquatic > Marine > Intertidal zone > Salt...
GGCAGTTTTAATTCCATTATAAAATTGAATATGTGAACGAATTTCGATCTCAGAAACAGATACACTGTTCAAGCCTTCACACGCCCAAGTTACTACCTTGTGAAACTTATTCAAATCCAAAGATTCTTTTGTATCGTTACGTTTTGTTACTAAAATATTAGACATTTAAATTCTCTTCCATTCAGACAGTCTGAGTGACCCGTGTAGCCCATTGAACGTATTACTATCTATGATTTCTTTGATATTGTCAATACCACTGATCACCATATCGTTTATATCTTTTTCTTGAATCTCGTTTGGCCATATACATACATTGTATCCTAACTTTATTGCTTTTTCAATCTTTTCAACAATTTGAACATTTCTTGGTTCATTGTCATATACGATCACTAGCTTATCTTTACTAAACAATGAATCAAAATTCACATCAGAACCTGCCATAGCACAACAGTTAGAAAGAAATAGAGAGTCAATTGGCCCTTCTACTATATATGTGGTATGATTTGTGTTAACAGAATCCATACCAAATATCTTCTGCTTTTCATCGTCAAGCATAATAGTCATGTATCTAAGAGATGTTTTCTTTTTAAATGATCTACCAGTAAATCCAAAGACATATCCATTACTATCAATGAACGGCAAGACTAATCTTGGTTCATCTTTATCTAATGTAGTATCATTTAATTTATTTGGTAAAATACTATTTACCCAAGTATTGAACTTAGGAACATAATACATTCTATAATGCTGAGAAGATGGTATCTTCCTATCCACTATATACTGTTTAGCAGGATGTATATCTTTCAATTGAGATATTTTTTTAATCCCATTGAAATAATCAAACTTATCAATTCTTCGTTTAGTTATACGTGTTATGTCTGGTTGATACTGAATAGGCTTTGAATCAGTCTTCAACTTCTCTACAACATATTCGTTATAAAGTGGATTATTAACAGATTTTATGAGATTATCAAAGTTTGTACTAATGCCACAATTATGACATTTGAATACTAATCTACCTTTGTTCTCAAAGATATATCCTCTTGCTTTAAATCTATTCTTCTGCGAATCTCCACACAATGGACATCTACAGTTAGCAAGATATGGATTAGTATTTTTGATTTTGAATTGTGAAAGAGATGTTGATAGTAGATTACTATACTTAACATCTAACCAAAGTGTATGCATTTCTAAATCCTATATTCAAAAACTACAGGATCAGTATATATCGTATGTGTTAACTTGTCAAACGATTTCTTTTCATCAATGCTAGAATTGTTCCAGCACCTTTTTTGTTTTTATTTTTATATCTTTTCATCTGCTTTGGTGTAACACCTGGTTCACCTTTTGGACCAACACCAATACCAGCAATAGCACCAGAACCAGCAGCCATTCCTTCTTCTTCTAGTTGTTCCATGATTTCAATGAGATCGATCTCTAGTTGTTCTAAATTCATATCATCAAAATCATCCACATCTTCTTTAATCGGTTTCTGTCTGAGAAAGAGTAGTGCAGCTGCGAATGTAGCTATTTGAGATTTACCACCTGGAATCTTACCAAGAACTTTTTTCATATTAATAGCAAACACATCTAGATATGTCATAATTCTTTTTTCATCAACAGACATTTCATCTCTTGATTTTAAAAAATTACCATTAGAGTCTATTAGACTAGCCTTGAATGCAGGCATAGAAGTAAAAGGAGTAACGAATTTTCTAAGAATTTTATATAGAACAAATAAGTCTACTACGGTGCTCATAACTTCTTTAACCTTGCTATAATGTTTTCATCTAATGGTATGTCTTTATTATATATTGTTCTACAATCTATACCGATTTTTTCTATTGACTCTGGCATTAGATTCAAATATAGTAAGAAAGTCTTTAGTTGAGACTCATATCCACGCATTTTCATGAACATCATTCTAGGAGCATTAGGACCAAAAACATTATTAAGTACTACTAGATGATTTAGTATCAATCTTTCTTTCAAATCACCGTCTTCATTATATCTTCGAAATAATCTCTTAACATATTTGAATCTATTCAAATCTTCTTGAAATTCATATGTCTCATAACATTGAGGATTATCATAGCATCTAGCAGCATATAATAAAAAGTTTGTTTCATCTAACTGTTCAATTATAGCTGTATTACTCAAAATATCTTCCACATGTAATATTTTTTTGTATGTTTCACTTGTAAGCTCTAATGGTTGTAGAAACTTAATATCATAATTTTCACTCAATAATTCGTTTGATAATGACAAAAGCGATTTCAAATTAATAACTTGAAAGTGAAACTCTCTTCCAAGTATTATTTGCTACTGCTACATAGATGTAACTAGAATCCCATCTAATCTCACCAGCTGTTGCTGTATCATCATTTGCTGGTGCTGTTTTAGCATTAAGAATAAATGTATTGGAAGTAATAGTATTTGAATAGAGTGTTTTAGTAAAATTAAGTGTAGTAATTTTTTTAGTAGCAGGTGAGCCAGTGGGATCATCTACGATAACTAGAACGTCAGTATTAGCAATATCTGATAATGCAGTTAATTCAGTTATCTTAGCCATTGGCTCACCTTACTTTCTTATTAAGTTGTAATAGTTAGTGTAGCGTTGCTTGAAGTGACGTTTGAAGCGCCAGTAGCAGAGATTGTAACCTTGAAGCTAACATTTGCTGTTTCAATTGCAGAGTTAACTACTAGATTAGCAGATGTTGTTACACCAACGTTTGCACCAGCCTGAATTGAATCGCCATTAGCGTATGTCCACTGATAACCAATTGTTGCACCTGATGGTGTTGAAGCACCAACTGAAGCAAAAGTAGCATCTTCGCCAGCTGTTGTATTAGCAGTAGCACCAGAAGGCTGTGTAGTAAATGCTAGTGTATAATCAGGGAATGTTGTATCTTCAGCATCGCCAGATAGTGAACCCATAGCAATAAGAGTTTCATAAGTTACACGACCAGAACGACCACCAGAACCTGTAGTCTTTAGATTCCAACCAGCATGTGCAGGACGAGCTACACCAGAAACACGCTTTGCTTGTGCTTCTGCTGCGTCTTCACCATACTGACCAACAGTGATACCAGTGATAAGAGCATCAGCTGTTGTATTACCAAATAGAGCATCACGGGTAGTACCGTTTGCTGCTGTCTTAAACTGTGCAGGAGCCCAGATAACTGAGTTAGCTGCATCGTCTGTGTTACCCCATTGTGCCATTTTTTGATCTCCTTTAAGATTCTTTTTATTATTTATAATAACCTTTAGTTGTCAATAAGCTCTCTAATGTAAGGAGAATCTTTGTAAAAGAACTTCTCCTTATTAACCTCTACATTTTTAACACCAACAAACTTTTCATTTCTTGTCGGTGAAGATTTAGCAGTTCCCTGTTCTCTCAAATCTTTGAGACTAACAGAAGGTCTTCTAGGTTCTACAATTGATGCTGGCTCTTCTTTTTTTAATATATTGCCACCAACAATGATATTTTTTGCAATTAAGGGCATCCTAGTTCCTGTATTCTTACTACTAAATCTGTACTACCTTTAATGATTCTATGATATTTCATTGCAGGTATGAAAATCTTTTTTCCAACTTTTAATTTTTTTGGTATATGATTATCAAACTGTATCTTCCAATCATTACCTTCTATTATTTCAACAAATCTATGATTGATATCTCTGTGCCAAACTAACTCATCATCATGCACATCTTTATTGAATGTTCTGATAACATAATTACCATTCAATGTCTCACTATATGCTACCAAAAGAAATTGCCTCCACCTGATAGCCCTAATGATTTAGCATATCTAGGCAGATTACATGCCCAATATGCAGCTTTTGTTTTATCACTGGCTCTTGAAGTGCCACAACCATGTCTAGCAGCAAAAGATTTTCTTGCTTCTGGATTATTCATTTTTACTGAAAGACCAGTAGTATCACCAAATGTTACTTTCTTAATACCACCATCAGATTTTCTAACATAAACATAAAACTTTTTAGGACCACCACGTTTTGGTTTATTTAATGGTGGCGTTTCGCTTTCTTCAGCAATAGGTAAATCTAGAGGAACTGATTCTCCTTCAAACTCCCCCATCATACCAATATCTGTTTCTAATAGATCAATATCAAATGGGTCTGATAATTCTAACTTGCCTTCTCTATAAATCTCTCTTGCTTCATTGAAAAGATTGTAGAAGTTATCAGAGTGCATTCTAAAAATATTCTGAGACAATGGAATGTTATTTTCCATATGATATTCTAGAGCTTCTGATATTGATTCTATATTTTGTTCTTTTTTAAACTGAATAAAATTTTTCATATTAGTCACTGCTAAAGTTGTTATCGTCGATTACTTGCTTGTAATATGCTTGCTGGCGATACATATCCTTGTTTCTATCTCTACGCTCTTTATTAATGCGAGAAACAATATCAATAGTCTTTCTATCAATATTTGTTCTTGTTGTAGCAACAGATGCTTCACCAATGTAGCTTTCATCAATTTCTGATAATTTTGATCTTATAGCAGCAATAATTTTTTTGTGGGTATTGCTTAACTTTCGACTCTTTTCTAGCTGTCTTAATACACTTTCTGTTTCATTTCTATACCGATGACGCCATTCAGGAGTTTTTGCAGTTTTAATATCGCTAACATTATCTAATCTATCAGCTAGTTTAATAACTAATCCCCAACTACTCATACCAATCATTTTTTGAGTTAGATAGTCTGCTTTTCCAACTTTATCTATTTTTTCTTTATCACTTGTAAGTTCGTGAACAAGACCAGCAACTAGATCGCCAAACATCTTACGAAGCTGTTCATAATCAGTATCAGTGTCTTCAATAGTATCGTGCAAGAAAGCTGCTGACATTAGATCATCTAGCTTCTTTGAGTTTTTATATTTTTTTACAATGTTAGCAACACGAACAGGATGACTTATATAAGGCTTGCCACCTGATCTTGTTTGACCAGAATGTGCTTTAGCAGCATATTTGGCTGCATCTTGATATTTTTCATCAAGTTCGAACTCTTCTTTTCGATCATTTATTTCTGCTTGCTTAGAAACAGATACAGCTGCTTTTTTAGTCTTAGCCCATATTACTTTTCCAGAAGGTGTTTCTCTTCTTACCATTTCATAATCAGAAGTCTTTTTCATTTCACGCAAATCTTTATCTGCTGTATGATATGTTTTGCCCTTAGTAATATAAGAATTTACACGAGCAAATGCCCACTGCTGTGGTGTTGTTCCGGGTCTATGTCCAGTTCTCCAAGCAGCCATACCTCTATTATAAACCTTCTTTAATGTACCATAAGGAATACCAGACTTTTCAGATTTATCTTTAAGAGCTTTAATTTCTGCTTCGGTGATTGTTGAAGTTTCTTCTGCAATATCATCCCAAACTTGATTGAGAACATCGTATGTAACTTCAACACTTTCACCATACATTTTTTTATACTTCTGAGTATAAATTGAAGGTTTGGTTTCTACACCTTTATCCCCTGGGATATCATTCTTATATGCGGAAGCATCTCTTGAATCTGTCTTTGAACGTAATTCAAATTCTTTTGCTCTCTTAGCTTTAATAGCTTTTGATACTCCAGCATAATACTTTGCTGGTTGTGTACCATGTCTTTTCCCAACATGTGGGTCTTGCTTTACTTCAGTTTCTTCTCTCTGCATTCTCTGTAACTGCAAACCACGAATTGCTGGAGCTAATTTACGAGCAAGTCTAGCAATTGCAGCTTTTCTTTTCTTTAGCATATCCTCAAGACGTTGTTTCTCACCAGGGGTCAAAGAAGATAGGTCTCTAGACTTACCAATCTTTCTAATTTTAATCTTCTTAATAGCAGCTTTACGTGCTCTACGCATAATAATTTCCATAGAAGCATTGCGCTTCATAGCAAGCTCACGTCTTTTTTCTAGCTTAGAATGATATTTTCTCATAATAGAGGCTCTACGTAGACGCTGAGTCATCGTAAGCTCTTCTAAATCTATTGGGTCTAGACCTTCAGCATCCAACTGCTCTTTTAGAGAAGGTTCTATTTCTACCTGTGTTCTGTTCTCGCCAGTATCTGTTCTACCAGTGGCAGTATCTTGTGTTACTTTCTTACTCTTCTTCTGAGGCTTTTCTTCTTTTGGTGCCTTGTCGAGAGCAGCATTCTTTTCTTTTTCATTTTCCATGGAGGTTTCCCTTGGGCTTACTCGTTTATTTCGTATATTTATAATTTATTGTATCTCTTCCCATGAGATGTGACCTAACGCATCAGCACCGTTAGTTGCGCCTGTTGCAACAAGACTAAAGATATAACCCTTATTACTAACTACAAATGGGTTTCGCTCTAACTGAAAATCGAATATGTTATCACCACTAAATGAAGCTTCAGCAGCCCCTGCGCCAGCAGAAACTCTAAGATATCCTTGACTCTTATCAGTGCCGCCAGTAATATCAGTTGCTGATATATCATATTCAACGAAAGAATCTACTTCAACAGAAGTCCAACTTGCGCCAGTTAGAGTTCCGCCAGTTACAATCTTATAACGGTAGTTCATATTGTTAGTGACGCCAAATAAACTAGCTGCTCTTGGAATAGCAACTGCATTTGGGGTTCCATCTTTAATGCGAATAGAAATAACTGGTGTAAATGTTCCAGCAGTAGGAAGGTCTTTTGGATCAGAAAATGCTCTTCCAATTGTTCTTGATCTGCCTTTGATTTCATATCCACCTTCAGACATAACTGATGAACAGATTTGTTTCATCTTAGATGCTGATGTTGTCGTTCCTGTGTTCTCTATTTCATAACGAATTGGAAGAGTAGCAGAAGTCATATAAGTTGTTGGCTTGATATTATCATTATGAAAAACATGTGCAATGACTGGTCTGCCGTCTATAACGAATCCACAACGAACATCACCAACACCAAGCCATTCCATGTCGAACCAAAAGATATTCGACTTTGAAATATCTATTGGTTCTTGATGTTCTGGTCCATCTTGTGATGAGTAACCTGTGCCATCAAATTTGTCATGGTTCCAATTAGCTTGGGCGATTCTTGTATTAACAACTGATCCTGTTACATATGAACGCAATACAAGGTAATTTCCCGTTCCATCGTTTTCAAAATACACACCGTTATCTGTATCAAAGTAACCAACACGCTGTCTAAGATTTTCTTTCTGTGCATTCATAACAAACGTATTCATAATAAGTAATGATTTGCCAGGCTGGTATACGAATGTTCTTTTTGATTCTCTATAAACTCTATCGCCAGAAGTGGCTCCTACATTCATATCAATAGCAGACTCGTTTGTCTGATGAACAGTGTTTGCTGTTCCGGAAGTATCAGTAACAAACATAGCATTTTCGAAATACCTATGAGTAGAATCAAAGAGTGTGTATGGCTGAGATATTCTCATTCTACCAAACGCATCAGTCATAGTGCCTGAAGGAGACAACCGATCAGACAGCATCATCACTTCATAACGAGTTTTTAGATGTTGATTATCTAATTTGTTTATATCTGTTCTATACTGAGCCATTAAATCTTCTTCTTATATGTTTATGATTTTTGAATTGAACATCGACTTATTATAAGAAAACATCATTGATACTCTGATTTTTCCTCTATCAGTTGCACCATATGTTTTTAAATATACTCTTCTTATATCAGATGTTCTGATATCTCTAATATTTAGACCAATATCATTATTTATTTGCTTTTTTCCAAAAACAACAAATTGATTTTTAGTTGGCTCTACAAGACAAAAGTAATCGTCATTTGATTCTGACAAATGATCTTTTAAAATTTTCAATGCATATCGTATAGCACTATCATCAGAAGATGAAAAATAATATACTGGCAATCTTCCAGAATTTCCTACAACTCCCTTATCACCAACATATCCAACAGTCTTATCTTTTAATCTAATTCTATCAATATATTGCGTGAAATAATCTTTATTTTCTTCTGATAGAGTATAGCCATTTGATTTTGCTATCATCTTTGTCAATTCATTTATTTTTCTATTATCTTTACTTTTCTTAGAGCTATTTCGTGAAAAAGAAAGGTCAAAAGTACCAGATTCATTGAATCCTCTAGCACCTTTGACCTCTAATTGTATTTTTCTAGAATTTTTAGATATTACTATATCAGGTAATATAGAACCTTTAGGAGCAATAGATTCGACTTTAAACCCTTGTGTATAGAAGAAGGATGCTATCTTTTGTTGGTTTGAAGCACCCGTTGAAAGTCTTTTTTCATATACCATAAAGAAACTCCTCTTTATGGTATTTATGCTTTTAATCCCCTGTAATCATTCTGTATAACTGCTTCCAATTCTTTACCACAGGAAACTCTTTGTTATTCATATTATGATCATGCTCAATCAATACAGATTGAAGACCGAACCGTTTTCCCGATAAAGCATTCGCAGGTTTATCTTCAATCCAGTAATAATCCTTACCGTAATACATACTCAATGCTTCATCTTTGTCAGCACCCGTATCCAAATAAATGAAATCTGCAAATACAGTTTCACCAAAAAGTTTCTGCAGATTCTGAGTCCTCAATCTACATGCAGATGTATCAAGACTCAATGATGTGATCACATGAAACACATAACCGTGTTCACGGTGTAGCTTCTGTACATACTCAACAGCATCACGAAGTGGAGGAAGAAATCCAATCATGGCAGACTCGTTAAAGTCTTTCACCAATCCTTTCATGCTACCTTTATCCATACCATATCGTTCGCCAATATCGTATATGAATTCGTGACCTTCTACACGTTTAAACCCTTTTCTTTCAATCCAAATGTTGAAAGCATATTCCCAATTAAGAAGAACACCATCACAATCAGTCAAAATCACAGTCATTCGTACCCCACTCCTCTTCAAATACCTGTACAGATGCTTCAGGGTATTTCTCCCTGAAGCTGGTTTGACAGTTTCTTGCTTTTATCTTATCGTCAGTTCTGAATTCTTCCACAACTTCATCATTGATGATTGCTAGAACTTCATATCTCATACTCTCATGTTCAGCACTAGAGTAGGTGTAATTGGTGATCATGACCATATCTCCTTCATTTGATGATGTATAATCTCATATCTGATCAGAGATTGCAACAGTTTTTTTCAAAAAAATGAAGTTTTTTATTCAATAAAAACAGAGATTTATGATATCATTAGATCATCATCTTTTAAATCTCTTGATTTTTTCCATTGAGCGACCAATCCAATAGCTCTACCGTGAGCTTCAATTTCCCATGGATGGTCCCAATAATCAGTGTTCTTTGTGTTAACGATTTCTTTTCCGAATCGGACATGTCCGGGTCTTTTGGTATATTCATACATTTCACCCTTAGCCCACTGCTTCACATGAACAAGCTCATGTGCAAGTGTATTCAGCATAATGCATCTTTTTTGTATGCCATCAAGATTGATAGAAAACCACCTTGGTCTAGGACTTAGGTCTTCTGCAAGACAATCGCCATACATATTATACTTTTCAAGATAATCGTCTCGCAGTGTAACGACGATATCCATCTGTCTAATGGTTTTTTTATGAAAGAATTTTTCAAGAATGAATGTAGACAAGTCTCGCATAAGTGCGAGATCATTTTTCGATACTAGTTTCGTGTTTCGAAACTTTACATACATATCTTGCTCATAATTGATTGCATCGATATTATTTATGTTTTCACTGATTTCCAAAGTCATTTTTCCAGCACTCACACATATCACATTTTATAAAAGAAGCGTCTGAATCACATTTCTGTTTTTGATCTAGTGTTTTGAAGACCTCAAGAATTAGCTTTTTATTCTTTAGCTCTTTCTCAAGGTCTTCAATCTGTTTTTTTAAAATAATCACTTCACAATCATTTGTGGACATGTTTAATCGTCTCTACACGAGTTGTAAGATATTCTGTAATAATTTTCTTAATCTCTTCTCCTTCAGGGATTTCTTTGACTTCTAGCAGATTTCGTAATTCATATTCAAAAGCCGCTTTTAAATGCATATCAACGGAATAGTTCTTTGTTACGAGTTCTGCGTGTGTCATTATGCGTCCCTTGAGATAAGGTGTTGACGAATTTTTTGTGGAGCAAAGTATTTGTCCACAACATCTAATACTACATCATTGCTAAACGGTTTGCAAGAAAAAACATCAATATAAAAGTTACCGTTCTTTTCAACAAAATGGCCAGTGATGTTTGATGTTTCAATCATCTGGCAGAAGGAAATACCAGCCTTCTCCTGATCGTGAGTTGCGAATCTTTCAATCCATGTGTCACCAAATGGAATCATATCGATTGCTACAACAAGTTCTTTCACAAAAGCTCTTACATTACCTTCGCTGGTAATTCTTGCGATATTACCAGCAGTACAATCTAGGAGGAGATGATATCCCCATGTGTCCATTTTCGTATCCTTTTAAACAGAGATTTTACGATAACCCAAAACTTTACGCTTTGGATACATTGCTACGCTAACAGCTCTACGCTGATTACCACCCAACACCAATATATATCTAACACCACGAACAACGGTTTCGCCCATATAGAATCCAACATGACCTGATCTACGAGAACGACCACGCTTGAATACTACAATATCTCCTTTTGAAGGTCTCCATGTTTTCTTACCATAAGAAAGAAAACTACGAGCCATTAGAGAACCAGTACCTTCGTGACCTGCCTTCTTCAATATAGCATTAGCAAAAGCAGCACACCAAGGAATACGCATAGGATCAATCTTCATAACTGTACGAAGTGTACGACGATTTCTTCTAGCAGACATACCTTCATATTTAC
>Ga0255753_1006510_pt1 | contig 10807 bp, 11 predicted proteins | sample 041ome_10_FD_179953 | JGI IMG/M metagenome (GOLD analysis project Ga0255753, IMG submission 179953) | Coastal salt marsh microbial communities from the Groves Creek Marsh, Skidaway Island, Georgia - 041412US metaG (version 2) | ecosystem: Environmental > Aquatic > Marine > Intertidal zone > Salt...
AGCAATGTCATAATTATAAACTTTCTTATGTGAAACAGTTTCATATGAAAGTTCGAAATCAGGAAGGCGTTCCATAAGAGTGTCGATTTGTATTTGTTCAAGTTCCATTATAAATATATATAAAAGTGTGTTTATATGTATTTATAAAATTAAATGAAATGTGAAATAAAAGAACTGCCATATGACGTTCAATTTTACATTAGAAAATTTGTACCGCGAAATTTGTGTGTGTTATGTAAAAAACGGATTTATACATTTGACAAAACAATAATGCATTGTTCTCTATATTGTAAAATAAAAGATGTGTTTGCAATAAGGAGTAGAACAGTAAATAGAAATGTAAAAAATAAAACGTATAATTTTTGTAATATGGTAATTCGAGAACTCGTAACCACAATGGGTATATTATTTAATATATTAATGATTGTCCATATACTTTATACATTTTACATAATAATATATTATTCAATAAATATAAATATAAGTGAGATATATACTATATAATGTACTGTGTAGTATTACTTTCTCTTTTATCAGCGAGTGTTGCATTTAATGTAACAGACCATCATTGGAGTAATTTTCAAGAATTTGCGTATCGTTTTAATAAGCGATATACAAATATTGTAGAATTCCACAAGCATTTTGAAATATTTAAGAAAAACATGGAATATGTTGTTCAAGAAAACGCCAAGGGGCATAGTTATAAATTGGGTGTAACACCATTTTCGGATTTAACCAGCGAGGAGTTCAGTTTACAAATGGGTTTTTCAAAGCCAGAGCGTTTTGAAACGTGTGATAAGTTTTCATCAAGTGGTGTGACAACGCCTGCGAGTGTGGATTGGCGCAGTAATAATGCGGTAACACCAGTGAAGGATCAAGGTCAATGTGGTTCGTGTTGGTCATTTAGTGCCACAGGTGCAATGGAAGGTGCGTGGTCGATTGCCAAGGGAAGTTTGGTGAGTTTATCTGAGCAGCAATTGGTGGATTGTTCGAAGAAATACGGAAATCACGGATGTTATGGTGGATTAATGGATGGAGCATTTGAGTATGCAATAGATAATGGAATGTGTATGGAGGACGAATATCCCTATACAGCTGCGGGAGGTGAATGCCATACTTGCAATACTGTTGTGACCATGAGTGGTTGTGTAGACGTGACACCAAATAATCAGGTTGATTTGACGGAGGCGGTAGCAACTGGACCAGTGTCAGTAGCAATCGAGGCAGATACACGTACATTTCAGATGTATACAGGTGGTGTGATTACGAGTTCTGCGTGTGGAACCTCATTAGACCATGGAGTATTAGTTGTAGGATATGGTGCGGAGAGCAATACGGATTATTGGTTGGTAAAGAATAGCTGGGGTCCTAGCTGGGGAGAGGATGGATATGTAAAAATCGAGCGCAGTAGTAGTACAAATGACGAGGGAATTTGTGGAATAGCGATGCAGCCATCATACCCTGTGGTATAAATATATTCCAGATAGATACATAGATAAAAATAAATAATAATAATATAGTATGAATATATTATTATCGTTATTGGTGCCTTTTTCGCAATTATTGAGAGCATTATTACCTGGTAGGAGTGATAATCTAATATTATCGAAACCATTCAATATAACATATGAGTATGAAGATTATTATGAGTGGACAGATCCGTCAAATTTTTGGGATGTACCTATGATTCGTTAAATTCGTCGTCAATGAGTTTACTTAAATCTTCATCCATTGATTTATAATCATTTTCTTTTTGATTACGGATTTCATTAATAAGTTCGTCGTATTTTTCGTTTTGTACGGTATTATTTAACTTAACGGGTGTAGTATAGGTATTTTTAAGATATAGATAACCTTGGTGGATGCCAAAAATGATAGTTAAATAGATGACAATGTAGAAAATAAATTCGATAAATAAGTTCATATATATAATTGAAAATTATATTTTGTAAATATAAACATAAAATTGATTAAATAAAAGATGATAGAAATAATTATAATATAAGTATGTCAGTATCTATTTTAATTGTGGAGCGCGGTGGAACAATCAAGCCACTTAAGTGGAAGTCGTATGATGAGACGATAATTTACAAAAAGGCGGGATTTCGTTCAAGTGATGGTTTTGAGAAGCAAACAACGTGGAGCGTAAAATTGGATAAAAAATATAATATTTCGTTGTATGCTAAAAAAAATGGAAAAGCAAATCAAGAAAATAAGTATGATTATCCTCCTCCGGTAGATAATGAATTGTATTTTGGTAATAATATTTTGATTAATTATGATGATGAAGGAAATCCAGTGAATTTGTTGGTAGAGCAATGGAATAAAGTATATGAACATTTGTTTGGTGGATTTGAAGACATTGGTGGTGAAAGTGAGGAGGAGGAAGATGAGAGTAAGGACGTATATAATGATTTGGAAAAGACAAAGCAGGGATTTGCAAAGGATGGTTTTGTGGTCGATGATGATGAAAGTGGAGACGATGATTACATTGATTGTGACAGTGAATTGAGTGAAGAAGAATATATCTAGAAAAATTGAATTAAATATATATCTATTTTTTAATACATATATAATGAATGTGTCTATTAAGCATCCGAGCGATTTCCGTAAAAATATAGTGGATAAATTAAATCTGTTTTTGGGAAGCCACGAATTCAGTGTAAATATGGAAAAAGCGATTTATAATTTTTCAATAAAAGAGGGAAAGAGTCGTAAAATAATCAAAAAATGGGATAATAAATACTTTGTAAATATTTACATGTCGAAGTTATGGACAATCTTTTGTAATTTGAAAAATGAGGAAATAATAAATCAGATAAAATCGGGAGAAATCTTGCCACAACAGTTGCCGTTTATGAGTCATCAAGAAATGAATCCAAAACAGTGGAAGGCGTTGATTGATAAAAAGATAAAAATGGATGAAAGTAAATTCAATCAAAAAATGGAGGCATCCACAGATATGTTTACGTGCCGTAAGTGTAAATCAAAAAAATGTACGTATTATGAGATGCAAACACGAAGTGCGGATGAGCCGTCAACAATATTTGTCACGTGTTTGGATTGTGGTAAAAATTGGAAAATGTAATAATTTACAATACTTCTAAATCCTTTATTTTCCAATATTCACAAGCACCATTAGGTAATGGGCGTTTAATAATAAAGGGTATTTTTTTCTGGTCGAATTCTTTTTGCGCAATGTAATAACTATCGATTTCATTGGGTTCGAGGTCGATAAAGGCAGAAGCACCAGAATCCAATTGTTTTGCGCGCTGTCCAATAATAGATGCGCGTTCATAGCGTGTCATAATAGGAGTGGTTTTGTGGAGCGGATCAATAATGATGTTGTCATCATTTCGTACGACTTTGCTTAATACATCGATTTCGTCATAATTATGCTGTTTAAATTCAGGATAATGAGTATCCACAATATTTTTGGACAAATTATCGTTGAATTTTTGTAAATAATTTTCGTCTTCGTCGTCGTCATCATCTGAATCATCATTGTATCCAATATTTTCTATATTAAATAGATTTTTTTGAGTGGATTGTGTATTTGCAATTATTTCGTCTTCATCTTCATTAATAGAACCGTCATCAGAATCATCTTCAATGTCATCAACGTCGTCTTCGCCGTTATCGTCATCAACGTCATCATTTACTTCATCATCATCATCATCATTGGGTTTTTTTTTAGCTGTCACTGTTAAAGAAGGGTCCTGAAATTCTTCAGTATCAGATTCATCGAAAACATCAAGTTCAATGGGTTCTTCGTCAAATGTACTCATATTATATTATTGGTATATAAAAAAAATAATATAATCAATTTTTATATGACTAAATTAATAAGTTATTTATCATTTGTTTTCCAGGAATAATCACAATGAGCACATAGGTAAACATATTTCATATCTTTGTCACTATATCTTAGAAATATAATGTCACTTTTAATATCCGATTTATTTGATTTGCAATCCGTGTTAGGGCATGTAATATTGTATAAATGAGGTAAAGTAGGGTCTTGTTTTGTGTATTCATTGACAATATCATTTTGCTGCGTTACTTTTGTATTTACATCAATAATACAAGTACCTTCTGATGATATATTTTCATCCACATTTCCACAATATCTACAATAATATTGAATATTATTATTGTTGTTTTGGTCAATACCAATGTAATACATATTGTCACATTTATTGCAGAATTTCATAATTATATATACTAATGCTATATTTATATTATATTGTAAAATTAATAATCAATTTTTTATGATGTATTAAAATTGATTGTCCACGAATATATATTTTCCTATAATATATAACACTCATCATTTTATAATGTCTAATACACAATTTTACAATTTGTTACGAAGTAATGGTGTGGGTAAAGATGATAAAGAAACAGAACGAACAAATCTTAGAATTAAACCCCACAATGTTTTAGGCGGTTCGTTTAATATAAAAAATGATGATTATTCTAAATTTTTACAGCATTATTGCAGTGACATTTTAAAACAAGGAAAAATAGAATATTTAACAGAAAAACAGCTAGAATCAGGAGGACCTTTTGCGATCGATTTAGATTTTAGATATAGTTATGATGTGCGAACGCGGTTACATAATGATGATCATATTGATGACTTCATTTATGGAGTAGTTGATGTATTGAAAACAATGTATCAAATGGATGATAGCACGAATTTTAATGTATTTGTGATGCAAAAAGATAGCGTAAATCCATTAAAAGAAAAAGAAATTACTAAAGATGGAATACATATTTTGATTGGATTGAAATCGGATAAGACAACCTCATTGTATTTGCGTAATGAAATGATCAAGAAAATGGAGACAATATTTGAAAAACTACCATTAATAAATAGTTGCGATGATATATACGATAAAGGCGTAGCAAGTGGTTCAAATCAATGGCAATTATATGGTTCTCAAAAGCCGAATCATAAACCTTATAAATTACATAAAATATACGATATAACTTATGATCAGGATGACGACGAGCTAATGATGGACGAAATCGATAAAGATTCTTTTGACGTGTATGAAAATATAGAGAAATTGTCTGTAAGAAATACTAAAAATCCGCAATTATTTATTAAATCCAGTTTTGTAAATATATATGAGGATTTTAAAAATAAAGTGAATGGAAGGGTAAGTCGAGTAAGTACATCTCAATCTGGAGGCATAATTTCCCAAAGAGTACTCGGTAATGAACAAGAGTTGTTCAAGAAAATAACGGGTCCTGAAGAATTGGAGTTATTGGTCGCATCATTTTTGGAAAACATAAATGATGAGAATTATGAATTGAAGGAGTATCACAAATATGTGATGGCGTTATCTGAATCCTACTATGGCAATGGTTCTTATAATAAATGGATTTCAGTTTGCTGGGCCTTACATAATTTGCATGAACGTATGTTGCTTACTTGGATTGCCTTTAGTGCAAAATCCCCGAGTTTTAGTTATAATTCAATCGATGAATTAATAGAACGTTGGAATGCAAGTGAAAATAATTCGAATGGTTTAACAAAACGCTCGATTATATTTTGGATAAGGGAAGATAATCTTTCGGCATATAATGAAATTCATAGGGAAAATATTTCTCATACAATAGAACAAATAGCTTACGGTGCGGGTGGGGCTTCTAATTTCATAAATGATAATGATGTAAGTGATGATACATTTGCAAAAATATTGTTTCAGCTATACAAGGGTGATTTTGTGTGTGCCTCTGCCGAAAAGAATATTTGGTATAAATATTTAAATAATCGTTGGCAAAAAGATGATAGTGCTATTAGTTTACGTTCAAAAATACATCGTATCAAAGGTCTTCTTCATGAAAAGTTACACGAATTTAATGTGATTATGACAAAAACATCAAATAGTAACGGAAATGATCAGGATAAATCTGAACAAGATAAATCTATTGATAAAATAAAAAAAGTGCAGCGCAGATTATTGAAAATTATTCAAAAATTAGGAAATGCTTCTGTTAAGAAGAATATTTTGATTGAAGCAAAGGAATTGTTTTATGATGGAGATTTTATTGATAATTTGGATAATAAACCGCATTTGATTGCATTCAATAATGGTGTTATCGATTTTGAAAAAAAAGAGTTCAGAAAAGGACGCCCCGAAGATTATATTTCGCTTTCAACCAATACGAATTATATTAAATTGGATGACACTCACAAAGATATTGTGAAAGAAATACAAGAATTTTTCAAGCAGATCTATCCTCAACCCGAATTATGTAAATATATGTGGGAGCATTTGGCTTCGTGTATGACTGGTTGGAATAAAATGCAAACGTGTCAAATGTATATTGGAGATGGCCAAAATGGTAAATCAGCTCTTATTCAGTTAATGGGACTTGTATTAGGTCAATATAAATATGAAGTAACACCTGCAATTATAACAAATGAACGTGTAAAACCAGGAGGTACGTGTCCTGAAATAGTTTCAATGAAAGGTAAGCGAATGGTTTGTATTCAAGAAACAAAGAAAACAGATACATTAAATGAAGCCATGTTCAAACAATTGACATCTGGAAATGATCCAGTAACTGCGCGTGGATTATATAAGGAAGAACAAATATCGTTTATGGCTCAGTTCAAATTGGTGATTGCTTCGAATTATTTGATGAACATTGAAGCAACTGACCATGGTACTTGGAGACGTGTTCGTGTGGCACCCCACGTATCATTGTTTACTGATAATCCAGTTCAGGGTGACCGTGAAAAACCATATCAGTTCAAAAAAGATATGGAAATTGGTGAAAAGAAATTTCCGATTTGGAAAGAAATATTGGCGTCAATGTTAGTAGAAATTGCATATGAAACACAGGGTGTTGTCAATGATTGTGATATTGTAACATCAAAGAGTCGAGAATATCAAGAATCACAAGATAGTATTGCGGAATTTTTACGAGACAAAGTGGCTCAGCGCACAGGAGCTCATATTACCAAGCAAGATATTTCATCGGAGTTTGGTATCTGGTATCAGCAAACATATGGACGCGGTGGACCAACATCAAAGGATTTGTATGAATATATGAATAAACGTTATGGACGTGCCCGTAACTCAACTTGGAAAGACATTGAATTGGTACGAGGAAATAGACGCATTAATGAGGATGATAGTGATAGTGATGAAGAATCAGAAGAATCAGACGAAGAAGTGGAAGAAGTAGGAGCAAGTGAAATTTAAATTAATTAATAGATAAATAAATATTTCCAACATTTGCAAGTATATGAAATACAAAATGAAAATATGTATATGTCCAATATTGTTTTGTTAAATAATAATAATAATATCCATAATAATAACAACTAATTGATAAAATATTTATAGCACTATAAGGTAATATTTTTTCTTCTTTGTAAGCATAATAAATTTGGTATAATAAACACATTTTTACAATATATATATCCAAAATCCTTTTCCAATTGTTAGCAGGTTTTCTCCAATATAATAATGATGTTATAAATACTGAACCAGTTGCAAGTGATAACGCATATTTTTTATTGTATAATGAAATAATAGAAGGGTAAAATGCAATCCATGAAGTTGCCCATAAAATGTTATATTGTTCTGCAATCATAATATAATATTATATACATTATTAGTTAATAATGTATATATAATTTACATTATATAAATATGAAGTCCATAAATAATAAAAAAAGGTAAAACAAAATTATAACGCATTTTTTCTATAGGGTTCCCCCATAAAAACAGCATTAATGTATGAAAAAATATTGTAAATTAACTTTTCCAATGGATAAATGTAAAAAGGAAACAACAACATACACAAATAAATAAATATTTTATGAAATATATTACGGTCATCCGTTTCATATGTTATTGAAATGTATGCCAAAACAATAACAATATAGAGATAAAACAATAAATGACTATTTAATTTTTCCAAAAAATTCACTTGTATTTTCTGGTTTTCGGCTTTACTATAATTTGTGGTTTCTTTTGCATCTTCATTTGACATTTCTCTTTCCAACATTCGCGTTTCGCCTTCTATTGCATAAACATATTCTAATTGTTTATTTAATAAATAATCTTTATTAACTGATACTTTTTTCTGCATAAAATCATTTTCATTTCGGGTTTTATACAATTCAGCATTGAAATTTATTAGAAGGTCTTGTTTTCTACCCATTAAAATATCTTTCAGTTCACTTTCACGTTGTTCACTTCTATGTATTGCGCGATTACTTCTATGTTGACCCTGAGCACCGTCTTCATAAGTACCCAAATGTGTTTTAAAACGCGGAGTATAACCTTCAACAACAAATTGTTCAGCAATTTCTGTATTTGATACTACTGTATCCACTGATTGTGTTAGGTCCTTTGCTGCTTTTTCTTCGTCTAATCTTATACATATTTCGGGTTTTGGAAAACCCAGTGAACCCTCTCCGTGATTTTTTTTAAAATCCCCACAAGCGTTTTGTTGTGTTACTTTTGTATTTGTGTTTACGTCTGTAATTTGCTCTTGTAATTCTGCGAGTTCTTCTTCTTGCTGTATTGTATTTGCCCTTAATGTTTTTGTTTTTTTTCTAATAGCATTTAATTCTTTTTTTGTAACGCGTTCCGGTATGGTTGCACTGTAACTCTCTTTTAATCTGTCTAATCCAATTTGTTTATATAATGCGCGTCCGTGCGCTGGATAATATTGCTGATTCAGATTAGGCACTTTTATACCATCTCCTTTCATTAATTCATGATTATTAGAATTTTGTAGAAAAGCAAGTACTTTATATTCACTATCTATTCCAGGTTTAAATTTCTTTAGTTGTTTTTTTAATTTCTTTTTTAATTTCTTTTTTAAATTCTTCTTTCTGTATTTCTTTCTCTTCCAAGAGAATGGTTCTCTTTCATTTCTTAATGCTGCGAAAATTTTATCAAATGTAGTTTGACCGTTTTCAAAATTCTCATCTAATTCTTCTTCAAATCCATTTTCATCGTCTTCTTCTTCTTCGTCATATTCTTCTTTACTAATATAAAATCTCCATTTACCGTCAATATAATCAGATGGAAACACTTTATTGCGATGAATATCATTAAAAAAATCGATTTTATTATTTGGGTCAGTGGGATGCACTCTCAAATACTTGTTTGTTTTTGTAGATAAAATAGAATATGATTGGGAATCAATTGCTCGTACTTCAAAGACACCCGCGTTATATAAATCAGTTGATTCTGATTTCTTAAACACTACATTTTCTCTCTCATTTACATAAATAAATCCCTCGTTTTTTATATTGTAAAATGCAAATTGTTTGCGCGAAGGGTCAATGGGAATCACTATAAATGTTTCGTCATCATCATCATATTCAGGTTCGTCTTCCTCGTTTTCTTCTTTTTCTGTATCATTACTACCAAGCATTTCTTCATTATATGGTAATGCCTGTAGTTTTTCTTTATCTACGATTTTAATATTATTATTTGACAATATTCCAATAATTTTAATACTATTAAATTCTTCAAATGGTGCCATGTTAATTTAATATATAATGATATAAAATAATTCATATTTTTATTTTGAAAATACGAATCTGATATTTAATAATCCTCTTTTGCATAGACATATCTAAATACATAATCATATATATTTTTGAAAAATACAAAGCTATACTTTTCTATTAAAAAGGCAATAAATGGAAACAAAGCCAAAAATAAAATAAACATTATTTTTCCGGTTAATTTATAGGATTTATCCATTATAATCATAATTGAATATATTAAAACCAATAACATATAAATGTGTATAAATATGTTTGAATTATAAAAATTAAATGATTTTGACTGGTCACTATAATCACTATTTGTCTTGTCATATACAAGGTGATTTTCACTGTCCTCTATTAAAATATCGTCCAAAACATCATTTTGTTCCATTATATCGATTATTTTGTATTTGTCTTCGGATAGTGATTTTTTCTTAAATTCAATTGAACTATTACTTAAATCCAATGAGTTTTGTATGGTTGTTGTGTGAAGATTACTAACAACACCTATATCACTATCTATTTTATTTACTTGTGCTTGTATAAATAACTGATTTTGATTCATTGTGTTATTGCAATAACCACCAAGATGTGTTGCATTAGCACCACCATTACTAGAATATGTAGCATCATAATCTGTTAGTAACGGAGCATTAGTATCTAAATTATTTATGCTTCTGCATAGACTTACACATTTTCCAAAATTAGCGCTTGTAGAATTTCCCAAATCTCCTGTAAAACCATTTGATTTACCATAATATAATGCATTACCTTGTGGTAAATTGTTTATATTAGTTGTATAATCAGCTAAATCCATATTGTAATTATCTATTAATGTAGCACTATTATCAATAGCAAATGCACTGTGACATGCATTTAAATCATTTCTAAGTGCAGTGTCATAATAACCTTTATCAAAATTAGTACCAGTATAAGTAGCTTTATAGTTTGAAGCCGTATCAAAACCTTCCTTTTGATTTTGGAAACCTATTCTTCTTGGTTTTACATAAAGATTATAATTATATTTTTCAGCTAATTCTTTTGCTTGTGCTAGTAAATTTTCAGCATTTAATAATTCATTTTGTCCATTTTCTAAATTTGTTAGTGCAATGCTATTATTTGTTTGTGCAATGTCATTTTTATCCGTAACTTTTACATAGGTTGGGTCATCTAAATTAAAAAACCATTGTTTATAATTTCGCTTTTCTCTAAGCCCATGTTTATCCCAATGTTTTTTTGTTTTATCAATCGCACGACTAAGATTAT
>Ga0255753_1006519_pt1 | contig 10800 bp, 4 predicted proteins | sample 041ome_10_FD_179953 | JGI IMG/M metagenome (GOLD analysis project Ga0255753, IMG submission 179953) | Coastal salt marsh microbial communities from the Groves Creek Marsh, Skidaway Island, Georgia - 041412US metaG (version 2) | ecosystem: Environmental > Aquatic > Marine > Intertidal zone > Salt...
CTGGTCGTGAACGCACACGCGCGAATCTCCCACGACGCCGCTCTCTCTCTCTCTCTCTCTCTCTAGAGAGAGAGAGAGAGAGAGAGAAAACGAAAGAGAGATGAAGACGAAGGACGACGCTGGCGCCAGTTTCGAGGAAAAGTTGAACGCGATACGAGGATTTACCGAGGAAGAGCTGAACGCGTGCGTGAAAGTGTTGGAGAAGATAGCGCCCAAAGCACAAAACGGGAGGAAGAGGACGGCGGCGGGAGGAACAGAGAGCGAAGAAAAGCGAGGAAAGGAAACGAAGAAGAAGAAGAAGAAGAAGAAGAACGCAAAGACGAGAAGTGATGACGAGACAAACGACGAGGACGACGACGAGGACGAGGACGAAAATCAGCGAGAGCGATATTACGACGAGGAGACGTTAGAGGAGAGACGAGAGGATGAAGACGAAGAGGAGGCGGACGTGCGCGGCGAAGAAGACGGAGGGACGAAACGCGCGGCGGCGCGAGGAACGTCCTCGTCGTTTAAAACAGTCATCGAGCTCAAACAGCACAAGCGATTGCGCACGTCGCTTTTGCCGCTCGTGGAGTATTTTACCGCAAAACTCTACCGAGGTCAAGACCCGGCGGAATATCGAGAGCAAAAGCAATCCAGGAGGGCGAGGAACGATCGGAACCAGAGGATGAGAGCGTTGGATCGAGAAGTGGTGGCGAAAACAAAGTTGAGAGAAGAGCGGTTGAGAAAATTGAGGCGTTTGGAGGAGACCAATTTTAACGCCTCTTCCGAGGCAGAGTTGTTAGAGTGGAAGAGAGAGAGAGACGCCGCGAGGAAGTACATAGGAAATGGCATGGATAATGGTAGCGCGGGCGAGGAGGAGAACGAACGAAAACAAAATCAGTTGTCCGGGATGTTAGTACCGGATGGCGTCGTCGAAGAAGAAGAAAACGGAGAGAAATTAGGAGAAACTTTGGCCGGTGCCACCCAGAATACTCTTCACATTCCGAACGCGTGTTACTGTTGCAAAAAACGTTTCACCGAAGTGCATCATTTTTACGCCTCCATGTGTCCGTCCTGCGCGGAGGAAAACTATTTTCGCCGACATTTCACCTGCGACATGCGAGGAAGATATTGCATAGTCACCGGAGCTAGAGTTAAAATAGGATTTCGAGTCGCTTTGAAATTGCTCAAAGCGGGCGCGTTCGTCGTCGCGACGACGAGGTTCCCGGAAGATGCTCGGGAACGGTTTAAGAAAACCGACGTGGAGTTGTTGAAAAAACAAAAGCAGAAAGAATCGTTCATGAACCGATTGAAAATCGTCGCCATGGATTTGCGAGATTTATCAGCGTTAGAGAAACTGTGCGAAAAATTGAACAAAGAATTGCCAAGATTAGACGTCATCATCAACAACGCGTGCCAAACCGTTCGGAGACCGCCGACGTATTATAAACATTTACTAAAGGGTGAATTGGTTAAAAAGAAGGAACGCCGCGAACAGCGAAAAATGATTGGAAACGGCGATGCAGGAGGAGGAGAAGAAAATGCCAATACACTCCTAACGACTACCACTGACAATAACGACGACGATGACGACGATGACGACGAATGGACGGTACCTATGTCTGTTTTACAGTCGCAACTCGAAGTTCTCGAAAAAGATAAAGAGTTTTCCGCTACCGACGAGACGTCGGCGATGACTACGACGACGAGAATGAAAACAAACACCATGTTCCCGGAAAATGTCTTCGACGTCAACGGACAACAGGTCGATTTGCGAACGCAGAATTCGTGGACGATGAAACTCGGAGAGATTGAAACTCCGGAACTGCTCGAAGTTCTCGCCGTAAACGCCGCGGCGCCGTTCGTTTTGAATGGCAAATTACGCGCGCTCATGAAGCGCACGGCGATGGAACTTCCTGTACCGACGACATCGACGACGCGAGGAGAAGAAAGAAGATGCGCGTTTATTGTAAACGTTTCTGCCATGGAAGGCAAATTCTATCGCTACAAGACCGCCAACCACCCGCACACGAACATGGCCAAAGCTGCTTTGAACATGATGACCGCCACGTGCGCCAAGGATTACAAAAAAGATTTCATATACATGACGTGCGTGGACACCGGATGGATAAACGACGAAAATCCTCTCCCGGTCGCCTCGAGAATCGCAAAAGAACACAACTTTCAAACGCCCATCGACGAAGAAGACGCGGCGGCGAGAGTCGTCGGTCCCATTTTCGAAAGCGTCGCCGACGACGAAGAAAATGAAAAAGAAAAAGACGACGACCCTCTCCCTTCGTTTCGCAAAACCGTCTGGCCTCCCAAATCCGGAGTGTTTCTTAAAGATTACAGAGAGAGCGAGTGGTAATTAGTAGTAATTAGTAGTAATTAGTAGTAGTAATAATAATAATACTGGTAATAATACTCGTAGTAAAAGAAAAAAAAAGAGAGTTCGTACACACGCGCAGCAGAAAAAAGAAAAATAAAGAAATCTCTCTCTTCATTTTTCCCCGATTCACTCTGCTCTGCGCAGATTCGAACGAACGAACCGAGAAAGGAGAAGAACGAGGAGAGGGTGATTTTTGAGCGTCGGCGAGAAGAAGAAGAAGAAGAAGAAGGAGAAGACTTCGACGAAGACTTCGACGAAGAACAAACCATCGGAAAGGTTTAGCTCTCGTTTAGAAGATCAGAAGAATCAGAGCTCAAAAGAGATCAAAACAGAGAAAAGAGGAAGAAGAAATCAAAAAATATGTCTTCGTCGGTGCACTCGGGCCACTCGGGGGGAGGAGGGAGCGACGACCACCTCGCGCGTCGTCATTCTCATCGTCATCATTATCATCACACGACCATCACGGGTAGGTTCGCGGCAGCGACGACGAGTGCGAATCCGCTCCCCCGCAAAAATCAGCCTTTTCGAGAGGCGCGAGGAGGAAAGGAAGAGGACGAGGAGGTTTTTTCAGATGAGGACGAAGACGAAGACGAATGGGACGATTTTTTCGATGATGATAATGATGACGATGACGATGACGATGAAGAAGAAGAGATGGAGGAGGAAGAAGACGAAGACGAAGAGAAGAGACGGGTATGGCGGGGAAAACAACGACACGCCGACGCTCCGAGCGCGAATCCCAGCGCGAAGCGAGATGAACAAAACCAGAAGAAATATCGACGACGAGAGGTTTTCCCGAAGCTCGCGTACAACAATCTCGGTAAGCGAACGAACTTTTCGCAGTGCTTGAACGCTCGAGCGAAAAAATGGAACCCGATGAAGCAGTTTGCGCCGGTGAAAAATGGCCAGTTTGCGCCGGATTGGTCTTTTCACGAGTTTGAGTTTCCGGAACATCGGGATGAAATCATAGAGTTTGAAAGTAGTGTTGGTCAGAGACGGTTCGCGTTCGTGCTGAACACGATCGAGAGGGAACTACGATCGGCTAATCCAGAGTTGGTCGAGTTAGTTGTGAAGAGTTTGCTGAAATGCACGAACTGCGACGTCGCCAAGACGTTGTTTCGCGCGCAGAAGTATTTTGATTTCTATCAAGATATGTTTGGTTCGTTGCGGAACATCCAACAGTTGAACACGGACGAGGAGTTGAAGCGAGCGTTTGAAACTGGCGCTTTGCAAGTGTTCGAAAACGTAGACGGGGAAGGGAGAGCGCTGGTTGTCGTTATGTTGAGCAAAATTGTCCATGGCGCGGGAATTAATCCAAGAGCGACATCGTTGTTGATGGTGAAAATGCTCAACTACGTGATTTTACGCACGTTGAAAAACTACCCCACGACGCAAAAGAAAGGGTTCATATTTCTGTGCGACATGCACGGATTAAGTTTCGAGCATTTCAACGTGAACTATACCAGAGTGAATTTATACACGATTGCGAACTTCATGCCAATTCGAGCGGAGAGGGCTGGGATCATTCGACCGCTATTATTTACGAAATTTCTGTTGCCGGCGATGAAGTATTTCGCCTTTGCGTCGCCGAAAATCCGCTCCAGATTTCACATTTTGATGCAAGATCCGTCGGTTTTGATTCAGCCACCGTTTAATTTCAGGATAGAACAAGTACCGCCAGAATACGGTGGCACCAACAACATGTCTTACGGAATCTTAGAGAGGATTAAAACGTGGATGTTGGAAGAGGAGGAGATGTATTCGGAGTTTGGCGGCGTCGAAGACGACGATCGAAGCGGCGACTTTGAAGGCGTAAAAGATTCTCCCATGGAAGAAGGCGAAGACGCAGAGGAAGAGAGAATAGAGGACGATAAAACGACCGCCGCGAGCGGCGATGCCATGTGCGTGTAAAAAAGCAAGAGAGAAAGAGAGAGAGAGCGTGTGTATCCTTTCTGATTATGTAAATACTGTTGTACAAAATGCATCCAAAGCGTCTCATTTACGCGCTCGAAGAGCAGATGTTGATTTTTCATTTTGTTGTTTGTGTATATGTAGAACTCGATAACTTTGTAAAAATTACGATGAAAATCTGACTAAAAAGTACGAGTACTTAAAAAATCAGACACGAAGGTTGCTTCATAAAAAATAAATGAGAGAGTAACTAACGCATATCACACAACACGAACGCGAGAGCGACGAAAGATGTCGTCATCGATCGGTGCCCGGTGAGCTCCCACCAAAACTTTATCGTTCGCGATGCCGCCGGTGCTTCTTATTCGCGACGCGCGCACGAAAACGAACAACAACAACAACAACAACAACAACAACAACAACAACAACAACTAGAAATTCACGCGCGCAAATCTCTCTCTCTTTCTCTCTCTTTCGTTCTGCAAAATGATACCGGCATCAACGACAGACGAAGATAATCAAGGAGACCAGCGTCACTACCATCATAATCATAATCATAATCAGCAGCAGCACAAACAAACGCTCGCGTCTTTCAGCAGTCGAGAGCTGAGAGAACAATACGAAATCCCCGGGGTTTTTTTGATTGAAGACTTTGTCACGAGAGAAGAGGAGCGCGAGTTCATCGAGGCGAATCGCAACGATAACGAGGAAGAGAGAGGCGGCAATTTAGAGCGGCATAACGAATCGGACGAGAAGAGTCGAGGATGGAAATCGTTGTCGAAACGTCGCGTGCGACATTACGGGAAGAAGTTTGATTACGACACTCGCGACGCGGCGAACGACGCCGAGGAGAAAATTCCTGAACTGCTCGATGTGGACGTGAGAGAGAGGCTCCGGGCGCTTATCTCCTTGAGCGCCGCCGACGACAATGAAAAAACATCCGAGGGAGCGAATAAGAGAGAGAATGAGAGTGCGAAAAACGATTTTTTGTTCACGCGTCAGAACGCAAATGACGACGCGTGGACCGGGGATGAGAGAAGACAAATATCTGACGCGATTCAAAAAGTCATCGCGTTTGATCAAGTCACCGTAAACGAATATCCGCCCGGATGTGGCATCGCCCCTCACGTGGACACGCACTCCGCATTCACGGGAACTATCCTCTCCCTCTCTTTGGGCGATCGGTGCGTCATGGAGTTTCGCCACCCGAACCCAAACGAAGAAGCAGAAGAGGAAGGCTATTTGACCTCTTCGACTACCGAGAGCGCCGCTACTACTACTACTACTACCACGGTTGCGCGGCAAAATAGGAACGATACGATGATATTCCCCCACCGCGCGCTCGAGTTGCCTAGGCGATCTCTCCTCATTCTCACCGACTTTGCTCGGTTTAATCGCCAGCATTACATTCCAAAACGAAAGTCAGATCCTATGATTGACGGAACGCGACGAATGCGAACAGAAACCAGATATAGTTTCACCATTCGACAAACGCGCAGCTATAACAACGATGGCAATAACAACAATCAAAGAGAGAACAGTGAGAAACAACATAACATTCGCTCGTGCGACTGTCGATTCCCGCTCTTTTGCGACGTTAAAGATGGGCCGTTCTCCAAAATCATTTCGCGAAAGAAGAAAAAAGAAGACGGGTAGAAAAAAAAGAGCATCACCTATTGATGAGACGAGTGCGTGCGAACAATACGTAGTGCACATCGACATTTAGAGCGGAGCGGAGAGATGTACATCTCGAACGATCGATCGATCGATTCAAGTGATCGGACCCTTTACAAAATGAAACTTCATTCTTCCGTTTTCATCGCAGCACTTTCGACGCTCTTTCTTATTCACCTTTTTCATGAAAAGCGGTTTTTTGGCTTCAAAAACTTATTTTTTTTCTCCATCAGCACAACTCACTTCTTCTTCTTCTCATTCCACGACGACAAAGACGACGACAAAACGGAGCCGTTGTTGTCGTTGTCGCTATCGTTGATGATGTCAGCGCTGTTGTCATCGCATAAAGGGGGCAGAAGAAGAACCGCGGCGGTGGTGGTGGTGTGCCTCGTCAGTGGAATTCTTCTTCTTCTTCTTCTTCTTGTTCTTCTCCCCAAGTCGACGACGATATCTGTCTTTTCTTCGTCTTCTACTTCGTCGTCGTCGTCGTCGTCGTCGTCGTCGTCGTCGTCGTCGATTTACGACAGCGAAGTGAGAGAAAACGAAGAGAATGCAGCGCTCCTCGATTCTTTTTCCTCGACGTTGTCGTCGTCGTCTTTGTCGTCGACGTCGTCGGACGAAACCGTCCAGGAGGCGAATGTGATTTGCGACCGAACGCGTCAACTGTGGGTGGAAGGCGAACCACCGAAAGTGAGCGCAAAGCTGAAACGGGGCAGTGGCGGCGCGCCGAAGAACTTGCCGAGATTCGCACCGCCCAAATGTAAGAGGGATAGAGTGGAACGAGTTCGGATGGCTATCGCGGTTTCGACGAGAATCGCGAGAGGGCAGACGACGACGACAAGCTGGGCGGATGTTTTGGTGAAGAAAGTGCACGCAAACTTGCCGAAGCTGTGGAAAGCGGAGATTATTTTTTACGACGACGGTGAGAACGATGAAGATGAAGTGAATGAGAGTGAAGACGGAGGTGACAGTGACGAGCAAAACGGCACGCGCGAAAGGAAGAGAGAGAGCAGGCAAAGGAAGAGAGCCGCTACGGTGACGACGCGGTCGAGAGAGTATGTGAGAAAAGCGGCAAATTCAGCGAAAGATGGGAAAGGATACGCAGTTTACGCGACTTCAAGGGATACGGACGCGAGAGTAGTTTCGCGACTGTTGAGATTGACGAGCGCGGAGACGATGCTCTTGATGTATCCTTCTTCTTCTTCTTCTTCTTCTTCTTCTAGTTTTAGTTCTAGCTCTAGCTCTTTGAGAGAAATAAAAACTGACATTGACGTATCTGTGGATTGGATACGGAAAGCGGAAGCAATGTTAGCGAAGGATGCAAAGTTAGTGGCAGTATTTTTTTCCGGTGGAAATTTCAGCGGCGAAAGAAAAGTAGAACGTAAGGGTGGGAGTGATCATCGCTCGTTACCCACATCAAATTCGATTGTGCTAGTAAAGCGAGAGGCTCTTTTGAGAGGAGGGTACCAGCTTCTTGCGGAGAAGAAAGCTGCGCCATGCGGTGCCAATAATCCAAATCCAGACGGTTTACTCATAGAGGCAATCAAGAACGTGGGCGGAAAGTACGTCACAATGCACGCATTATCCCCGCACGATGTGATCACCGCGACAAAATCAGACGATGGGGATGGTAGGGCAATTTGTGGTCCAGAATTTTTGGACGTGGAACCCGCATCTTGTGATGACGGATGGCTCGCTGGCGGTGGAATAGGGGAAGCCTCGCGGAGTGAAGTGAAAGTTATGGCATCAATCGTGATGCAGTTCTACGACCGGCCAAAATCTATATCGGCTCTTCCTGCGTTACTCTCCAAGAGATCTCCAGTTCTCGCGGAGCTACTGGTGAACAATGACTCTCGGAGCGGTCACGAAGCTTGGATGAAAAGCCTTCAAAGGTTTCATAACTCTATGGTAGTCCTAGCCGCAAACAACAGCGCGGACGAGAATGTATTGATGAAAAGGAACAAATACTCAGTGCCATTCGCTTTGCTCGTACACAGTCCAGATGTGCACGAAATCAGGGGTTATAATAGATTAGGTCGAGCTGCAAACGGTCCTTTTGTTGCTTTCATACAGGATGACGATCGACCTAACGATCCAAATTGGCTAGCTCGGGCTTTGAAATTATTCAAGGTTCAACCAAAATTGTCCATGCTTGGCGGACACGCGGGTAGATTGGATACCTCAAAAAATATGGAGGTGAAAAGACAATGGGGCGCTCGCTCCAGAGGATACCGTGGAGGCCCAACTTGGCAAAATGCCGGTGAAAAATATGGCAATGCCGCTGGCGCTTTACCGATTAAATTTCTAGATCCGAACACAGACGAGGCTTTCATGTGGGCATACAAAGTTAACAGCGCACCTTTAATCGTCCGCACCGATGATTTCATACGAGCTGGATTATTTCATCCCATGTTCTCCTGTCCAGGCGAGATGGGAATTGGTTTTGATTTCGAATTTTCAATACGGCTTTGGAAAAACGGCTTGGGTGTGGGATTGTATACGTCCGGGTTCAAGGACGGACTGGGCGGCGGAGGAAGTACGCGATCGAATCCAGTGGCGCTTTTGCGAAGAATGGCGGCGTGGAGATCAAATAACATTTTATTATATTACTGCTACCCGAATTTTCATCACGAGAAGGGAACGAAAATTGCGCAAGCGTGGAATAAAGAACTCGCCCTGCGCACGAAGACGAGACGGCCTGCAAAAAGCTCTCCGCTTTTCTAATTATTGCTGTTGATATGAAAAAAGAAAGCTTTGATGAAAGCAAAGAGAAGAAAAAAAGTAAGAATTAATGATAGAACATCACGAATATTCAATGTATCGATTCAGGTTTTATACATTCATCGGTCCTAATGCTCTTTTATAAAAAACAAGAGAAAATGCTATTTCCAAATTTTAAGCGTGCGATCAAAGCCTGCGCTCGCAATAAAGCCCCCAAAATCGCTTGTCCCATAACTATAACTACTACTGCTAAACTTACCGCTACTAAATCTTTTTCCACTTTTTCCTGTTCTTCCTGCAGAGCTTCCCAAACTACAATCCATTACTTTGCCTTCGTGTCCCTCCAAGCGGGCGAGTAAAGAAAAGTCTAGTGTGCTCCACAATTTAACCGTACCATCGAAACTGGAGCTGCTGAACCAACACCCCCGTCTTGGTTCAAAAGATACAGATGATACTAGTCCAGAGTGCGCAGGAATTGTGTACGCGTTCTCTTGCTTTCTTAAATCCCAAACCTTCACGAGATTATCTTCTCCTCCAGTGACACATAAAGAATTTGTGACGTCAACCGAAATTGATGTTACGCCTTTTGAGTGTCCTTTCATCGTCCATAAACAACGTCCTGATCTGAGATCCCACATGCGAGCGTACGCGTCCAGACCAGTCGAAAACAATAAACTTCCATCCTCGTTAAACGTGCAATTGTAAGACGGGCGAGAATGTGCCTCCTGACAAAAGATTTCTTGCGAAGTATTTGCATCCCAAAGTCGGATCGTTTTATCGTAACCCGCCGTGGCAATGGACGCGCCGCTCGGATGGTATTTGACTTTTGCTAAACGTCCGACGTGCCCAACCAGAGAGGCTCTTTTTCTACCTGAAAGACTGAAAAGACTGCACGTACCATCCATCGAAGCGGATGCAAACACCGGTAAATCTTCATTTCCAATTGATGCCATTATTAAGGGCGAAAATGCAAGCCCAGTAACTCGCTCCTCCGAAGCTTTTACTGTATGTGAGAGAACACAACTAATGTTATCCTCGCTACTTCTGTTGAGCATAATATCTTTTTCTTTTTCTCTGCTCTCTTTGGTAAAGCTGTTACACACATTCCAAACCTTGACCGCACCTGTCCAGGAACCGCTCAAAACGATGCCGAGAGATTCAGTGTTGAAGTCCTCCTCGGTAGAATCGCGTTCATTCTTTATTGTCGATGCTAACATCAGTCCATGATGGCTTTCATCGTATCGCTCGAGCACTAATGAAGCAACAGTACTCAGTGGTCTCGAATCACCAACGACTGAAGAGACAGGAGCGAATCGCGACTTATTCAAATCTGCGCATTCTTTCCTTCTTCGATTTAAGAAAGTATCGCTCGCCTCATTTCCTTTGGATTTTTCTCCCTCTTCTTTTCCTTTATCAATATCACCGGTATCTTCATTGATATCCGTTAAAACTCTTTCTCTCGCGCGTTGCAAGGAAAATTTTGCCGCGTGCATTCTGGCGCGTGTCAAAATCGCACTCCCTTCCGTGTAAAACGTTTCCTTTCTCTTCCTCCCTCTCTGCCGGTTAAAAGTTCCGTCGGTTTCTCTCTCGTTCGATCCGTCCTCATCCTCATCCTCGTCGTTTCCTGTTCCAGCGACGGCGGCTGTGGCGGCGGCAGCAGACAGTGAAGACGACAATATTTTCTTCAATCGTTCTCTCCTTTCTGCTTTCCCTTCTCCAAAGAGACAAATCGGTTCATCGAGGGACCGCAACCGTTCCTTTACCTCTCGATCGCTCGTGGGAAGAACTGAGAGCGACGATGGAACGCCGAACGACAAAACATTACCACCAACATTGCTCGCGTGATTATTATTAACGTCGTGCTCTTCTTTTGCTCTCTCTTCTTCTTCTTCTTCTTCTCGTTTATTTTTCTTTCCGCCGACGAACAAATTGAGCTCTCGCACGACGTTTCTTTCTTCTTCCTCCTGGACCTCGCCGTCGCGGATGTCGTTTAACCTCGTCGTCTTCGTCGCCATTTCTGAGAGTATTCTCTCTCCTCCTCTCGCGCTCGTTTCTGACTTTGTTTTGTTTCCTCTCTCTCTCTCTCTCTCTCTCTCTCTCTCTCTCTCTCTCTCTCTTTGTTT
>Ga0255753_1006524_pt1 | contig 10795 bp, 6 predicted proteins | sample 041ome_10_FD_179953 | JGI IMG/M metagenome (GOLD analysis project Ga0255753, IMG submission 179953) | Coastal salt marsh microbial communities from the Groves Creek Marsh, Skidaway Island, Georgia - 041412US metaG (version 2) | ecosystem: Environmental > Aquatic > Marine > Intertidal zone > Salt...
GAGGACAACATCCACACCGGCATCGACCGCATGATCAAAGACCTGCGTGCCGCTGGAATTGAGACCTGGGACCTCAAGGACGTCACCATCGAAGTTCAGAACATGGTCGCCACCTATGCCCTCCACTACCCTGAGGATTACGACGGCGTTGACAAGTTCACCGGCGAGCCCCAAGCCGGTGTGCCTCGCAAGTTGAACCTCAACCACCTCACCTTTCACCTGCCGTTTGACAAGGTGGAATACGAGCCCGAGCAATTCCCCGGCCTCATCTACCGACTTGACGACCCCAAGGTGGTCTGCCTCATCTTCGGCTCCGGCAAGATGGTGATCACCGGTGCACGGCACAAGGACGAAATCCTCGAAGCCGTTGAAATCATCAAGGACGAACTCGCCGACTTGCTCTGAGGCGGCAACGCCTTCGGCTTCTGCGTGCAAGCCTCACATCCACGAACGGAAGTCTTGCTCGCCGGTGCTTTGATGCTCCTTTTGCTCCTCTCCCGACGAAGGTCACGACCGGATGAAGACGCCGCTTGGAGTGAGGTGACCGGTGCCCTGGCGGGTGGTGTCTTTGAGGACCGGGAAACCCACATCGCTCAACGACGGCCCGAAGGCCCGCCTCCCGATTACCTGTTTCAGCAATCCCTCCAAGAAGCACCGTCTGCACCCGAACGGCCAGGCCCCCCGCTACCACCGTCCGGCCTTCCCGAAGGTTGGAGCATGGAACAATGGGAGCATTACGGTCAACAATGGCTCGATGCTCGTGCTTGAAGACGGTAAAGGACATTCACTTTTGTAGCAGGACGGTCAGCAGCATCCATGAACCGAAGCGCTGCTCGTGCTCTTCTCCTCGGTCTTCTGTTTCTCATCGCACCCGGACTCCCGCTTCTCGAATCCTCCTTACACCTCGAAGACAGCACGTCTGTCAACCGTACGCAACAAGGTTCCAACACGGTCGATGTCCCCACGTACCGCATCAACGACAAGTGGGTTTACGAAACCCAGTTCGATGTTGCCCAATTGCTGGCTCAAGCCAACGTTTCGGCTTCGCTTAACACCTTGACAGGGGACACCTCCAACACCGTGACGGACATCGTTTACGCTACCGATGAAAACGGTGAAACCGTTCTGGCGTACGAGATTGAGATCAGCGGGAGTTTCTCCTCAGGCAACAGCGGAGCGACCCTCGAAGGGGTGACAGGCCGCCTTGAGATCGACTACGACGGCGTGGATGTCCTCCGCGTACGAGACTTAGCCACCATGAGCAGCGAATTCACCCTCGAGGTCGTCTTCGTGCCGTTCAACATCGGATTCCTGTCCCAAACCCTCGGCGTCGTGACCTTTGACAACACCTACACTCCCGCCAAAGAACGCCACGATTTCCCGCTTCGCAACGGCGACCAGTGGTACATGCGGTACAACGCCTCAACCGAGGTGACCGGCACATCGGATTACTTCGACCCCTCCGATTTTGACCAAGACGTCGCCGAGAACACCTCCTGGCAGGTCATCAAAACCGGGGCGCCCCAAGAAGGTCAACAAACGCCCCAGTACACCGGCTGTTCCGATTCGTACAAAATCGCCGAGTGGAACGAGACCGGGGTGAACGCCGGCTTCAACTGGTACTGTCCGGCGGTGAGGGGCAGCGTATGGAACCGCATCACGAACCCTGCAGGTTTCACCATCGACTGGTTGCTCAAGACCTACAACCCCGCCGACTCAAACAGCGTCGTGGCCGGCTCCTCGCCCGGCGGACGAAACACCGTCTTGGAGGCCTACACCGCATATTCTGCCACGCTTCCAAATTCGATCGAGCAGATCAGCATCAGCTATTCGACGGTGGGTTCACCGTCCATTCCAATGAAAAACACCAACCTTCAATTGCGGTACGAAATTGGTGGAACCATTCTCAATCCGACGACCGACAACAACGGACAGGCCACGGTCGCCCTCAACGTGTCCGACGAAGTCGATGACACCCCCAGCAGCGCCGACCACACCAGCAACGGCGTGGTGGTGTACGACCCCATCGGCAAAATCGTTGGTGCAACCACCGTCGTTGAAGACCTGAACGTGGTGGGCGTTGACCTTGTGGCACAAGCCAGTTCCGTGATCGTTGAACGGACGCGGTCCGGCGTCACAAGTACGCTCAGTGCTTCGATTGGTTTCAATGCCTTGCCCGGTGATCTCCTCAGTTTCTCGCTGCCCGCTCAAAATCGCGGGGTGCTCTCTGCACCGGCGACGGTCATGGAAGTCGAGAATCCAGACGGAACGACAATTCGGGCGAACATGGAGGCCATCCAGCCCTATGCTGAAGAGCGGGTTCTGGTGAACTGGTCGGTCCCTGCAAACATGACCATTGGCCTGGCTTCGCTCAATTTTACCGTTGACCCGGACCTGAACGTCACGGAGGATGCCAACCGAAGCAACAACCGGGCCTCGCTTTCCGTGTTCATCGGCCGAGCACCGACCGCCTCCCTCGTCGTGGACGAAGGGAAGTACACCTTCGAGAACATCACGCTCAACGCCTCGGGAAGTTTTGACGAAGACGGTGGCGACGTGGACTGCCGTTTCGAAATCGAATCAAGAGCCGGTCTGATTGACGTCATCGATGCTCCCGATTGCACCACCCACTGGAACTGGTCCAACAGCGGGTCGTGGGACGTCAAGGTCCTCGTTCTTGACGAAGAACTTGACACGGATGAAATCCTCATCGAGGTCGTTGTCCTCAACCGGGCACCAACCTTCCAACTCAGTTTTGCCACGTCCGTGGATGTTGAACAGCCCATAACCGTTGAGGCCGTGAACGTCGTCGACATCGACACCTCCTCGCCCCCCGGGCAACAGGTCTCCATCTCGTGGCCGGGCCTCGATTGCGCCGAGGGGCTCACGCAACCCAGCTGCACCTTCACGCCGATGTTTGAGGGGCCGCTGAACATCACCGCCGTCGCAACCGACGATGACGGTGCAACGACCACTCAGTTCGGTGAAATCAACGTGCTCAACATCCCGCCAACCCTTTCACCCCCCCAACTTTGGAAGGGTGGTCAAGAAGTGCTTCCAGATGAGAACGGGACCTGGCATGTGAACGAAGACGAAGTCGTCTTGCTGCGGGCAAACGCCCAAGACTCGGCAAACGACCAAGGTACCCTGCTGGTGGAATGGCATCCGTCGGTCGACGACCAAAATTGGACCGTCTCCAGCGTCGGCATCTCGTCCTCCGAAGCGGTGTCATGGACCAATTCCGGCTTCCATACGGTGAACGTTCGGGCCATCGACGCCGACGGTGCGGCTTCACCGACCCTCGAAGCCTTCGTCCTCGTTCACAACGTGGCCCCCACGATCGCATGGGAAGGCTCGCTGGTGGACCAGTCCATCATCAGCGTCGCAGAAGACGATCAGCTTCTCAACCTCTCCGTCAGCGTGACCGATTCCGAGTCTGACCTCGCCGGGTTGGTCGTTTGTTGGGATTACGACGCTACCGTTGACCTCAACCGAGACGGCCAAGCCGACAACGATTGCGAGGCGACCGGACTGTGGGCAACGCCCACGTGGTCCACGCAAGGACCTCGGACGGTCACGGTCACGGTGACCGATGACGACGGAGAAAGCGCCAAGGAAACGAAGAACATCTCCGTCAGGAACATGCCCCCGCTCGCGGTTATTTCCGAAGTCAGCGTGTTGGAAGGCCTGGTCGAAGGGGACAATTTGACCCTGAGCGGTTCGAATTCCATCGAGACCGAAGGGGACCGAACGACCCTCGCCTTTGCTTGGGACAGCAGCCACCTCGACACCGACCTCGACGGCGAGAAAACGGGCGATGTGGACTTTACGGGAGCCAACTGGACGGTCGAAAACCTGCCTGCAGGAACGTGGACCATCACCCTCACCGTCACCGACGATGACGGGGAATTCCACCGGTCCGAAATCACGGTGGTCGTTGCTCCCGCACCCGTTGAGGGCATTGTTGAGAGCATCACGGAGGCCTTGGGAGGCACCATGACCGCCGTCATTGGCTTGCTCGGCATCGTCATCGTTGGGCTGGTCATCTTCCTGCTCTTCTCTCGTCAAGGCACGCCAGTAAAGGACGATGGCTTCGGTCTCTACGACCAATCAGCGTTCGCAGGGCAGCCTGCCGTTGCACCGATGGCGACCACCGCTCCTGTGCAACCCGTGACCTCGGCACCAACCGATTCCACGCCAGCCGTCGCCATGCCGCCAATGGACACCGCCCCGGTCGCTGCAGGACCTCCTCTTCCCTCGACGGGACTTCCCCAAGGATGGACGATGGAACAATGGGTTCACTATGGAGAACAGTGGCTTGCTGCAAATCAACCCGCTCCTGCACCTGTTCAGCCCATACTTTCACAAACTCCACCCACACCTGCCTCATCAGCGTTGCAATCGTTGCTTGACGATTTGGACTTTTGAGGGAACACGATGGCGAATCTCTGGCAGTTCTTCGGTCTCCCCGATCCCGACGGGAACCCACCTGCGAACCGCCGGTCACCGGACAGAACATCGCCCGATCAACCCATCACCCTCAACCAACCTCCTTTGGCCGAAGAACCGGCATCAACCGTTGATCCCGAACCGGTCATCGCACCGCCTGTGACCGGCGCATTGCGAAGCCCTCCCCTTGGATGGTCCGGTCCGCTCACACCGGACGGCGAGCCGTTTCATGATCTCGGCGTGAACCGGACACGGCCCGCGCCCCCTCCACGCAAGGCCTTGCGATACATCGCTCCCGACCAAATGAAGCGCATTCCCACCGAAGCCATGTTCAAGCGGGTGCTCCAAGGTGACACCGCCATCGTCGACCTTCGCTCACTCGTGCACATGGATAGCCATCAGATGGCTTGTCGCCGTGAGCTCAAGCATGCTGCAGACGATGCTCGAGTCAGCGTCTTTGCGATGGATGCAGAAGACAAGTTGCTCATGGTTCCCGGACTCAACGTCGTCGTGGACATGGAAAAGCACACCCTTGGCTTGAAAGCGCTCCTCTGAGATCAAGACAGACTGGCCAGCGAGGTTAACAACGCCATGGCCTCACCCGCAATGCCGAGCACCGTGCAGCTTTCGCCGTCGACCAAGGAAGCGAATTCACCCATGGGTCCCGCCAAGTCGTATCCACCGGCTTTTCCCTTCCACGAATCCGAATCGAGCAAGGCTCCCAACCGGTCGTCGGTCAAGGGTTGAATCGCCACGACCGCATGTTCGCACCAAAACCGCCATTGGCCGCTGAAAAACACCCCTGTTGCCGTCCACACTTGGTGGTGCCTCCCACTCAGGCGATGCAGCATGAGGGTCGCATGATGACGGTCACGAGGTTTACCGAGGCTCAAGGAATGATCGTCGGGATCGCTCAGCATCGTATCGGCAACCACAACGATGTCATGGGTTGGGTCGGCGATGCCCGCTGCTTTGCGCTTGCAAATTTCCAGAACTTGATGTTCAACCGTCCCCGTGGGGGGTGTTTCATCAACGCCGGGAACGCCTTCTTGGTGAAGATCACGGAACAGCGGGGCCAACATCGCAAATCGACGAGGCGAATTCGACGCCAACCTCACCCTCATGGCGTGAACTCGGTTAAGCGGAACATGGAAGTTCCGCCCAAAATGAACGAGGGTGATATTGAAGAATCGTGAGGGTCACGGAGAAATGGGTGAGCCACATGTCCGCCATTGAGAGAATTCCAACACACATTGAAGGCTTGGACGAAAAAATGCAGGGTGGCATCCCTCAAGGCCACATTTCCATCGTTGCCGGCGCCTCCGGTGCGATGAAGTCCAGCCTCACTTTTTCGATGTTGTACAACGCCGTGCTCTATGGCGAGACCAGCGGCATTTACGTCACGCTCGAACAAGGAAAGGACTCGCTTCGCTCTCACATGGCCAACATGGGCATGAACGTGGACGACCCCCGGGTTCGAAACCGAATTGCCATCATCGACCTTGCTGACCTTCGAGTCCAACTGGACGAGCAAGGCATGAGCAGCCGCGTGGACTGGATGGGGCAACTCATCAAACAACTCACCTCGTACCGCCAATCGATCGGGTTCGAGTTGTTGGTCTTCGATTCCCTCGGGGCCTTTTTCACGCTCACCAAAATGGAAAACCCCCGTGACGAGATCTTCCGTCTGTTTGAAGCCGTTCGCCGCCTGGAACTGACCTCCTTCTTCATCTGCGAAATGACCGGGGAAGACCACAAGCAATTCGGCGAGTACGGGGTTGAAGACTACCTCTCCGACGGCGTGATGCATCTCGTGATGGAACGCCATGGAGACGACGTCACCCGAAAACTCGGCATCGTCAAGATGCGGCACACCAATCACCTGCTCGGATACAAGCCCTTCAATTGGAAGGAAAACGAACAGCGGTTCACCATCGTTTGAGCCTATTCAACCGTCACCGACTTCGCCAGGTTGCGAGGACGATCAACGTCACGGCCCAAACGCAGGGCGGTCTCGTACGCCAAGAGTTGGAGCGGCACCACCGTGAGCAAAGGTGTCAGCCACGGATGAATGGCCGGGACCGCAATCGAGACATCGCCTTCGGAAGCGATGCTGTCCCCTTTCTCGTGAATGAGGATGATTTTTGCCCCACGGGCTTTGCATTCATGTAGCGCCGAGAGCGTTTTTTCCTTGAGGTGGTCATTGGGCGCAATCACGACCACCGGGCTGCCCTCTTCCAGAAGGGCGATGGGGCCGTGTTTCATCTCACCCGCAGGGTATGCAAGGCAAGGGATGTAGGCGAGCTCCATCAGTTTCAAAGCCCCTTCCTTCGCTACCGAGGCAGACAAGCCTCGGCCAAGATAAAGCACGGATTTGGCCTCTACAAGCAGGTCTACCGCCTCGCTGAGAGGACCGGTGTCTTCGAAATAGGTCTCCATAAGATGAGGGGCTTGTTGAAGTTGGTCGATGAGTTCGCGACCCTGCTCTTTCGAAAGATGGCGTGTTCGCCCCAACTGCGTTGCGAACACCGTAAGTGCAGCGACCATGTTGGTGAAGGCCTTCGTGGAAGCCACCGATTGCTCGGGACCCGAGTGAATGTAGACCCCTTGTCCGCACAGGCGGGCGATGGTGGAGCCCACCACGTTGACAACACCGAAGATTTGCCCGCCTTTCAGTTTGATTTCCTTCACCGCAGCGATGGTGTCCGCCGTTTCCCCGGATTGCGATACGGCGAGGTAGAGGGCTTTGGGATTGATGACCGGGTCGTTGTTTCGGAATTCGCTCGAAATGTGGGTGACGGCGGGAATTCGAGCCATCTTCTCAATCAGCATTTGACCGATTTCAGCCGCGTAATACGCCGTTCCGCAGCCGAGCAGACGGACGTGAGGGGTTTGCACCAAGGTGTCGTGACGGAGGCGCATGCCCTCCAACCGTCCGCTGCCCATCTCCCTGTCGATTCGGCCTGCGATGCACTGACGCAATGCATCGGGTTGTTCGTAGATTTCTTTGAGCATAAAGTGAGGCGCATCCCCCAGTTCAGACTCACCCCACTCCTCTTCGAGCACCGTGACGTTGGGCTGGGAGGGGCGACCTTGACCCGAATGCATGGTGATGCTGCTTCGCGAGACCACCGCTACGTCGCCGTCATCAAGGTAGACCACCCGCTGGGTGTGCGAGGTCAACGGATGCGGATCGCTTGATACGAACATCTCACCTTCGCCTTGGCCGATGATGAGCGGTGAGCCGTTGCGGGCACAAATCAGCATGTTTTCATCACGGAACATGATGCACAGACCCCACGTCCCCCGAATCCTCTTGAGGGTTCGTTGCACTGCTTCAAGAGGCGTTGCCCCCTTAGCACGCTCAAGCGCCATCATCTGGACTAGCACTTCCGAATCGGTTTCGCTGATGCATGCAATGTTCTGCTGATCGAGGTACTGGCGAAGGGACCTGAAATTCTCGATGATGCCGTTATGGACGAGGTGGATGTTGCCGTCATGTGAATGATGAGGATGGGTGTTGACTTGAGTCACACCCCCATGGGTGGCCCAGCGCGTGTGAGCGATGCCCATGGTCCCCTCAACCTGCCCGGGGAGAATGGCTTGCAAGTCGGCGACTTTCCCCACGGTTTTGTGGACTGCAATGTCGTCTTCTCCGTGGATGGCGACACCGGTTGAGTCGTAGCCGCGATACTCCAATCGGCGTAAGCCTTCCACAAGCAAAGGGAGGGCTTGTTGGGTGCCGATGTAGCCAAAAATTCCGCACATTTTGATTTCCTCAGAGGTTGAAGGAGGTGGAACACACCGGGCAGGTCGTGCGCTTGAGCATCAAATCCTTCACGCCAAAGGCAGCGTTGCACGACGGACAGGTCGCTTCACGCTTCAAATCGGGGGGCGGGAGTTGTGGCGAAGGCACGGTGGCGTCAAGCGCCGGGAGCGGTTGTGGCATCGGCAGCGGAAGGGGCGGCAAACCGCCTTGGGGGGCCGATGCCATTTCTTGCATTTCGCGCTGTTGCTTTCGCTTCATGCGTCGCTCCAGCCTTGCGTTGCCTTCACCTTCCTCAACTCTCTTTTCCAAACTGGAGGCGAGCGTGGGTTCTTCCTCCTCTTCCAACACGGCCACGGGGCCATGGTGAACGATCAAATCTTCATCGTCGACCGTGAGCAGGGGCCCGTGATCGTCCTCCGGGGTGATCATCAATTCCACGGCGTCGCTTTCCTCCTCGAACTGCGCTTCAAGGTCCTCGAGTTCGGAATGTGAACGGCGAACCAACACCACCACGGCACCGAGAAAACCGACTAAGAGCAAGAAAGTGAGTCCGAGAATGCGGAGTTTCATTTCGTTGGAACTTCCGGGAAGATATTCAAACAGGGTGTCAAGGTAGCCCGGGGCAGCCACCCCGCTTGACGAACCGCTCAAGGAAACCACCTTGGTCAACCCGTAACTTCCTCCAGGCGTGACGGTGGCGACGAGGGTGTCGTCTTCCATCGAACCGATGCCGAAGATGTGGCCCTCGAACAACATGTTCGAGAGGCCTGAGAGCGGCTGGCCTTCTGCGTCGGCCACCAGACCCATTCGTGTAACTGGGCCGTAAACGTTGATTTCGTCGTGGAAGAGGTACACGCCTTCATCGCGAAGTGCGAGGTTGATGGCGGTCACGCCGGGGGCGTTGGAACGGTGGATGACATCGTCGGACCAAACCGAATTCGTGGTGGCCGTCACGACGTTCGCCATTCGGCCTTGTCCCTCAATCCATGCAGCGACCAGCCGGTCTTCTTCATCTTCCACCAGCACTTCAAGTTGGGGGAATTTCGCCTCGTCACCGATGGAATACTGGAAACTCCAAGCGGCGGATGTGAGCGGCCCATGCGTGTACATCAAACCCGCTCGTTCGATACCCGTCACGTCGTCTCGGTATTCCTGATAGATGATGTGAAGGTGTTCTTCGCCCAGCCCAACGCCGAGAGGTTGAGCATCTGCTGGTCGGATATCAATGTCGGACAGGACGTTAACTGGGTTGCTCCACGAGTTCCCCTTATCGGGCGTCGCTGAGGAAATCACAAACAGGGAGGTGATGTCCTGCCACGAACCGCTTGTTGAGAGGTCACGATGATAGCCTGCGAGCACCATCGTCCCATCGTATTGGTCAAACGTGAACCCGTAATAAGCGCCCTCGGAGAGTTTGACCGGCGGCATATGGTAGTGCTTGGGCGTGGTTTTTCCACCCGCAGATACCGAGGTCATTGCGATGTCCGTGAGAATGTAACCCTCTGCACTCAGGGAGCGTCGCGTCCACGCAACCTGGACAAGCCCGTCGTCGCGCTGATAGGTTGCCAAAGCGCCGCCCCAAGCTTCGTCAAGCAACACACTGCCGGGCATGGAAAGCGTGGAGGTCACGGTGCGAACATGAAGTTCGCCGTCCACCGTGGTGAAGAGCAGCGCGCCGTTTTCAAGCCCGACGAAATCCACCGGCACCTCGCCTGTGGCCAAGGATACGCTGACCTTCGAACCGATGTAGAGATCGCCAACGGTGACGTTGAAGCGCATCTCACTGTGAGCCAATTCAACACCCGAACCGCTCAGAATCGCTCGGTACGACATCGTACCGACCTCGTTGGAAACATGAGCGAAACGAGCAAAGGAATAGCCTGAGGTGGTCGACGAACCGGGCACCAACATCACGCTCTGGTCCTCAAGACGGTCCCAACCGATGCCTTCAGCCCAGACCTCGAGACCGACGTTGAGGTTGGTGGCATCGCCTTGGCCGAGGTTGTCCACCCGCACGGTGATGTCGTACGGTGTCCCTGGAGACGGAATCACGGGTTCGGTCCGAGCTGAGCCCGGCATGAACCGAAGCATCGGTTGAAGCGGGCGTTCTTCGATGGTGAAGGAGAAGGTGTAGATGTTGTCGCTGCGGTCCGGGTCCTCGTATTGCTGGGTGGGGTCGAGGGCGAGGGTAACGTCGTGGGTTCCGGCTTCGGTGGCCCACCAATAGAGCGTGACCTGCACGCTTTCACCTCGGTCCAGCGATGTGACCTTACCCTCCGAGGGATACGTCGAGGAAGGGCTGCCTTCCCCTTCGAGCGTCAGATAGACCTCGTTGGCGTCAAGGTCACCGATGTTGCGCAAGCCGAACCGAACTTCAAGCACCGTACCAGCGACGGCTGAATTGACGGAAATCCCCCCATCGTAGACGCCAACGGAGCCCGCAAAGGCAAAATTGGGTGCAGCAGGAAGGTTGTCGACTTCGTAAGTTCGCTTGAGCACCTCGCTCTTCACATCGGTCGCATTCACCATCCGAATGCTGATTCGATGAGAGCCGTCCCCGACTTGGGTTGAATCCCA
>Ga0255753_1006532_pt1 | contig 10790 bp, 10 predicted proteins | sample 041ome_10_FD_179953 | JGI IMG/M metagenome (GOLD analysis project Ga0255753, IMG submission 179953) | Coastal salt marsh microbial communities from the Groves Creek Marsh, Skidaway Island, Georgia - 041412US metaG (version 2) | ecosystem: Environmental > Aquatic > Marine > Intertidal zone > Salt...
TGATATATATAAGTATATTAAATTTGACTATAAATTGAACGATTCGAGAAGAGCATTAATATGTTTGGGTTTTTTCATTTTAAAGTAGAATTATTCACAGATTTATCCACAGAATCTGTGGATAAACTCACTTCTTATAATGATAAAAGCCCAGTTAAACATAGTTTATACTATTCGATATGCATAAATTTGTATCTGTAGCTCTAGATGTTCCTATAAATAAATTATTTGACTATAAATGCCCCTTTGATAATGCCAAAGTAGGAGCCAGAGTTAAAGTTCCATTTGGCCGATCTACTAGGGTAGGTATTATTGTTAAGATTCTTCAAAATATAGATAATAGTGGCTCTTATAAAATTAAAGAGATATATGATTTGCTTGATGATACTCCAGTCTTAACGCCAGAATTACTTAAAACTTCTAAATGGGCTGCAAAGTACTACCATTATCCGCTAGGACAAGTTCTGTTCAATGCTATCACTCCAATACAAAGAAAAAATCAACCCTCACCGAAGAAAAAATATGAGCAAGAGAAAATATTAAAGCCGGAGACTTTGATGCTTAATGATGAACAGTTACAGATTGCAAAAAACATAGATAAAAGTATTAATAAGTATCAAGTTCATTTTATTCACGGCGTGACAGGTTCAGGCAAGACAGAAATTTATTCGTATCTCGCATCATCTTTGCTGGAGGATGATGCTCAAGTTCTCATCTTAGTCCCTGAAATTAATTTAACACCTCAAACAGTATCAAGATTTCAGAAATATTTGACTATGAAGCCGCTTGAATATCATTCACACTTAACATCATTACAAAAGTACAAAGTTAGTCGGGCATGTCGTGATGAGAGTCAATTGATCGTTATTGGAACAAGATCTTCGGTATTTTTACCGTTTAAAAATTTGAAACTAGTTGTTGTAGATGAAGAACATGATCAATCATATAAACAAAATGAAAAATTTAGATACAATGCTAGGGACATTAGCATTGTTAGAGCTAAAAATTTTAATTGCCCCGTTGTTCTTGGCAGCGCTACTCCATCTTTTGAGTCGCTTCATAATATTAATATAAAAAAATATAAGCAGTACAAATTACTAAATCGCTTTCATAAATCTAAAATGCCACTAATTACAATCGTTGATACCTCTGTTGATAAACCAGATGAAGGATTATCAAAAGTTCTTAGAGATAAAATGAAATCTGAATTAGACAAAAATAAAAAAATAATACTTTTTATTGGCAGAAGAGGTTTTAGCAATACAGTTCTTTGTAGTGAATGTAAAACCATTGTTAAATGCCCAAAGTGCAATACAATTATGACATATCATAAAAATGTTGAAAGACTAATATGTCATCAATGTGAATTTAGTCAAAAATTTGATTCTGTTAAAACTTGTTGTGAGAAACCATCTTTAGTACCGTTAGGTGTTGGTACACAGAGAGTAGAAAATAAAGTAAAAGAATTATTTCCAAATAAAAAAGTATTAAGAATAGATAGTGACAATATTTCATCTAAGAAGGAATTAAAAAATTTTATTGAAAGTGCTACTAATAATAAAATAGATATCTTCGTAGGAACACAGATGATTGTAAAAGGGCATGATTTTCCAAATATATCACTCGTTGGAATAATTAACATTGATGCGGGATTATATAGTACAGACTTTAGAGGACTAGAAAAGACCGGTCAGTTAATTACACAAGTTTCTGGAAGAGCTGGTAGACAAAAAACACAAGGAAATGTAATCATACAAACTAATAATCCTAAACATAATTTATTGTTAAAGATTCTCAAAGAGGGGTATGAACAATTCAGTAGATTTGCCCTAAAAGAACGTGAAAGTGTTAATCTGCCTCCCTATAGTCATATAGCCATAATTAATATATCCGCTATGAGTAGATTTAAGCCTAAATCAATATTTTCAGAAATAGTGAAATTTAAAAAAAGTAAGTCTGTATTTGTTTATGGGCCTTCTCCAGCAGAAACATTCATGAAGAACAATACTTATTCCTATCAAATAATAGTTGGATCAAAAAGTCACAAGCTTTTATCGGAACATATAACTAGAATTAAGTTATACTTAGCCAGCATAGATAGTAAAATTAAATGGTATATCGATATTGATCCAACGCAATAATGAAAGAACAAATAGTTACCGAAATAAATAAAACACTAAAAAAGCTTTATGAATCTTATGATGATATTAACAAGATAGATATTGAAGTTAATAAAACTACTGATAGCTCACATGGTGACCTTTACACAAATATAGCTATGAAGCTGGCAAAGATTCTTAAAAAGAATCCTATGCTTATAGCAAAAGAAATAGTTAATGATTTAGAAATTATTCATGATGTTGAAAAAACTGATATAGCCTCTCCTGGATACATAAACTTCTTCATTACAAAATCAAATAAATTTCAAGAACTCAATAGAATAATTAAAAATAATTTAAATTTCGATAAAGTAAAAAATAAAAAAAATATACATGTAGAGTATGTTTCAGCTAATCCAACGGGGCCATTGCACATTGGTCATGGAAGAGGAATGATAGTGGGTGACACTACAGCTAGATTTATGTCATTGATCGGACACAATGTTACTAGAGAATATTATGTCAATGACGCCGGAAGACAAATAGATTTATTATTAATTAGTGCTATTTTATGCCACCTTAATAAGAAAGATCATATTTTTATTGATGAAAGAGATGACTCAGAGGGACGCTTAGTAACGTATAAGGGCTCGTATGTTAACGATGTATCAAAGTTAATAGCAAGTGATCTTGAAAATATTGATAAAAAGAAAGTTTTATCTCTATTAGATAAACCAATAGATGGAATAATTGCTTATATCAAAAGTATTGATGGTTACTTAAAGATTAGAAAGTCATTAGTTAATGTAATTATAGAAAACTATATTAAAAAAGATTTATCATCGGTTAATATTAATTTTGATAGTTGGTTTAATGAAAGTGATTTATATGAATCGGGTCTATTAAAGACTGTCCTAAAAAAAGTCAATGATAATGATTTAAGCTATACAAAGGATGGCGCCTTATGGTTTAAAAATACTTCTTTTGGTGAGGATAAAGATAGGGTTCTTATAAAAAGTAATGGTGATATGACATACTTTGCAACTGATATCGCCTACCATGTTCATAAGTTTAAAAATCATGACATTCTGATAAATATCTGGGGTGCGGATCACCATGATTATGCAGTGAGACTTACAAACGCAATGAAAGCTTTAGGATATGATGTAGAAAATAGATTGCAAATTCATCTAGTTCAATTTGCTAATCTTATTATGTCCGACAAGACTATCTCAATGTCTACAAGAAGTGGTGATTTTTATCCAATACAAGATTTAGTCAATGAAATTGGGCCTGATGCTACAAAATATTTTTATTTAACAAAAAAGAAAGAACAACATTTAGAATTTGATGTAGATCTTGCAATCAAAAAAAATAAAAATAATCCGATTTACTACATACAATATGCTCATGCTAGGATTACAAAGATTATTAATGATTTGGATAATACTTCTTTTGAAAAAGACAATCTTAATAACTTAAATACAAAAAATGAAATTGAACTGATAGAGTTAATTAATAGTTTTCAAAATGTAATGGATAAAGCTATTAATATGGTAAGGCCAGACATTATAACAAACTATTTATATAAAGTTGCACAGACATTTCACTCATACTATGCAGAAACGAAAATCATAGCATCATCAATTAAGGGCGAAAAAGTTACCCTAATAAAATGTATAGATAAAATTATAATTAGCGGCCTAAAAGCATTAGATATAAAACCAATGGATAGGATGTAATGAAACAAAATACTATAGCGCTAGTCTACGATTTTGATGGAACATTGACACCTAAAACAATGCAAGAATATACAATAATTCCTCGATTGAAAATTAATTCAAAAAAATTTTGGGAGAAGATTTTGCTAGAAGCAAAAAAAACAGATGGTGAAATCATGATGATATATATGAGAGAACTAATTAGTCATGCTGAAAAGATAGGTATTAAGATTACAAAAGAAGAGTTTATTGCCATGGCAGATAAAATTAAATATTTTATTGGTGTAAAAGATTGGTTTAAGAATATAAATAAATATATAAAAACTAATCATAAAAATATTAATGTTGCACATTATGTGATTTCAGCTGGTCATCATGAAATATTAGATGCATCTTCTATAAGAAAAGATTTAACAAATGTTTTTGGTTCACAATATTATTTTGATAAAGATGGCAACGCTACTTTTCCAAAAATAGTAGTTACAGATACAGCAAAAACACAGTTTCTTTTTAGAATTAATAAAGGGAAAGAGAGACTATCAGAGTCAATAAATAGTCATATGCCCGAAAAATCTAGACCAATTCCCTTTGAAAATATGATTTACATTGGTGACGGTCTCACTGATGTTCCAAGTATGGCATTAATAAAAAAACAGAATGGCCATGCCATTTCAGTTTATCCTAAAAACAGTCCAGAACAAAGACAGGTTTGTACTGAACTACTATCGGCTAAAAGAGTTGATTTTATTTCTGAAGCAAACTATAAAGTAAATGGTATTTTATTCAAAAGAATGTGTCTTCTAATAGATATGATAAGCGCAAGGATAAAATATACAAATGCGATATCTTAAGTTAGTTCTCATCGATGACTTTCATACCAGATGTTCTATCAAGAAATTTATACTGCATATTTAATACATTGAAATATTCTTTAATATGTTTCATGACAATATCTAAGTTAAATTCCTTACAGCTATAGATATCCAGTTGAATTAATCCTGGAACAGGCTCATCCCATATATGAATGACAATATGACTAGTTTCAATTAATGCCATACATGTTGTCCCACGATTACCAGGTTGATCTACATAGCTAATTGCAGGACCTTGCATTAATTTCATATCAATTTTTTTTATTAAGGTTTTCATCCAGTCAAGAATTTCATGAAGAGAATCTTCAGCTGGACAGTCACTTACCTCAGCTCTTAAAACAAGATGTTTATGGTCTAATTGCATAATATAAAAAGTTAAATATAATCAATATAAATTTATAAATGACAAGTTAATGAGCATAAAAAATATATATTATGAATATGATGATGCAAGTGGCATATCAATCGGTATAAAGTATGAGAAATATTTATATCAATGTCAAAGTAAATATCAAAATATTGAAATCATAAAAACAAACAAATATGGAAATGTACTTTATCTCGATGGATGTTTTATGCTGTCTCAAAAAAATCAAAATTTTTATCACAACGAATGTCTTGATCTAACGCCAAAAACTGCAAAAAATGTATTAATTATAGGTGGGGGAGATTGTGCTATTGCAAGCATGTTGGCACGAAAAGAAAGTGTAGCAGAAATAATAGTTGTTGAAATTGATGATGCAGTATTAAATGTCTCAAAAAAATATTTTCCTGAAAATTTTAAACTCACAAAAAAGCAATCAAAAAAAATCAAAGTGATTATTAATGATGGGATGATTTACCTAAAAAATAATAAAACTCAATATGACACTATAATTGTTGATTCCACCGATCCTGTGGGTGATGCTAAAATATTATTTTCTAAAAAATTTATAAGGGCATGTAATGATTCTCTTAAGAAAAATGGAGTTTTAATTCAACAATCGGGTTCACCTCTAAAAGATATGGTAACTGTCATTAAGCCTTTGGTACAAAAATATGAAAGTATTGGACTTAGGGATATTATTATTTCTAGCTTTCCAATGCCATTGTATCCTACTGGGACATGGAGTTTCTTAAAAGCTAAAAGAGCGTAGCTATCACTACGCTCCCTTAGGATATATGCTTATTGCTCAGGGTAAACTGAAGGTTTAATGCCTGTAGCTTTACTAAATTCTGGGTATGCTTCTAATCCACACTCAGATATATCTACACCATCTTGTTCTTCTTCTTCTGTTACTCTTAAACCAAAGAACATTTTTATGATGTACCAAACAATTACACTTGTAATAAATGTCCAAAGTATAATCATTGAAGCTCCGTAAATTTGAGCACCAAGAGATCCACCAGTAAGAGTTACTGCGAGTAATCCCCAAATACCACATGTTCCGTGTGCAGATATTGCACCAACAGGATCATCTATTCTCATTTTATCAAGCATGACAATAGACATTACTACTAATAATCCGCCTATTGCACCGATGATTAATGCAAGTCCTGGTGTTGGAGCTAATGGTTCAGCTGTAATTGATACTAAGCCACCTATAGCACCGTTTAATGCCATTGTAAGGTCAGATTTACCGAACATTACCTTGGATAGTAATAATGCTCCCATGACGCCACCAGCAGCTGCTAAGTTGGTGTTAACAAATACCATAGATACAGCATTAGCCTCAGCAACATTAGAGATAATTAATTCAGAACCACCATTAAATCCGAACCAACCGAGCCATAAAATAAAAGTACCAAGAGTAGCTAATGGAAGGTTAGCGCCTGGCATAGCGTTTACTTTACCATCTGTATATTTACCTTTTCTAGAACCTAGAACAAGTACACCAGCTAAAGCTGCAACTGCACCGCATAAGTGGACTACACCAGATCCAGCAAAATCAGAAAATCCTGCTTCATCTAAGAATCCGCCGCCCCATTTCCAATAACCTTGAACAGGATAAATAACACTCGTCATCACTACACAAAATAGTAGAAATGGCCATAATTTCATTCTTTCGGCAACTGCACCTGAAATAATTGAACAGGCTGTTGCTACAAATACTACTTGAAAGAAATGATCCGATATTGATGAGTAATAAACATCTCCACCACTCGCGATCACAGCCTCAGCTGTATTGTCTGCACCTAGAAAAAATGATAGCTCAGGAATAACTCCTGTGCCTCCACCTGGATACATTAAATTGTATCCGACAATCATATACATGATTACCGATATTGAATATAACGATATATTTTTTGTAAGAATTTCAGCTGTATTTTTTGCTCTGACAAGACCGGATTCTAACATGGTAAAACCTGCAGCCATCCACATGACAAAGGCGCCCATGACTAGAAAATAGAATGTGTCTAAAGCATAAGCAAGTTCAATTACTTTACCTTCTAAAGCTTCCATTGCAATCTCCTAATTAAAAAAGTTTAATTAAAGAGCTTCTGGACCTTTTTCTCCGGTACGAACACGAATTGCTTCATGAATATCAAGAACAAAAATCTTTCCATCACCAATTTTACTAGTACTAGCAGATGACAAGATAGTCTCGATTGTTTGATCAACAAGGTTATCATTAACAGCAATTTCAAGCTTAATTTTCGGTAGAAAATCAACCACATATTCAGCACCTCTATAAAGTTCCGTATGGCCCTTTTGCCTTCCAAACCCTTTTACTTCAGTTGCGGTAATTCCAGTAACCCCTATTCCTGATAGAGCTTCTCTTACCTCATCTAATTTAAATGGTTTGATAATTGCTATTACTAATTTCATTGTTAAATGTCTCCTATCACAAATTATAAACTAAATTATTTAGAAACTATACCCTAAAGTAAAGTTTGCATATGTTGAATCATCATTGTCCGTTAGGCCGGCAGCATGACTTGTATCTATGTTTCTTCCAACCATAAGTCCAACATCAACTCCGCTTACTGTCATTCCATAATGGAGTTCGTGGTTGTGTCCTGTAATTGCCTCACCGGTCCATGTTTGATATTGGTAATCAACAGGTAAACCAACAAAAGATAGTGGAACAGTAATTGTGTAGTGTTGATAACCTTGGTCACCAGCATCAAGTTGATACTCACCATCAACAGCAGCATCAATAGACATAAAGCCCATATCAGCACCTATGTTAATCTCTTGGTAATCACTATCAAAATTATCTGAATAGTAATATCCAGTAAATCCAGCATACATTGGAATGCCCATTAGTGAGAAGTTATATCCACCATAGATATCATATTCTACACCTTTATCAACATCGGCCCACCATGTACCAACATAGAAATTACCCATTTCAGCATCAGCACCAAAACTTACTGATGATTCTGACATGTAGTATCCTCTGTACCAGTATTCAGACATGTAACCTATGTTATAGCTTACTGCGCTGCTGTGATCATCTGCTACTGCTTCACCAGCTTGTGCAAACATTGAAATTGACATCAATGTCGCTAGTGCAACAGATAGAGATGATTTAATTAATTTTTTCATTTATATCTCCCTTTCGTAAAATGGTTATATTTAGTTATTTTGTGATAGTCGACATTTATCAATGACAAATAGTAAAGCTATCAATAGTAGATATGCATAAACTGTGCCAACTGTTAATATTATTATTTACATATAAAAATGTGAGTGTTTCCCTAATAATATTGAGTGTATGATATATTAATAACACAAGTAGTAAAGTAAACATTTGTAAATTTATTTATAATAGAAAAATTAAATTTGCACAAAAAATGTGCATCAATGGAGTGCAAAGTGAAAAATAGTAAATTCAAAGAATTAATAGATGGTATCTTAAGTATAATTCCCAAAAATACTGAGACTGTGAAAGATGATATAAAGGATAATCTTAAAATTCTCTTAAATGATTATCTTAGAAAAATAGATGTTGTAACAAGAGAAGAGTTTGATGTCCAGAGAGAGGTTCTTTTAAAAACTAGAAAAAAATTAGAGGACTTAGAGAATAAATTAAATAAATAAACTATTTTGATTGTTCGAGCATATAATCTACTGCAGATTTAACCTCATCATCGCTAAGTGACATTAATCCACCTTTGGCAGGCATGACACCTATTCCGTTAATTGCATTACTGTATAAGGTATCATTTCCTTTGGCCAACCTATCCGTCCACTGATCTGCTTTTCCAGTAATAGGTGCGCCAGCTGCTCCACTCATATGGCATGACATACATACTGAGTTATAAACATCCTTGCCTGATTTAGCAGTTGAGACTTCTATTACCTCTGTCTTAAATGTAGGGTTACTAGCCAAATTTATTTTTTCAGATGATGATAAACGTTGTTCAGTTGCTTTTTCTTTTACATCATCATAGTTGTCATTAACTACAGAGGAAGCAAAAACATTAGATAAAATAGCTATAATTATAGCTAGCGCTATAATAAATACGCTCACATAACTAAATATTTTATAAAACTCTTTATCTGATGTTGTTCCGCTCATATTTCCCTCATTTTTTACTTTCAGTAGATTATACTTGAAAAGTAATTTATTTGAATAGCTTTTTGCGTCTGTAGCTCAGTTGGATAGAGCGTTAGCTTCCGAAGCTAAAGGTCAGAAGTTCGAATCTTCTCAGGCGCTATGTATTCTCTCTGCTGCGATAATAGTATTTTCAATTAAAGCGCATACTGTCATCGGACCTACTCCTCCAGGGACAGGTGTTATAGCAGATGCTTTTTCTTTAGCTGAATCAAAATCAACATCTCCACAAAGCTTGCCATCTATATTGTGAATACCTACATCGATTACAACTGCACCATCAGGAATCTGATCACCTGAGATAAACTTAGGCACCCCGACCGCAACAATAATTACGTCGGCATCAGAGAGTTTGTGATTTAAATCTTTTGTTCTTGAATGACACATTGTTACAGTTGCATTCTCTGATTGGCATAATATAGAAACGGGCTTACCCACAATGTTAGATCTTCCAATTACAGTCACGTTCTTTCCGTTTAAGTCCGTTCCAGAAATTCTTAACATCTGCATGATTCCTTTTGGTGTACAAGATACCAATGTGTCCTCACCGAGGAATAACTTGCCTACGTTGTTTGGCGTAAAGCCATCAACATCTTTGCTCGGATGAATACTATTTAATACTTTAGCAACAGAAATATGATCAGGTAATGGTAGCTGTACAATTACACCATGAATAAGCGGGTCCTCATTAATCTTATCAATTTCTGTAAGAATATCTTGTTCGCTTATATTTGACTCAAACCTTCTAACTTCAGATTTAATGCCAGCTTTTTCAGCAAATTTTTCTTTTTGTTTTACATAACTAGCTGAGGCTTTCATATCGCCTACTAATATTACTACTAGATTAGGAATGATATTTTTAGATTTTAAGACTTCTACTTTTTTAGAAAGTTCATTATCAAGTATATGTTCTGCAGTCTCTCTTCCGCTGATTATTTTTGCTGTCATTTTTTTCTCCTATAAACTATTTCTTTCTCGTTCAACTAATAAATTTACAACGCTATATAATTCATCGTAACTCGAGACATATGAACCGCTAGTCAAAAATTTTCCATTCACGATAATAGTAGGTACTGAGTTAATTTGATATTTTCTTGCCAGATTACTAGATTTTTTTACTCTTGCTTCTGTACCAAAGCTATTATACTTCTCTTTGAATTCTTCTAAGTCAATACCATGTTTACCTAAAAAGTCTACCATTTGTTGCTCAGTACTTAAGCGATTATTTTCTATGTGAATTTCTTCAAAAATTAAGTTATGCACTTCATCAATTTTTCCCATTTGTTTTAGAGCATAGTAAAGTTTTGCATGTGGTAACCAACTGTCCCTTAGTGCAACTGGAACTTTAATAATTTTTGTATCCTTATCTAAGTCTGCCTCAATCCTATCCATTGTAGGTTCAAGGTTATAACAATGTGGACAGCCATACCAAAAAAATTCATAAATAATAATGTCATTTGATTCTTGTTGCTTTTCTGTGGAGATTTGAATGTACTTTTGAGCATATGCACCTGGTGTTATAAGAATAGTGAGAAATAAACCATAGATGAAATG
>Ga0255753_1006536_pt1 | contig 10786 bp, 6 predicted proteins | sample 041ome_10_FD_179953 | JGI IMG/M metagenome (GOLD analysis project Ga0255753, IMG submission 179953) | Coastal salt marsh microbial communities from the Groves Creek Marsh, Skidaway Island, Georgia - 041412US metaG (version 2) | ecosystem: Environmental > Aquatic > Marine > Intertidal zone > Salt...
CCCTATCGTAAAATAAATTTCCCTTAATATTTGATGCTGAATCAATTAGGTTAGAATTACCATCATCGGTTGCTGTTATTGAACCATATTCTAATGTTAGTGAACCAACTTTAACACCTTCACCATAGTACTCTTGTGGGATTGATATTACACCAATTGTACTACCAATAACCCTCTCATCGGTTGATGCGTATGATTCTCTTCTACCAACTTCAGTTACAATAGATGCTGTTGCTGGATTTAGATAGAATTGTGCTTTTATTGAATCATACAATGTTCTTTTTGAAATACCATTTGAGTTTTTAACATCAGTATCCACATCGTATAGGTCATTTTGTAAAGTACCATACAATGGGGTAATATCAGTTTCATCCAAAGCCCACTCTTTGTAAACTTTGAAAGGTCTAACTACTATATCTGATTTTGGTATCTCTTTTAACATTCAAAAATACTTTTCTATAAATATCAAAAAACGAAAAACCCCACTTTTGGTGGGGTTCTTCTATAATTTAAATTTTAATCAATTTAATTAGAATGAAAGTTTAACTTTAATTAATACTTCTTTATCAAATGATTTTTCAATTGGTTGAGATGTTTTAGCTACTGCGATTAATTCGTTTGAATCGTTTAATAGTCCAACTGTTGTAATGTAAGTTCTTGGGTCTGATTCGAATGAAGTTTCAGCGAAAGTACCATTTGTATTTACATAAGTTGGGTTGTTTGAATAGTTAAATTCTCTATTGGTTGCTCTTACGAAGAAGTGTTGTGTTGATACATTCTCAGTTCTTCTAGCTTGGAAATCACCACCCAATTTAATTGAGTTAACCAATCTTTCTTGGTTTTGTTGTTCTGCTGAAGTTGATAATGAACCTGCTAATGTTACCTCAGTACCATTAACACCAATGTTACCAACACTATCTTCTAATGCAGCTGGGTTAAGGATGATAATACCTCTATCAGGATAGAATAAACCAAATCCTAAATTACCAGAAGATGTAGTTGTATTTACAGTTGCTTCGTTTTCAGTTCCTAAATTAAGAGAACCAGATACTACTTTAAATACTCTACCAGCTTTTCCTAAAGTATCACCGAATTTCTTACCAGAATCATCAATGAATGTGAATACACCATTAGAACCAGAAAGTTGTAATGACCAGTTACCTGGATCCATTTTCTCCCTATATCTTGCTCTATTTACATTGATAGCGTAAATATCATTTGAATCTACTGCAATACCACTACCATTTTCGAAAGAGAACTTTGCATCAGTTGGGTCTAATAAGATAGATTTATACTGAGCGTAAGTTGCTTTAGTTGCAAGAAGTGCGTTATCAGAAGCGGTTAATGAAATAGAACCACTTCCATATTTGTGTCCGTATGCCACAGCGAATTGAACTTCTGCTGAAGTATCAGTTGCTGGGTCAGCGTTGTAAACATTGTAATAGTAATCACCAGATGAAGCGGCTACTTGAGTTGATGAGGTATAAGCGTTAGTTAGAGAACCAGTATCACCAGACCAAAGACCTGTTGTTACGATTTCTACTTTAGAGTTTACCTTATCGAACTCACCAAATCTCTTATAAACACCAGAAGATACTCCAGTTGTCAAAGCGATTTGTTGTCCGCCTGGTAATGCTGAGTTCAAAAGGGCTACTACATCAGCACTGTCGATTGTTCCACCCGCAGCAAGTGCTTGTAATTGTGCGGTTATATTTGGGTCATTAATTATTGCCATCTCTTATTCCTTTTATACATTACTTCTATAAGTTACTACAACAGGAATAGTTTGTGAACCACCTGTTTCGTTACCATACACAGTGATAGTAGTAGAAACATTAGAGGTTAACGAAGGATTAGGAGTGAATGTGAATCCTAAACCACTTACCACTTGTGCGGTAGTTGTGATTTCTTCTCCTAAGAACACTGGAACTGAACCAGCTGCAGTTGCTCCTTGCGTTACTGCTAATGTACCTGCTCTTTGGTCTGCTAATACAACAGTATATCCAGCGTTTGAGTTTCCAGCAGGTGAAGTTGTTGGAGACATTGCCACTTGGCCTTCGTCTTGATAAACTCCAATTGATGAAATACCCAATGCTACAACTGGAATTTGTGTTGTACCTTTTGGTAATGTAACTAACTTGTATCTTAATACTTGCGTTTCGTCAGGACTAGCTTCCAAAATTGGAATCGCCTTAATTGCCGAATCATAATAAGCACTTCCTTTTGGATGTGCTGGTTCGTACAATGTGTAGTCAATCTCATCATCTCCCAAAGCGAATTTGGTGATTCCGAGATTTTGACCGGATGCCAATTTTTGTCTACCCTTTTTAGTTAGGATGGCATCGACTGTGATTGATGTGTTATCTAAATATCCCATATTTTATTTTACCCTTTTGTGATATACTATAAATATAACTTTTTAAAAATTTAATTAATCAACCTCCAAAATCGGTTCACCACTTCCTCTACCAGTATCCGCAACTCTAAGAATATTTGGATTAGTAGTAAATGTTTCCACCGGGTCTAACCCATCTGGGGTTGTTGCTGCTGTTTGTTTTGAACCCTCAAAGAAAGAATCTTGTAATCCTTGTCCTAAATTATTTACATAACGATAATGGGTTGGGAAATATCCATTTAATGGAGTTACCGCCGCCACATTATTACCAGTTGCAGGGTCTGATGAACCGAATGGTAATTTTGTTACTTTATAATCGTATTTCGTTACTTCAACATCTTCATATATAACAGGCCCATTTGCTGTTGTTGGATAACCACTTATTTGGGTTGGAATAACTTCTTTGTAAGATTCTTTAACTAAATATATTTGCTTTCTACTTCCTGTTAAATTACCAAATATATCCAATGTTGTTACAATACTATGTTTTTCAACAGGCGCATATAAACCAAATCCAGCATTTCCTAATGAATTAGGGTCCATACCTATTTGTTCAAAATTAAATGCATCAACTGTTGCATCTAACTTATCACCTTTTGGAACTTCAATTTCAGATAAGTATGTTGGATAATCTCCAACCAAATTAATATCTTCTTCAACATTTGTAGTTGAATCATAGAATGGTGTTGTTGATGTTACAACTACATCGGATTCTGCATCTACATTTCCTATATAATTATCATATTGATGAGAAAGTTCTACATTTGATTCAGCATCCAAATTACCTTGGAATTGATTATTATCACCAACCAATGTTACATCTTGCTCAACATCTACAAAAGTTTCGTAATCTCTCTTCTCAGAAGTTGGTCTATTCCATTTAGTTTTACTTCTTTCTAAGTAGTGAGGTTCAATCAATAAACCTTTAGATACTTTAGCTCTAGCAGGAACCAAATCTTCTAATACATCAAACAAAGATTTATCAATATATCTGATTAATCTGATGTACTCATAAATATCTCTATTCAATCTACCAAAGTAGTATTCTCTTAGATTCTTTAATTCGGTGTACTCATCTTTGTTCTCATCAGCGGGTGCTCCAATGTAATTATCGATATTGAAAGTTCCCATAGATTTGATAATATCCATATTCACCTCTTTCATTGGTGAGAAGAATAATCCCAAACGAGATGAATCAATAGGAGCTCTATCAAATGATTTTTGAGTTGCTCTAACTTTGTGTGATAAATCACCAACTAAAGTTTGAGTTTCAAATCTTATTTTATCGGATTGATTAAATCCGAGAGATGGAACTTGAGCCGTTACAGTTCTCTCATAAGTTTCATGTGAGTATGGATAAACAGATGCCGAATCAAAATTTGATGCAGTTGCATAAGTTTGACCATACAATTGACTAATAGCAACATTCTTAACATATGGGTCAGCGTTTCTATCCTTAGGTCTTTCGAAATCCAATCTCAATACCAACTCAGATGCAGATGCAGTATAATTGTTACCATTTGTTGCATCAGGCATTTTGGTATGTGTTGTAATTACACCATCTTCCAATGGAGTAGTCCACAGACGGAATTCATCAAATGATACTTTAGATGCACTACCAATTAATAATTCATTTGCTTTATCCCAAAATGAACTACTAATAAGTTTTGTAGATGATTCATCAATTATCAATCTATTGTTTAACGATTGTTTTAGATATAATGAATATGAACCAGAGTTTAAGGTATCATCGGAACGAGTAAGAGCGATGGTTTTATATTCACCATCAAATAATTTTCGTTCCGATGTTTGTATTGTTTGCGGGTCTCCGGCTGGAGTCAATCCACTACCAGAATACATCGAGAATACCACTCTACCAAATGAACCAGTTGTTTGAACTGCATCTATTTGGAAGTAATTACTAGCACCAGCAATACCCTTAACTAAGTTGTGAGTTTGAGATTCGTTAAACTTAACATTCATCTCAATACTCAATGGTAATTGAGATGTGTTCCAATCTACACTTAATTGTTGAGAACCACTAAATACCAATGCAGATGTTCTATCATCGAATGTAAATGGTTGAGTACCACCATCGGTTGGGTCGGTTGGCCCACCAAACTCCATAATTGTAAGAAGTGATTGTGGAACACCATAACAAGCCATCACTGCTTTCAACGAACGAGCAGTACCTTTGTGTTTTAGTAAGTAAGGTAAGTTGTTAAGAATTCTTCTCCAAACTTCTTCGTTTGCTGATTTGAGTGATTGTTGGTATTTCTGAGTTCCATCTTTGTTTAACCCTAAAGCATACTCCCAAAGGAATTGTGAATCAAATGCCTTCTTACCATTCCAGCCCAAAGATTCAAGCATTGCATATACAAGCTCATTTGAGAATCCTTTATCTGATTTATGTTGTGGGGTTTTAAGTTTAGTTAATGCATTTATGTAAACCCAAATTACATCAAAGTGATGTCCCAACATATCCATAAACAACATAAAATCATCATTTTCATAATCCTCCTTAATAAATTCAGGAAGATTATTGTTTAGATAATTAACATTGTTTTTATCATAAGTAGAACCATCACTAACACCAGCATTGTACCAAGCAATTGCAGAGGAATCAGTAGATGATACGATTGTATTTCCACTTTTAGGGTATGCTAACGAATTTGTTGATGTGTACAACCACATTTCAAATCCATCAAATGTTCCAATTAGATTGTTAATGTTATCCAATTGTTTGTTTGCTTCAATGATTGAAGTTGTTGTTACTGAAGTTGCTTCCAATTGTAAAGAACTACTATCTTCGGATATGATTACAAACCCATCATATGCCCCACCTTCAGCAAGTACATATCCCAACTCAACAGTTGATGTTGTTAAAGAGTTGTATTTTGATTGATAAGATTCTAATAATTCAATCTTATACCAAAAGTTTTTAATTCTCTCTTCAGCAGAACCAAAATGTACAAAGTTTTCAAAATTATATTCAGAACCAGTAGTGTACTCTATGTTTAACTTTTCAGTATCAATTCCAGATTTAGAAATATATTTCTGAACTAGCGATGTGTTTGTAGTAGAACCACTTGCCAATAATGCATCATATACTTGATACCCAATACCATTATCAACTTCCAACCCAAAATTAGGTCCTTTTAATGGTTGACAATAGTCAGCACCATCACCAATTAATGTAATCGTATCAATAATTGGTTCGGATTGTAATTTTGTAATCCAAACTTTATCATTTGTTTGAACCGATGTTGGTAGTGGTTCATATAATTTAAGAATTAATGAATTTTCACTACCTACCCAAGTTGTAATTACTTTATTATCACCATCACCCAAATGTAATAGATGAGTAAGATATTTTGAATCATCAAATTCACAATTTGAGAATTGAGATATGAACCCTTCAGCCAATCTATTGATTGCCACATCTCTTGGTATGGTTAAATCACCTTTATCAAAAAGAACTTTGAAGGTTTCGGTTTCACCTCTTACCTGTTCTTTCCTTAAATTCTGATTAACTGGAGTTAGGTGGATTGGGATTTCTATTTTATCACCAACATCAACACCTTGTGGAGCTTGTTTCCTATTAGGATTAAACTCACCTGCCATATCAAGGTAATTGATTAAAATATCCTTTACATTAAATGATAGTTTGTTATCTCTTGTTCTAAATGCAGATTTTGTGTTACCAATACCAACTTCAACAAATCCACTTCTATCACCATTTACTACTTCGAATGAAATTTCAAAATCTACATCATATCCAACAAAGTCTGCACCCTTAACTACTTTAGGATATGTTACTTTTACAATATCAGGAACATCTACATATTGTTCATCAATTACATTGATAACTAAATCAATTGCACGATTTGTTACATCAATAGTTTCATTGTCCCGTATCCCCTCATCTAATTTTTCAATTAACTTTTTTGGATTAGGTCTATCCGATAATGATATAGGAGGTAGATTTGATTTTAACCCTTTATCATTTGTAGGTTTTGTTGGAAAGTTAACAGCATTTACAGGTTTACTAATCGTTGATGGGTTACTTTGAGGCACATTAGTATTATTGGTATTGTTACCTGTGTTAGTGTTACCGGTGTTATTATTTCCACCAGCACCTCCCATTCCATATGGTAATTTTTCTTGTGCCATCTTATCTTATGTTTCTATTATCCACAGGTCTGTTAACAAAACTACCATCATTACCACCAGTTATAGGTTTATTATTCGTTTGATTCAATGATTCTTGAATCGGGTCAATTGTTATTGGCCTACCACCACTACCAATAGTAGGGTTGTATGGATTATAAATATCTTCAACTTTAGGAGTTTCGATTACAACTTCCTCTTTTACTATTTTCTTTTTAGTATTTGATTTAATTTGTTTTGTTTCAACTCTTTCAGCTGGTTTAGCAGGTCTAACTTGATTCTCATAATCATCAAATGAAAATGGGAAAATCTTAATGTTATACTTTCCTATATTTTTGAAAACCGAATGTGGAATAGTAATACCACACAAATCCCCCTTATCCAAATCATCAAACTCCAATACATCTTCACCAACGATAACAGTGATTGCATCTACATCCGCATTTTTTCTGAACATTAGTGGAACACCTGCTTTTGAGTTTATATTGTATTCTCTAGCACCATCTTTTACTAATTGAATTTGTGGGTCTTTTGCTGGAGTACCTTGTGATACTTCTTCGGTTTCGATATTGAAAGTGTAGTTATCTTTTAATGTTACATTCAATTCCAAACTTTCTCCAGCATTAGCCAATAATTCCTCATTATTAAAGTATATTTTTGTTACTCTATATAATGTTGAATCCGATGAACGGATTATGTATTTAGTACCATCAATATCTTCATACTCACTAATACCAACTTTTGGAAAAAACTCAGCATTTTTGTTTGCATTTTTAAGAATACTAACAGGACTACCCTTACCACTAATATTAAATGTTATTTTATATTTAGATGAATCGGTTGGTACATCAATGTTTGCCTTTTTAAGATTAAATACTAAATCAGATGATACTTTATTTTTTATGGATTGTGGTGTCAAAACCATCTGGCCATTTCTATAATAAGTAAGTACAATATCTTTGGTGTTTATACCAAGCGGTTGTTCGATATTTGGATTTTTAATGATAGGTGTACCATCATCAATCATTTCTATCAAATAATATTCATTGTTAATATATCCATCTTTTTTTACTTCAATCTTTTTGCTCGCCTCCGCTAAAGATTCTCTGGAGATTCGAATTCGTTTGTTATCACCAACAACATCACCATTTACATAAGTTGTGAATCCAGTTTCATTGGATGAAATGTTGAATACAAATAAATTGGAAAACGCACCAGTGTTTTCTTGACCTATAATGATATCATTAGTAGGTATAGTACCACCACCACCCCCAACACCATCTTGTTGTAGTGTGGCATCATCTATATTAATACTATCAATTCTTTGTATTGCCATTTTACAATTTATCTAATTTTTGTATTTTGAATTGAACTACTTAAACCAGCTAATCGTTTTACCGATTTAATTGGATTTGGTGAACTAAATTTTGGAACAGGAAGTTCAGCTGGAACTTCTTTCATTATTTCTTTTTGAAGTGGTTTTTGTTCTATAACTTCAATTGGTTTTTCAATCGTTACATTTACCTGTGGAACTTTTGCTCTAATCGTAACATCAGATTCTCTTCGTTTAACTATTTGATTTAATTCATCATTACTAGCATCAAATTGATTTTCAACTTGAGTTGATGTTTGTATAGTTCTTTTTGGTAAATATTTTTGAATTACTTCAACAATAATTCGTTGAGAAACCTTATAGACATCTTCTTTAGAATATTGTAATGATGGTTTAGTTTGTCTTTTCTTACCATAGTTTACATCAGTAATAGAAGAATTTCTATTTGCAAATTCAAATAATACGGATTTTCTAAATTCATTATGTATTTTGGTTACCAATACATCCATTGCTCCAATACCAAATTCTGATATAAAGTTGTTATACCACTTTTCACCATAAGTTTTTTTAATAAATAAAGAAACTTCGGATGGATTTATTGAATCTAAGAAAGAGCCAATATATGGAATGATATCATCTCTAAAATCAGAACCATTTAGCATAATGTTATATCTCTGAAGTAAATCGGTTTTTTTGGATACATCATTCATTATTGGTTGTAATCTAACTTCAGTTCTTGATGGTGATATTTCTTGAATCCATAATTTTTCATTTGGAGATTCATATCCAACTCGTTTGTTTAGAAGTGTAATTTGGGTTTTAAATATACCATTATTATACCCAGCCTCATTTAACAATCGTTCAGCATCAATAAAGTATTCATTTGGAAATTGGAATGCTTGAAATTCAGTTCCATCTGCAATTAGGAAATAATCTTTGATATTTTCCGAACTCAATGGAATGTATCTAGCTAACTCACCAAATTCACCTTGAGGTAATTGGTTATCGTTGGCATCATAAATGATAAACTCAATCATATCCGAATCCGAAAATCCGAAGAATGATTGTAGAGTACCCTGTTCGAAGATTTCTCTATCTTTCGAAGAGATTCGATACCCTTTGTTTTTGATTATTTCTTTAAATGTTTTAATTGCCATATTATCCGCCTGTTACATCTTGTCCAACCAATACATTTGTATTACCTCTACTTCCGAACTTATCCTTTCTATCACTTCTTTCTTTTTTGTATTTAGCAGTAAATTCCAATTTATCCCCAGAAGTTGTATTTACAATCATTGTTGCTTTGAATGTTGTATTTCGCTTACCACCATGTCCTTTTAATGCAGTGTATTTAAATTTAGCGGTTGTTACACCAGCTGCATTTTCAGTTCTTGCCGGTACTTTAAATGAAGTAGGTCCTTGGAACCATGTAACTCCATCTTTTTTATTTGCTGAATATTGGATAGTAAATGTTTGTTCTTGGTCAGTAAAGTTAAAGAATGCAATACCCTTAGAACCATTCCACCATCTAACATCACTATTTTTATTACCACCATTTACACATTCAAGATACATACCCAATTCACCTGGCTTCTGAACATCATTTGCTGATATTTTCCAACCCACATTTGCGGTTTGTTGGAAGAATCCATTTAATCCCTCTACTGCCGTTTGAGCTGCGTTTTCTTTCTCTCTTTGTTCTGTCAATTCTTTTTGAACTCTAAATGCTTCTTGAAGTGCTTCTACTTTAGCGGTTAAAGATACTCTTTCAACTGCTTCATTGATTGAGTTTTGAATTGCGTTTTGTAAATCAATAGTTGTTGTTGCTACTTGCTCATTTGCCGTTGTTGCTTGTGAAGTAGCGATGTTTGCTTTTAAAATTTCATTATCCGCTTGAATTTTTAAACTCTCAGATACAATTTCCAATTCAGAAACTTTAGCATTTAAATTTCCTATTTCGGTATTCAACAATACTATATCAGATGTTAATTCATCTATTCTAACCAAAGCATCATCATAGATTGATTTAAGTACCATAGGAGGTCCATCAGGAGCAACATTTGGTATTAACTCAAATATCTCAGTATCTATTGATTTCTTTAATTCATGTGTATCGTATTTAGGTCTTATAAGTTTCCCACTAACAATACCACCATCAATTTCTTTTTGGCTTATATACCCATATAAAGGGTCATTTTTTACATTATCAACATTTGTAAAATCTAATGTGGGTTCAATCTTTTCAACTGGTCTTATTTGAGCTGCTCCAATTGCTGGTGCAGGTCTTTCATCCGAAGGTTTTGCTTTTTTAGAAAGACGTACACCAGATGGGTTCGGTGTAGGCAATGCCGTTGAACCTCTTTCTTGTATCTCCTTTACAAGTCTTTCATCTCTTAAACCTTGCTTCGCTGCCATATTATGCTATTACGCTAAATGTATAATCTTCATCAAAGAAATTATCAACACCATCAATGGTAACTTTAAATTCTATTTTATATACTCTATCTACTTCCCAATTTGATAAATTCAGATTAAAGTAGTTACCATTTGAATCACAACTTAACTTTGTGTAATTTGAGAATGGAACAATAATATCATTTGAATGATAATCTCTGATTTGGTAGTATGATGTTGTTGGTAAGAATTTACTGATACCATATTGTGCAGTTGCTGAGAATGTTTTGATTGGATATAAATCTCTACCAACTACTCTCAACTTTGGAGTTGTATTTACTTTGTATTCTTTCTTAAAGTTTTTGATGCCAACTTTGATATTTTCGGATGTTAATTCAGTCAAAGAACCAGTTACAAAAGAAACATCATCCCAACCAATTCTAACTTTTGGTTGATGGATTGTATTTGTTTCCTTACTAAAGAATTTGAGGATA
>Ga0255753_1006539_pt1 | contig 10783 bp, 11 predicted proteins | sample 041ome_10_FD_179953 | JGI IMG/M metagenome (GOLD analysis project Ga0255753, IMG submission 179953) | Coastal salt marsh microbial communities from the Groves Creek Marsh, Skidaway Island, Georgia - 041412US metaG (version 2) | ecosystem: Environmental > Aquatic > Marine > Intertidal zone > Salt...
TTAAAACTATCCTGTTAATGTGGTGGTTACGTCTGGCTTTTTTTCTTGGCGTTAGCCCGCAACGGCTTGCAGAAATGTATTACCCTGCTGCGCTAATAAAGGACCAAGACAAATGAATACAACCGCTGGCGCGGAATCGCATTCCAGATGCCTTATCCTGTTTGCCAGAGAGCCTGTAGCAGGACAGGTCAAAACCCGTCTCGAACCGGCACTTGGCATTAAGGGTACGCTGGCGCTTTACCGTCGCCTGCTGGACAGGCAGGTCTCGCTGCTTAATCACTACCACGATGTCGATTGCCAGTTATGGGTAGAGGGTGATTCCGCTCATGAAGCTTTCAGTGAGTTCAATGGGCCGGTGTTCCAACAATTTGGTGATGATCTTGGTCTGCGAATGAACAATGCCCTGGCCAATGTATTAGATCAGTATGGCAGTGCCATACTGATTGGCTGTGATTGCCCCCAATACAGTCATGCATATTTTGACCGGGCGTTTTTGGCACTGGAGCAGGGGGCCGATGTGGTGCTTGGCCCGGCAAGGGATGGTGGTTATGTGTTGGTGGGATTGAGGCAGGCAGAAGAATTAATATTCCAGGGCATGGACTGGGGTACTGACGCGGTACTGCAGCAGACCCGGGAGTGCATCAGGGCGCTGGGATTAAACTACCACCAACTGGAAACCCTGCAGGATATTGATGAGCCGCAAGACCTGATATTGCTCAATGGCACTACAATGCTTCAATAGAAAAAATGGGCTGTCTATAATTCGGAAACAGATACAGTTTCCTTCTGACTTTTGCCGGTTACTGAAGTGTCCATCAATGTGGCTTGTTTCAGTTCCAGTTTAATGCCTCGGTAATTTTGCTCAAGTTGTTCCAGTTTGACCAACAGCAAGTCCCAGTCCAGAGCAAGCCACATAATGGTTGAGCGCTTGCTTTCAGGTTCCCTGACTCTCTCAATCTTGACTGTCCTGAATGAACCCAGGGACGTTGCTATATCCTCTTCTCCAAGAACCCTGAAGTGATACTCCTCAAGCTTACCCTTGTCGATAGCGGGGAAAATAATTTCTGTTTCACCTGCCAATAACTGATTCCGTACTTCAAGGTATGCTGATAGATTGTCCGCTACAGGAAGCTCCAAAGGTATTTCATACTGCTCATTACCAATTTCTGCTTTTGCCTGGCCCGCTTCCCAGTCAAAAGCAATGTGCCGACTACGTTTACCGATTCCACTTTGAATAAATGAATATGTCACAGGTTTTAATTCCCCGCTCAGTATGTCAGCAGTGAGTACGCTTTTCTCTTTGATGGTGCTTAGTGTCTTCCCAAGCATTTTCAGCCTGAGCATGGTATTCATTTCAACTTGCCCATTGTCACTTATTTGTAAAGAGCGTTCAGCGCTTGCCTTGAAACCGCCATATCTTGCTTCGTAATCCGCGGTAAAAGGAGATGGAGTGTCGGCTGTTGCTGAATAGGGAAGGATAAAGAGCATGAACAGCCAAAGCCAGGACTGCTTTGGAAACCTGTAATAATACAGATTATGGGTTATTAATTCGGACAAAATATTTCGTCTCATTATCAGTTGGAAAGCAAACTGCCCCGGATGTTCCCCGCAGACGCCATTATGGTAGTGAACTCGTGGTTGTTCGTCCAGTTATCAGTTATGATTGCGACCTATGAAGTGCCTTGATTTTTCAGTAAAAAATCCTCTTTCGTGCCTTTTCTTCAGGGTGCTTTGCCGGCTTTCGCCAGTTATTTTTATTTTTCAGTTTGCCCCGGTTCAGGCTATTGAAGTGGAAGGGCTTTATCAGGGAACTGTTACCGTGGAGTCACGTAATGATGAGAGGGAAAGGCTGAGCGCATTTTCAAATGTCTTCAGGCAGGTGCTTATCAAGGTTACCGGGAATTCTGAGGTATTAACGCTGCCCCAGATACGGCGAGCACTGAATAATGCCGATGACTATGTGGATACCTGGTCCTATCGCAGTATTTCAGAATCTGATTCGGCGCTGACGGCTGCAGTCGATGCGACCCGTGTGGGTTCTACAGCACAAAGAGTTGAGCTCACTGTTAGTTTTTTTGAACCTGAAGTCCTGAGTTTACTTGAAACGGCTAATATACCCCTGTGGCCCGGTAATCGTCCTTATACCCTTGTCTGGCTGGTGGTACAGGAAGAGCTGGGTGCTCGACAGATTGTAGGGGCCAGCACCAATGCATTTCCCGATGTCATGGCCTTACTGGATTTAGAAGCTGATAACAGAGCGCTGCCAATTCTGCTGCCAATTCTGGACTTTGAGGATATGCGAGCCGTGTCGGTAAATGATGTCTGGGATATGGATGCAGAAAAACTATTGCAGGCGTCACGTCGTTATCAAAGCGAAAGTGTGCTGGTTATTCGCCTGTTCAGGACAGTGGCAGGCGATGTCTTCGGGAAAAGTAATTACCTTTTCAGGGATCAGATATTTGAAGTGGAGATGTTTGAGCAATCGGCAGAGTCTTTTATACGGGAAAGTGTAGCTTTGGCGACAAATGAAATCTCTGCTTACTATGCAGTACTGTTGTCTGGAACTGACAGTAGTATTGAAGTGAACCTGACCGTGGAGGGGATTAAAAGTGCCGAGGATTATGCGGCTTTGCTGGATTATGTTGCCAATCTAACTGATGTCAATGATTACCAGGTAGCCGCTGTAGAAAACCAGACTATAATGTTGCGTTTGTCCACCGGTGGTCAGATAAGGCAGTTGGTAGAAACCATTGCACTGAGTCGAACACTTGAACCACTTGATGAGCTGATCAGGAATGACAACCAGGTTTTCATGAGTTACCAGTGGAATAATTAATCAGCAAGCCATGCATTTTTCCCCCCAGTTACCCTTTGACTTCTCCGTTTCCGAAAACTTTTCTTTTTCGAATTTTCTGGTGTCTGAAAAAAATGCAGAGCTGCTGGAATTACTCAGGAGTTTTTCGTCCCATGATGATGTGATTACTTTTATCTGGGGCAACAAGGGGGTTGGCAAGAGCCATCTGTTACAGGCGCTTTGTTATGACAATGCTGACAAAAATACGACTGACGTCAATAAACATAAAGCCTTGCAGTATCTGTATCTACCCATGCAGAAAATCAAACTGTTTGGCCCTGAAGTGTTTAGCAGTCTTCATCACATGGATGTCATTTGCATTGATGATTTTGATTCGGTGATCGGTGATAAAGAATGGGAAATAAGTCTGTTTGAGTTTTTTAACCGCGCCCGGGAGCAGGGTGTCAAGCTCCTGGTAAGTGCAGAAAACTCTCCACGTGGCTTGCCTTTTTCACTGCCTGACCTGGCATCAAGAATGTCCTGGGGGGTGATTTATCAGTTGCATGAGCTGAACGATGAAGAAAAGATATCTGCGCTGGATCGTCGGGCCAGAGAAAACCACATGCCTCTTGATGCAGAAGTGTTGCAATATATCTACATGCGACATTCGCGCGATTTACAAAGTCTTTTGATTGTTTTGGATAAGCTCGACCAGTTGTCTCTTGCAGAAAAGCGGCGCCTGACAATACCCTTTGTTAAAAAAGTTATGCATTGGTAAAAGTATTTTAATGCTTCTTGCTTATCTTTTTTTTACCCTCTTTTTCAGGCTTTGTCTCAGCTCCAGCTTTGGTCATTCAGGGTGAAAGCATGGGCAGGCATTCCTGGCAATGCAGGTAAAGCCCCTGAGGATCATTAAAGTCCAGCAGTGACTGTAAACTCCTGTTCAGTGAGCTGTAAAAATCAGAGATTGGGTTATCGGGAGTTGCGGCAATCCTGCTGCCAAGCAAAGTCTTTATGGTGACATTATTGACCAGATCCTGGATAAGTTGCTGACCTGGTAACAGCGACTGTTCTATGAGTTGTACTTCAAAGTTATCCAGTCGTGCCATAGTCGCGGCAGAAGCAATTGCCTGGTCGAGGTTGCCCAGATTATCTACCAGTCCAAGGTCAAAGGCATCCTGCCCGGCCCAGACTCTTCCTCTGGCAATGTCATCTACTTCCTCAATTGTCATATTCCTGGCTTCTGCTACCAGTCGAATAAACCGGTTGTAGCCATCTTCCAGATTGAGCTGAATAACATTGCTGGCAAGTTCAGGTAACTCTCTGCCAACTGAAAGAGCGCCAGCCAGTTCGGTAGTACCGATGCCATCGGTATTGATGCCCAATTTGTCGAAGCTTTGTTTGAAAGTAGGGTACAGGCCATAAATACCAATTGAGCCGGTGATAGTGCTTTCACTGGCCCAGATTTCATCTGCAGCAGTAGCAATCCAGTAGCCACCGGAAGCCGCTACACTGCCCATGGATACTACCAAAGGTTTACCGGCATTTTTCAGTCTGGCTAATTCGCTGCGTATGACCTCTGATGCAAAGGCACTCCCGCCAGGACTATCGACGCGCAGCACCACGGCCTTGATATCTTCATCTTCCCTGGCCTGACGAATCAGGTCCTGTAATGAATCTCCCCCTATTTCACCAGGGCTGCGACGGCCATCATAAATCTGGCCGCTGGCAACAATAAGCGCAATCTTGTCATTACTTTTTTGCAGGCTCTTGATCTGATCAAGCCGTGAGGAAAGATAGTTCCTCAAACTGATATACAAAAAACCGTTCCCGGAGGACGCCGCACCTATCTCACTCCTGAGATAATCGTTTACTTCCTGACGGGACATGAGTTGGTCAGCCAGATTTCGTTCCAGGGCGAGCTGTGAAAAATCGCCATTAAATTCACCCAGCTGCTGATCCAGAGTATTGATAAAGGCATTGATAAATTCCGGCTCAAACTGTCGGGCGGCACTGACGTCACTCACGTACGACTGCCACATATCTCCAAGCCACTTGGCGTTTGCCTCGCGAGCTTCTGCGGACATGTCATTACGCTCAAAGGGTTCAACTGCAGACTTGTATTCACCAACGCGAAACACATGGACATCAACGCCTAGTTTGTCGAGCGCATTACGAAAATAGTATTGATAAGTACTGAACCCTTCCAGCCCGATACTACCCATTGTGTTGAGTATAATTTCATCGGCATGAGTGGCCAGGTAGTACTGACCCTGAGTGTAATTATCTGCGACAGCATAGACTTTTTTTCCGCTGTCCCGGAATTCATCCAGAGCTGCTCCGACTTCCTGTAATTTGCTCAGTCCGCTTGCGCCAAGATTGTTCAGGACCAGCACAATAGAGGAGATGTCGCTGTCTGTTGCAGCAAAATCAATTGCTGCGAGTAAATCTCTTAGTAATATTTCCCCGGTAGTGGTATCACCAAGAGAGTCAGACATAAGGACATTAAGTGGATCGACAAAGGTCAGCTGGTCAACCAGTATACCTTCCGAATTTATCAGCAGGGCACTTCCTGTTTCGACAACGACCGGAGGCTGACCAAGCATGGAGCCAATACCAAGCAAGACAATAATGATAAATACAAGGTTAAGGATAATGGCGCGAAAACCACGGTAAAGCCTGGCTAAACCATGGAAAAATTTGCCTAATGTACTGGAAGGTGTTGACATAATTCGAAGTGTTGTCCGCTCTGTTTGGTGCTTCAGGCAGTTTTGCGTGAGGCCCTGATAAAAATAATAGCCGAAAAAAACAGGATGAGACATATTGCTGTTTCAGTCAATCCAGCCCATATTCGACCGGGAGTAAAGGCAAGCAATATCCCCTGAACCAGGAAAAACAGCACCACAAAGCATAGCCACTGCATACTTCGGGAGGACTTGCTGAACTGGCCGGGCAGTGTCAATGCCAACGGGATCATTTGTGCAATCAGGATGATCAGGTTAAACGAACCGCTGGTCCATTGAATCAGCACCAGCACTGCAAGCAACAGAAAACTTGCGCCAATTGTGACCCGCAGGGCTGAATTTGCTGACGTTTCAGGGGTCATGAAGCAGATAGTTTTAAAGCGATAGAGGCCAGGCGTTTACCCAGGGCCTGACATAAGGCCGCTTCATGAGTGCTCAGTGTACTTTGATTTTCCGCTCCAGCTACGTGAGAGGGCCCATAGGGTGTTCCTCCACTTGTTGTTTCGCTTAATGCAGCTTCCGAATAAGGCAAGCCACAATACAGCATGCCATGATGAAGCAGAGGCAGCATCATGGACAGTAATGTACTTTCCTGACCGCCATGCAGGCTTGCTGTTGAAGTAAACACGCCTGCAGGCTTGTCTACCAGGGAACCGCTGAGCCATTGTGCGGCAGTGCCATCGAGAAAATATTTCATCGGGGCCGCCATGTTGCCAAAACGGGTAGGGCTGCCAAGAGCCAATCCGCTGCAGTTAATCAGATCGTCCTCGCTACAGTATACGGCGCCTTCCGCCGGAACCTCAGCTTCGGTAGCTTCCGTTACCGTTGATACTTTGGGAACGGTGCGTAATACGGCATTCATACCGTCGACTGATTCAACACCCCGGGCAACCTGTGTTGCCATTTCTGCCACGGAGCCATGAAGCGAGTAATAAAGCACAAGGATATAGGGTTTGTTCATTTAATAAGTTCCAGTGCGTTTTCCGGCGGGCGACCCAGCACTGCTTTATCACCGGCTACGACAATAGGGCGCTGGATCAGTTTAGGTTCTGTAATCATAGCCTGCAGCAACTGTTGCTCTGTCAGGGATGCATCAGATAAACCTGCTTCTTTATAGGCCTGTTCAGAGGTCCTGAGTAAGTCTCGCGGGCTGATGCCAAGTTTTTTGAGCAAGTCCTTGAGTTCAGCTTTTGTTGGCGGTGACTCAAGATAAAGAATAATTTCTGGTGTAATGTTATTGTCCTGCAATAATTGCAGGGTCTGGCGCGATTTTGAGCAGCGCGGATTATGATAAATCTTGATTTTAGTCATTTTGGTTTCTTCGTAAAAAGGGGACTATGGTAGTCATCCTGACTTTATTAAACAAGGCGATATGAGTACGCAAACAAATAGCAACAGACGCTGGTCACAATGGGCAAAACCGGAAGTAATCTGGCGTTTTCTCAGGTTTGTATTCAGGGAATCCCTGGATAATCAGGGACTGGAAATAGCCAAATCGTTAACCTACATGTCCCTGTTTGCTGTTGTGCCATTGTTGACACTGACTCTGGCTATTCTTTCGGCATTTCCCTCTTTTCAGGTGTTCGGCAGCCAGATTCAGGACATGATATTCAATCGACTGTTACCGTCTTCAAGTAGTGAGCTTGAAGTTTATCTGTCGGACTTTACCACGCAGGCAAAAAATCTGACCTGGGTGGGTGCTGTCATGTTACTGGCTACTGCCTATCTGATGCTGATTAATATAGAGCGCAGTTTTAACCAGATATGGAAAGTTGGCCAACAGCGCAAGGGCATTGCCAGTTTTCTTCTTTACTGGAGTGTATTGAGTCTGAGCCCTTTATTGCTGGGTGTTGGTTTTGCCATGAGTTCCTATATCACCTCGCTAGCGCTGTTTGAAAAATTTACCGAAGTCTCTGGCATTGTTGGCGCAAGAAGTGTGGTTTTGAGTGTTTTTCCAACTATCCTGACCACTTTTGCATTCACGCTTTTGTACGTAGCGGTTCCCAACTGTGGCGTAAGACTCCGACATGCGCTGACTGGTGGCCTTATCGTTGCCTTGCTGTTCATCGTCGTCAAATGGGTCTTTGGTGGTTTTATTGCTACAGCAAGCTACGAGTTTGTTTACGGTACTTTTGCTGCAATCCCCATATTTCTGCTCTGGCTTTATATTTGTTGGGTAGTAATTCTCTTTGGCGCTAACCTGGTGCGGGCGATACCCGTTTTTCGTACCACCATCATCAAGGAAAAATTACATCCGACTTTGTTGGTATTGGCGCTGTTACACAAATTCTGGATGAGTCATCGACAGGGAAACAGTGTCAGTGTCAGGGAATTGATGGAAAGCGAGTGGCCATTTCATGATGACCAGCTTGATACCTGTATTGTGATTCTGCTCGAAAATAAAGTGATCAGGGCCTGTGGGGAAAATGAGTACATACTAAACCGGGACCTGGGTGATTTCAGCTTCTGGGATATTCAGACATTATTGCCCTGGGGAATGCCAGGCAGGAAAGATCTGGAGAAGGAGTTGCCTGCGTCAGTAGCTGAACATCTGGGCTCACTGAATGAGCTGGCAGCTTCGTTTTCCGGCCTGGAAGACAGTGCACGGGATAAATTCAGCGGCTCGATAGAAGGCTTGTTCCGCAGGGAAGTTGAGGATAGCGCATAAGTAACGCCAAACCCGCTATTTGCCGATTAATCAATCCTGACTGCTTTTTTCAGGAAACCGACGATTTCACTTACGGCAATATCCTCGGAGTCTGCATTTCCACGTTTCTTGTATTCAACCTGACTATTCGCCAGTCCCCGATCTGATACCACCACTCGATGGGGGATACCGATCAGTTCCATATCCGCAAATTTAACACCTGGACTGGTTTTCTTGTCCCGGTCATCCAGTAATACATCCATTCCGGCTAGTTGGAGCTCCTCATAGAGGGATTCACTAATGCTGGTGACTTCTTCTGATTTATGCGCATTCAGGGGAATAATGACGACATGGAAAGGCGCGATATTATCAGGCCAGATTATTCCCTTGTCGTCATGGCACTGCTCAATGGCTGCCGCGACGATACGACTTACACCAATGCCATAACAGCCCATTTCCATGATTTTGGTTTTGCCATTTTCATCAAGAACAGAAGCACTCATTGCGGTACTGTACTTGTTACCCAGTTGGAATATATGGCCAACCTCAATACCTCGCTTTATTGATAGAGTGCCATTGCCGTCAGGGCTGATATCGCCTTCAACCACTTTACGAAGATCTGCTATCTCGTCAAAAGCGGCGTCTCTATTCCAGTTAACACCAGTATAATGGTGGTCGTTCTGGTTGGCACCACAAACAAAATCGGACAGTACTGCTGCGTCCCTGTCGACAATCACTTTGACAGGTATTTTTACCGGGCCGATAGAACCAGGTTCACATTTAATAATTGCCTGTATCTGCTCGTCACTTGCAAATGTGAGTGGCGAGGCGACGCCATTTATCTTGCCGGCCTTGACTTCGTTTAGCTGGTGATCACCGCGTAAAACCAGGGCGACCAGACTGTTCTCTTCTTGATCGTCTGAGAGAACCACCAGTGTTTTAACCGTATTGGAGGAATCAACGCCAAGCAGGCTACTGACTTCGTCAATAGTCTTGCAGTCAGGGGTGGAGACCAGAGCCAGTTCAGCACTGGCAGCAGTGTTGGCAGTCAAGGGTTCCCGGGAGCTTGCCATCTCGATATTCGCGGCATAATCACTCTGATCACTAAAAACAATTTCGTCTTCCCCGGAATCTGCAAGCACATGAAATTCATGGGATTTGTTACCACCTATATTGCCTGAGTCTGCTTCCACAGCTCGAAAACTGAAGCCAAGACGCGAAAATATTTTGCTATAGGTCTCGTACATGAGTTGATAGGTGTCATCCAGGGAGTCCTGGTTAAGGTGAAAGGAATAGGCATCCTTCATGATGAATTCCCGAGAGCGCATCACGCCAAAACGTGGACGTCGTTCATCGCGAAACTTTGTTTGTATCTGATAGATATTGATAGGTAGCTGTTTGTAGCTGTTTAGTTCGTTACGCACAAGGTCAGTAATAACCTCTTCATGGGTAGGACCCAGACAAAAATCACGTTCATGTCGGTCTTTAAAGCGCTGTAACTCATCTCCCATTACTTCCCAGCGCCCTGATTCATGCCAGAGTTCGGCGGGCTGAACAACGGGCATGGAGACTTCCAGAGCACCGGAATTATTCATTTCTTCCCGAATAATACGCGTCACTTTCTGCAGTACACGCAGGCCAACAGGGAGCCAGTTATAAAGTCCTGAAGCCAGTTTGCGAATCATGCCTGCTTTGAGCATCAGTTGATGGCTGATTACTACGGCATCGGCAGGAGTTTCCTTGGTTGTAGCGAGTAGATATTTCGATGTGCGCATAATGTAGAACTAATACTCCTTGGAAAATAGAGTAATCCATTAACAGAAAAAGCAGCCCTGAGGCTGCTTTTTCATAATAGCTTATTAATACTTGTGGATGTTGCCAAAAACAAGAGTTTTACCTCTTGTTGAATCATTTCAACAACAACTATCCAGCAGTATTAGAGAGCGAATTCTTTCAGCTTTTTCAGAGGAAGAACCTTAACTCGGGTTGTAGCCGGTTTTTTAGGAATATCCATAAACTCACCTGGACGGAAAGGGTTTGGAACATTCTTGCGTGCCGGACGAGCAGGTCGTTTAACTGCCTTGATTTTTAACAGGCCTGGAAGAGTAAACTCGCCAACACCTCTTTTCTTGATATGTCTTTCAATCAGAACACCCAATTCGTCAAGGACAGAAGATACGTCTTTTCTGGCCAGTCCTGTATTTTCAGAAATTGTATTCAGGATCTGTGTTTTGGTGTATTTGTCCTGGATTGCGCTTGTTGCCTTGGCAGGTGCTTTTGCAGTTGCTTTTTTAGCAGCAGGTTTCTTTGCAGCCATACTTGATTCTCTCTTGAATTCTGTTTAACGCAATTATCATGCGCATTTTTTATTTACCCCGAAATTTCCGGGAACCTTTATTGCAGTGCCATAATTTACTTCAGCTTACTCTTTTACCCGTTAAATACTCTGGTTTATATCTAAAGAGTCTGGATGCCTTCATGATAATAAAATCACAACACGTCCCGTCACTTCAAATACTGGTCATACATTTTCCATGAAGGAATCTGAATAAAAGTAACCCTGACCTGAGTGATTGATCAGATAAAAAACACTGGTAT
>Ga0255753_1006555_pt1 | contig 10763 bp, 10 predicted proteins | sample 041ome_10_FD_179953 | JGI IMG/M metagenome (GOLD analysis project Ga0255753, IMG submission 179953) | Coastal salt marsh microbial communities from the Groves Creek Marsh, Skidaway Island, Georgia - 041412US metaG (version 2) | ecosystem: Environmental > Aquatic > Marine > Intertidal zone > Salt...
CGGAACTTGAGAACAATCATGTCCAACGCAGCCACGCTGGAGATATCCCAGATATGCGCTCGGCTGACATCAATGGTGACACGCTCAAGTGCTTCTCGGAAGTCGAAGGCCGCATTAAATGCGTCGACAGATGCAAAGAATACCTGCCCTTCAACGACATAGGTGCGCGCACGACCATCATCGGACAGGGTCGAGGTGACCCTGAATATTTGTGAGATTTTCCACGCAAAAAAGATGCCGGACAACAGCACTCCGACCAGAACGCCGATCGCCAGATTGTGAGTAAAGACCACACAGACCACCGTCGCCAGCATGACAACGGAGGAACTGCGGGGATGGTCACGCAAATTCTTGATGGATGACCAACTGAAGGTACCGATCGACACCATGATCATGATGGCCACAAGCGCAGCCATAGGGATCTGTTTCACCCAATCACCCAAAACAACGATCAGGAACAACAGCACAACACCGGCTGTGAATGTCGACAAGCGTCCGCGGCCGCCCGATTTCACGTTGATCATTGACTGGCCGATCATCGCACAGCCGGCCATGCCGCCGATGAAACCCGTGGCGGTGTTGGCGAGCCCCTGGCCGATACATTCCTGATTTTTGTCGCTCGGACTGTCAGTCAGGTCATCGACGATGCTTGCCGTCATGAGCGATTCCAGCAGTCCTACAGCAGCGACGGCGGCCGAGAACGGGAGAATGATCATGAAGGTTTCCCAAGTCAGCGGGATATCCGGAAGCAGAAAAATCGGCAGAGTCGAGGGCAGTTCGCCCATATCACCCACGGTCCGGATGTCGAAATCGAATGTGATCGCGACGGCGGTCAGCGCCAGAATACAGATCAGCGGTGACGGAATGGACTTCGTCACATAGGGGAACAAATAGATGATCGCCAAGCCGGCTGCGACCATAATATAGGTTAGCGAGGGAACCCCGATCAGTTCGGGCAATTGCGCCATGAAGATCAGGATTGCCAGCGCATTTACAAAGCCGGTCATCACTGAACGGGACACAAAGCGCATCACAGAGCCCAGTTTCAGAAACCCAGCCGCGATCTGTATCAACCCAGCCAACACGGTTGCTGCCAGCAAATATTCGAGACCGTAGTCGCGTACCAGTGTGACCATCAACACAGCCGTAGCCGCGGTCGCCGCGGAGATCATTCCCGGGCGTCCCCCGGTAAAGGCACAGATCACGGCGATCGAGAACGATGCGTAAAGTCCCACTTTCGGGTCGACGCCAGCGATAATCGAGAATGCGATGGCTTCCGGGATCAGCGCCAGGGCGACGACCAGACCTGACAGGAGGTCGCCACGGATGTTTCCGAACCATTGTTCGCGGTAGGCGCTGAAAGACATCATGTGCTTTTCCAAACCGGAACGACCTGATTCGCTGAACACCGCGTCATACAGGGTCTGTTTTCGGGTTGTTGTTATCCGACGGACATCCGGGCCGAAACAGGCCATCCGGTTTCATCCGGATACGGTGACGTTGGGGTTTCATAGGCGATTCATATGCTGCATTGCAACATGCGCTTTCGCGATACGCGCGCGCGCATAAAGCAAAGGCTTAGCCGTTTCCGACTAAGCCTTTGAAATATTGGTGGGCACTGTAGGATTCGAACCTACGACCGTTCGATTAAAAGTCGAATGCTCTACCAACTGAGCTAAGTGCCCATTCAGGGCTGTGCCCGAATGCGGGCGGACATTAGAAATCTGCACGCGTTCGGTCAACGGCACAAACGCCTAGAAAAGAATTATTTCTCTGCGTCGGCAGCAACCTGCATCTTGATGATTTTGTCCGGGTCATCGACAGCGCCGCTGCCTTCAGCACCGCGCTTGATTTTGTCGACATGTTCCATGCCGTCAGTGACCTCGCCCCAAACCGTATACTGGTTGTCGAGGAAGCTGGCGTCATCAAAGACAATGAAGAACTGACTGTCCGCGCTGTCGGGGCTCTGGGCGCGGGCCATGGATAGCGTGCCGCGCTTATGATTTTCCAGGGAGAACTCTGCATCGAGGTTCTTGCCTGAGCCGCCTCGTCCTGTGCCCGTCGGGTCACCGGTCTGCGCCATGAAACCGTCGATGACACGATGGAAGACGATACCGTCATAAAAACCCTCGCGAACGAGTTCTTTAATGCGGGCCACATGGTTCGGCGCCAGATCAGGACGCAATTTGATGGTGACACGACCGTCTTTCAGGTCGAGATAAAGAGTGTTTTCCAAGGCGCGCTCCTGTTTGGCGGTCTGGGCTTGAGCTGTAAATGTTTCCGGGCCTACGAGACCTGAAAACGCGAAAATGCCTGCCGCGAGTGCAAACGCGGACAGAAAATGACGTCGTTTCATGAAAGTGAACCTATTCGTTGGCGGCCTGCAGGTCGAGACGTCCGTATCGTTCGTTGACCCGGTCTGCGACGGTTTTTGAAACAAAACTGGAGATGTCTCCGCCCAGAGCGGCAATTTCCTTCACCAGACGAGAGGCAATGAACTGGTTTGTCTCCGAGGCCATGAGAAACATAATTTCTATGTCAGGATTGAGGCGTGCGTTCATGCCTGCCATCTGAAATTCGTAATCGAAATCTGATACGGCGCGCAGACCACGCAGGATCACTTGCGCATTTTCAGTTTCTGCGAAGTGCATGAGCAGCGAATTAAAGGGTTTGACCTCGATAACCCCGATGCGCGGGTCATCAATAGACGCAACTTCGTCCTGAACCATCTCAACGCGCTCATCGAGCGAAAACAATGGCCCTTTCCCTGCGTTAACGGCAACGCCGATAACCAGACGATCAAGGACACGTGCGCCACGCCGGATGACATCCATGTGCCCGTTTGTCGTAGGGTCAAAGGTACCGGGGTAAACCCCGATCCGCTCACTCTTCGCCATCACTCTTCTCCGGCGCCGCTTCTGCGTCTTCGCCCTGCGGCAGTTCTGCTTCGGTCGTCACGCTGTCTTCAGCGTTGTCGGCCGGGGCATCACCTGTTTGGGTGCCCTCACCGACTTCGTCTGTCTCTTCGTCATCGTCATCGTCGCTCAAATGAGTCACGGTCACAACCCGCTCATCATCGCCGACACGGAACAACGTCACACCGCGTGTCGAACGACCTGCAATGCGGACTTCGTCGACGCCGGTTCGGATCAACTGTCCGCCATCGGTCATCATGACCAGACCAGTGTCCTCTACGACAGGGAACGAGGCCACAACACCGTTGTTTTCGACATCTGCGAGAACAATGTTCACAACGCCCTGCCCGCCACGATTGGTGATGCGATATTCATAGGCTGAAGTTCTCTTGCCGAAACCGTTGGCGGTAACGGTCAGAATGAACTGCTCCTGGGCGGCAAGCTCCGCATAACGCTCTTCCGTGAGCATAACGTCTTCAACATCACCATCCGCAGCCGGTTCATCGCTGGAAACAGAGGCGCTGTTCGTATCATCGGGGTCAGCCCGCTCCGCCCGGCTTCGCTTGAGATAGGCCTCACGCTCGGCCACGGAAAACTCGGCATGGCTTAGAATTGACATCGAAATGACTTCATCACCATCCGCAAGCCGGATCCCGCGAACCCCCGTCGAATTGCGTCCTGCGAACACACGGACATCGGTGGCTTCAAACCGAATTGATTTCGCCTTGGCGGTGGCCAGCAGAACATGGTCGGTGTCTTCACATGTCTGCACACCGACAAGGCGATCGCCTTCGTCAAGTTTCATGGCGATTTTGCCATTAGCTTTGACCTGGGTGAAATCGGCCAGACTGTTTCGGCGCGTATTGCCCGATGCTGTTGCGAACATGACAAACAGGTTTTCGGCATCTGCTTCGTTTTCAGGCAATGGCATCAACGTCGTGATGATTTCGCCCTCTTCGAGCGGCAACACATTCACAAGTGCCTTGCCACGGCCCTGCGGCGTACCCACGGGCAGCTTGTAGACCTTCTGCTTGTAGACCATGCCGCGCGAAGAGAAGAAAAGCACGGGCGTATGGGTGTTTAGAACGAAGACGGAACTGACAAAGTCTTCATCGCGCGCTTTCATTCCTGCGCGCCCCTTCCCGCCGCGCTTCTGCGCCCGGTAGGTCGAGAGCGGAACCCGCTGGATATAGCCGTTATGGGTGACCGTAACGACCATGTCCTCACGCTGGATCAGGTCCTCGATATCCTGTTCGAATTCACCTTCAATGACCTGCGTGCGACGCGGATCGGCAAACTCTTCGCGCATGGCGAGCAATTCCTCGCGCAGCATTCCATAAAGCTTGTCACGGTTTTCCAGAATCTCCAGATATTCCCGGATCCTGTCCACGAGTTCCTGGAGGTCCTTGGCGATCTTGTCGCGCTCCAGGCCCGTTAAACGATGCAGGCGCAGTTCAAGGATCGCCTTGGCCTGCTCTTCTGACATCTGGTAGGTGCCGTCTTCGTCGACTGCGCGCCCCGGCTCGTCGATAAGCGCAATCAGCGGCGCCACATCGCCTGCCGGCCACCGTTTGGCACAAAGCTGCTCACGGGCTTCTGCACCATCTTTGGCGGCGCGGATCAAAGCAATAATCGGGTCCAGATTGGCAACAGCGACAGCCAGCCCAACCAAGGTATGGGCGCGGTCACGTGCCTTGCCCAGTTCGAAGATGGTCCGTCGGGTGATGACCTCTTCCCGGAAGTCAATGAACGCGGCAATGATTTCCTTGACGTTCATCAGTTCCGGACGGCCGGAATTGAGCGCCAGCATGTTGACGCCAAAGGAGGTTTGCAGCGGAGTGTAACGGAACAACTGATTGAGCACGACTTCGGGCTCGGCATCGCGCTTCAACTCGATGACGACCCGCACACCATGCCGATCACTCTCGTCGCGCAGATCAGAAATACCCTCGATGGTCTTATCGTGGGCAACTTCAGCGATCCGCTCGATCATCCGCGACTTGTTCACCTGATAGGGAATCTCGGTCACGACAATGGCGTTGCGTCCGGCCCGAACCTCCTCGAAGTCGGTCTTGGAGCGGATGACCACGGACCCGCGGCCTGTATGAAAAGCGGCACGAATGCCGCTGGTTCCCAGAATTATGCCGCCTGTCGGGAAATCGGGCCCATGCATGACCTGCAAAATGTCATCTATCGTCAGATCAGGATTGTCGAGATAGAGACAACAGGCATCGATCACCTCGCCCAGATTGTGGGGCGGGATGTTAGTGGCCATGCCAACGGCAATGCCGCCGGCGCCATTGACCAGCAAATTGGGGTACTGCGCGGGAAGAACAACGGGCTCGTTAATGCTTTCGTCGTAGTTAGGCTGGAAATCGACAGTATCGCGATCAATATCCTCGATCAGCGAATGGGCTGCCTTCGACATCCGCGCTTCGGTGTATCGCATAGCGGCGGCACGATCGCCGTCCATGGAGCCGAAATTGCCCTGGCCGTCGATCAACTCCAGACGCATGGAGAAATCCTGTGCCATTCGCACCATGGCATCGTAGATCGCGGAGTCACCATGGGGATGATACTTACCCATGACCTCACCGACGATACGCGCGGATTTTCGATATGGGCGGTTGTATTCGAATCCGGACTCCTTCATCGAGTACAGAATACGGCGGTGAACAGGCTTCAGGCCGTCGCGCACATCCGGCAGGGCACGCGATACGATCACGCTCATGGCGTAATCGAGATAAGACGAACGCATTTCGTCTTCGATTGTAACCGGTTCGATGTCGAAATCGTCCGGCGGAAGCTCGGCTGATTGATCGCTCATCTTGTTCTTTCAGTGGGTTGCGGCAGGTTATTCATACGAATTTCCAACACGCCGAATCGGGTGATTTCCATCAAAAAACACTACCCGAAATGGCAGAGTCGGGCAAGAAATCGACAGGCACCAAAACCCGGATTTCCGGGCAAATTGGAGTTGCGCGACGCCTCCAAAAAAGATGCCGATGCGCGGGAACGCATCGGCGAGGTCAGGGAGCAGGAATGCAGTGTCTAAGCTTGCAAATTCAAAGGGTGATTAGATCTCGCGAGGAGGTTCGGCGGGTTTGGAATCCTCGACAACCGGAGGTGCAGAATGAGGTTGCTCGGATGCTGCAGGTGCAGGTGTTTCGGGCGCGGCTTCACGCATTTCGGGCAATTCACCCTGTTCGGCGAGAGCGCCACCTTTGTTGGACGTGACGTCAGTCTGTTTCTCTTGGTCCTCAGCGGCGGATTCAACCGTTGCGACTACGTTTTCGACTTTCGGTTTCTGCGCGACTGGTTCTGCAAGCTGAGGCTTTGTGGGGATCGGTTTGGTGATTGCCTGATTGCCCCCGGCAGCAGTCTGACCGAAACTGATCAGAGTGTTGTCCTTGTCCAGTTGTGCCTGGGCCAACAGGGCCGTGCCAGCAACGCCTGACAGCAACAGCGCGATAACCGCGGCGATACGAAGTCCTTCCAAGGGTGCAAACCGGCACAGGCGCGTCTCCAGGCGGTGTGTGACCCCCGCCATGGCGACCGGCATCGGGCCCGGTGTCTCCATAAGCGCAAGACGTCTGAGATCGGCGTTCTGTTTGCGCCAGACCTCAACAGTTTCTCTCAACTCGGGTTGACGCATCAGGGCGCGGTGAACCGCTCTCCGTTTCGCAGCAGGCAACAACACGTCGACATATGCATGAAGCAAACGTTCGGGCAGGATCGCCGTGACATTGTCTGCCCATCGCTTCATCGAGCGCGCCGTTCGGGAGCCTCGATCACGGCGCCATTGACGTGCTCGCGCAGTGCATGGCGTGCTCGTGACAGTCGCGACATGACTGTTCCGACCGGGTTTCCTGTGATTTCGGCGGCTTCGTCATAGGTGAACCCCGACAACCCAATCAGAAGAACAACTTCGCGCTGCGCATCGGACAGGTTGGCGAGTCCGTTCTGCAGGTCGCGAAGCTCCAGATTGGGCGTTTGGGCCTCGGGCTGGATCAGGGAGGCCACGTTCACTGCGTTTTCGATCGGCACAACCGTCCCCCGTCGTTGGGATTTCCGGGTGCCGTCGATGAACAGATTGTGGAGCATGGAAAACAGATAGCGCCGGAGGTTTGTGACCTGCGCGATCGCCGGCCACTTTTCGAGAGCGCGGACGAGGCAGTCCTGAACCAGATCATCGGCTTCAGTGGAGTTGCGCATGAGCAGCCTTGCGTAACGCCGCAAGCCGTCAATTTCCTTTTCAAGATCACCTTTGTGATGGGGCATGTCCCGACCTTTCCTAGATACCCCGCGCGGTGTGCAGCGGGCAGTCGAGCGTCCCATGAGGTTGTGTCGTCGCGGTGTGTCAAAGCCGTGTCATCTTTGGTCGTGGCGGTTTGGTAAGAAGAGATGCGAAACCCGGCGGTCGGAGCTCGGGGGCGAGCATTGGGGACCCCACCACCGGGTTCGCGACTGGCGTCTGTCTGTCACGCCAGCGTTCGTTGATCACCGGATTCAAGTGACCATTGTCGGGTTAGTTTGTGCGTGTTTTTGGCTGGCCGTCCTGCAGGGTGCGGGCGACCTGATCGAGGATTTTAGCTGCTTCCTCCGGCTCACCCTGCTGACAAAGGACCGAGGCTTCGTTCACCTGAGCCCGCATATTCGGGTCTGCCGCCGGCTTTTCAGCGAGATCGGCCCGAATCTGCTGTAGCTGGACACCACAGGGATCACCCGAATCTGTTGCGTTGGGGTTTTCAGCAGCTATCACGGGCATACCCGCGAGCAGCAAGCCAAAGCCCGCGAGGGTGGAAAGAACCCGGCGACTGGATTTTCTGCGAATCATCGTGCTTGTCCGTCTTGTGGGAACACGGTCACGGCGTCATGCCGTCGACCTTGTTACCTAGACGCGAAGGCGTATGAATTATTCCGAAGAACGATTTGTTGTTTTAGCTCGCACGCACAATCAGTGTGGCACCGTCGGTGTCGGCGACTTCGACTTCCGCGCCTGCGGCGAGGGTATCGCTGTCTTCAGTGCTGGCGAGCCACCAAGTGTCATCGATACGCACGCGCCCACGCCCGTTCTCAAGACTTTCGTCCAGGGTTAGCCGGCGTCCGATATAGCTTCGGCCGCGTGTGTTGAGCATGGGGTGATCGCTTTTAGTCGGGTGTTTGCGCAGCCACACTTGCCAGCTTATCGCCGAGACAACAGCCAGAACGGCAAACAGCAGCATCTGGTAGCGCCAGTCGAATCCCGGGTCGATCAGCAGGATCACGCCGATCAGGAAGGCCGCAAAGGCCGGGCCGAGCAACAAGGTGGTGGAGGTGATGAAAACTTCCAATGCGACCAACGCAATCGCAAAGGTCCACCAGTGCCAGAACTCCAGTTCCCAAAGCCAGGAGACAAACTCATCCATGGAACTTCTCCCCCTCAGTCGGCGTCGTCGCGTGAGGTTACGGGTACGCTGCCGCTGCGGCCGGGTCGCACACCTTGGCCTTCATCCAGGCCAAACGCAGACTTTGCGATTTCCGCAATGCCTCCCAGACTGCCGATGAAGTTTGAGGCCTCGATCGGGAACAGGACCACACGCTGGTTCGGAGCAGAGGCAATATTTCCTATCGCTTCCACGTATTTCTGCGCCACGAAGTAGTTCACCGCCTGCATATCACCCGCCGCAATGGCGTTCGACACAAACTCGGTCGCCTTGGCTTCGGCTTCGGCTTCGCGCTCACGGGCTTCAGCGTCGCGGAATGCGGCTTCCCGACGGCCTTCCGACTCAAGGATTGCGCCCTGCTTCATCCCTTCGGCCCGCAGAATGGCGGCCTGCTTCTCACCTTCTGCGGTCAGGATTTCGGCGCGTTTCTCACGTTCGGCCTTCATCTGGCGCCCCATGGCCTCGACCAGATCTCCCGGTGGGGTCAAATCCTTGATCTCGACACGTGTCACCTTGATGCCCCAGGGGTTCGTTGCGGCGTCAATGACGCGCAGCAGGCGCTCATTGATGTCATCACGTTTCGAAAGCACGTCATCAAGGCTCATGGAGCCGATGACCGTTCGGATGTTCGTCATGGCAAGATTGGTAATCGCACGCTCAAGGTCGTTCACCTCATAAGCGGCACGGGCTGAATCCACGACCTGATAAAAGGCGACGCCATCCGCGGTGATCGTCGCGTTGTCGTAGGAAATGACATCCTGCGATGGGATATCGAGGACGGTTTCTCGCAAGGACAGCTTGAAGCCGACCCGGTCTACAAACGGCGTGATCAGATGCAAACCGGGCGATAGCGTGCGCGTGTAGCGTCCAAACCGCTCAATCGTCCATTCCTGCGCCTGAGGAACCTGCTTGATCCCGGCCCAGATAATGATGATCGCAAAAACAACGACCGCGATGACGAATGTGAGAAATCCGCTTGGCAAATATTCCATATTACACGCCCCTTACCGGCAATTTACGCAAATAGGTTACACCAATAGATATAGGTATTCTTGTGCCATATTCTGCTTAATGTTGAATATTTCGAGTTTTTACTGATATTTGGGCATAGGTGAAAACGGGCATCAGGCCCCTTCTTTTTTGGTGTCCCAATACGCGGCTTCGACCTTGTGACCATCGGGGTCTCGTACGAAGCAGCCATAGTATGGTGCCCCGTATTCTTCCCGGGGTCCCGGAGGGCCGTCATCTGCAGCTCCGGCATTGAGCGCGGCGCGATGAAAGGCATCCACAGATGCCAGATCAGGTGCAATAAACCCAATATGAGTGCCATTGCCGACACTCGACGGATTTCCATCGATGGGGGTTTGAACCCAGAATTCGGGGAATGCCTTGCCATAGGCAACGGCGCCAGGATGCTCCATCACCCGGCGGCATCCCAGTGTTGTCAGAACCTCGTCATAGAATGCAGCGGCGCGTTCAAAGTCATTGGTTCCGACAGACACATGGGAAATGATACTGGGGCTGTCATCAGACACGGATGATCGCCTCTAGAAGGGAATTTCGTCGTCCAGGTCGTCGGACATGCCGCCACCGCCGCCGGTGCCACCAGCCATGGCAGGCTGCGGATTGCCGTAGTCGGTCGGTCCGGCACCATATCCGCCGCCACCGCCTTCTCCGCGGCTGTCGAGCATCACCAGTTCACCGCGGAACCGCTGCAGAACAACTTCGGTGGTGTATTTCTCTACGCCTGAATTGTCGGTCCATTTACGAGTCTGGAGTTGGCCTTCGAGAAAGACTTTAGAACCCTTTTTGAGGTATTTCTCGGCCACTTCGGCGAGTTTCTGATCAAAGACGACGACGCGATGCCATTCGGTCTTTTCCTGCATTTCACCTGAATTCCGGTCTTTCCAACGTTCAGATGTTGCGACAGACAGGTTGCACACCTTGTCGCCCGACTGCATGGAACGAACTTCCGGGTCGCGGCCCAGATTTCCGACGAGAATGACTTTATTGACGCTGCCTGCCATTTGTAGTGCCTCCTGACACGTTCTAATCCGATCTTCATGCACCCGATGCCAAGCGAATCGGGCGCAAAACCACGCTCACATTTGCATGGGGTCCGACCCCCTACAACGCGGAAGTTATCCCCATGATATTCACGTTTTGTTCTTATTGCAAGAGTGCACAAAAACCGCTGCCGCAAATCGCGCAACACCGGTTTCAGGCGTTTCTACATATCAATTTCGTTGGCTTACTGGCCGTGACCCAGCGAATAGCCCGGCACACCGTCAAATGTGTACAGCTGCTCGGTCTTGATGAAATCAACGTTGCTTGATGCCAGGCGGTACAGAAGCGCCACGACAGAATTCAGGTCGAATTCTGTTCCGTCCTGCGCCATGTACCGACACCGCCAGTGGTCTGT
>Ga0255753_1006556_pt1 | contig 10761 bp, 8 predicted proteins | sample 041ome_10_FD_179953 | JGI IMG/M metagenome (GOLD analysis project Ga0255753, IMG submission 179953) | Coastal salt marsh microbial communities from the Groves Creek Marsh, Skidaway Island, Georgia - 041412US metaG (version 2) | ecosystem: Environmental > Aquatic > Marine > Intertidal zone > Salt...
ACGGTCGACCGACCGACGATCGCGCGTCGCGTCGTCCCGCGTCGCGTCGGCGCGCGACGCGACGGCGACCGGCGATCCGCCCGAGGCGCGGGCTGGACACCGCGCGCGCGTGCGTGCCGCACACATCGGTTTAAAAATCACTGAATACGTAGAAAACTGTTCCAGGTGCGTAGGTACGCGCGTCGACCCCGCGGCTCGGCCATCGACATCCACCCCCCCTGTTTTTTGACGGTTCACGACCCATCGCTCGCGCGTCGTTATATGGGTAAACAGTCCGCGCGACGCCGACGTCGCGTCCGTCGTTCAAAAACGCGCGATTCGTCAATCGAACGCGCGGCACACGCCGACGCGATTCTCGAACGCGCGCACCCGGAACGCGATGCAAATCTTCGTCAAGACGCTCACGGGCAAGACGATCACGCTCGAGGTCGAGTCCTCGGACACGATCGATAACGTCAAGGCGAAGATTCAAGACAAGGAAGGTGCGGGAAGATTGCGGAATGAATCGTCGACGCGGATTGCGAAGATTGAGATCTGGAATCGCGGCGCGATCGCGGGCGCGTGCGGGCGCGGACTCGGACGCGGGGGACGACGGGACGAAGATGTAGAGGAAGAGTCGCGATGGGGGGGTCGCGGACGGGAACGAGGGCGGGACGCGCGCGGAAGGGGGGGGATCGCGCGCGCGAGGACGACGAGACGAGACGAGACGCGCGCGCGCGGAGCGGGGGGGGCGACTCGGGCGCGAGGGCTCGGTGAGGGCGCGCGCGCGATGAAGAGCGATGAAAAATGAATGAATGACTGACGACGCGATGGTTTCGATTTCGTTTCGCGATAGGGATCCCGCCGGACCAGCAACGTTTGATCTTCGCCGGGAAGCAGCTCGAAGACGGTCGCACGTTGGCCGACTACAACATCCAGAAGGAGTCCACGCTTCACTTGGTGTTGCGTCTCCGCGGTGGCATGCAAATCTTCGTCAAGACGCTCACGGGCAAGACGATCACGCTCGAAGTGGAGTCCTCGGACACCATCGACAACGTCAAGGCGAAGATTCAAGACAAGGAAGGCATCCCGCCGGACCAGCAACGTTTGATCTTCGCCGGGAAGCAGCTCGAAGACGGTCGCACGTTGGCCGACTACAACATCCAGAAGGAGTCCACGCTTCACTTGGTGTTGCGTCTCCGCGGTGGCATGCAAATCTTCGTCAAGACGCTCACGGGCAAGACGATCACGCTCGAAGTGGAGTCCTCGGACACCATCGACAACGTCAAGGCGAAGATTCAAGACAAGGAAGGCATCCCGCCGGACCAGCAACGTTTGATCTTCGCCGGGAAGCAGCTCGAAGACGGTCGCACGTTGGCCGACTACAACATCCAGAAGGAGTCCACGCTTCACTTGGTGTTGCGTCTCCGCGGTGGCTGCTAAATACTTACATTTAGTCCCACGTCCGCTTCGGCGATCTCCGCCGCGTTTGCTATTCTGAAAAGATTTCTGCGGGCGAGGCGTTGAGAACGTGAAGCGCTTCAGCAGACGAACGACACGAAAGATGTACCGATTCTTGTTTTAGCCATTACCATACACACATGTAACGACAGTACCAAAAGCTGTACGCCACTTTATGTTCCTAATCACGTCTTATCGAATCCTCGAGCGCGAGAGGTGCGCGAGCGCGCTCCGTCCCGCCCTTCACACGCGGCCCCGCGAGTCATGTCGTCTTCGACACCACTCGACCCATCGACGCCGATTACGCTCGTATCGAGCCAAGGGGATGAATTCGTGGTCGAGTACGATCTTCTGCGCGCCAGTGGTGTGCTTAAACGTCTGTTCGCGTCGAGCGAGGCGGCGGATTTCGAGGAACAACGAAGCAAGGTGGTCAAGCTTCGCGACATCTCCACCGCGATTTTGCGGAAAATAATAGACTATTGCGAATACAAGCGCGCGCACGAGCATTCGTCGAAAGCACCACCTCGATTTCAAATCGACGAAGAGGACGCCATCGAACTCTTGATGGCGGCAAACTTTTTGGACATTTAGCGGCGAGGCGAACGAGTGTGAAGTCGAACGAATGAGTAGAAATCTAGCTAGTGATTGTGTATGATACGTATAGAATATAGCTTACACCGGATGTCTACTCTTCCCTCATGCGATTGAGCATGCCACTGTCGCACAGTTGCGCCTCGCACGTGGCGAGCACGTCTTCGCCGAGCGGCGCCGACGGATCCGTCAGCCTCGCCGTGGTCCAGATTCGCAGCCCGTGCGATTGCACTTCTTTAATTTGCACCTGGATTTTGACGGTGTGATGAAGGGGAAGCGGTTTCTTGATCTTGACGTTCATTTCGATGGTGACGCAGCAGGGTGCTCGCCAACATTTGACCAGCTCGGCTGTCGCTTCGTCAAGAATCGTTTCGATGCAGCCTCCGTGGGCGAGATTATACGTCTGAATGCCGATCGCACCCGTATCACCCACGCGCGCAACACCGACGAGCTCTGGATACTCGCTCGATCCCGTCCTCGCGCGCTCTCGGTAAAAATATCTCAAATCAAGACCTCTTTTCGCCGCGTCGTCGCCGACGGCCCACGATTCGCAAGTCACGAATACCCCTCGCCCGAGCCCAGGAGTCGCCTTTTGAAACGCTCGAAGCGAATTATCGCGACTCAACTCCATCAACAACGCATCCCGCATCGGAAACAATCCGTGCTTTCGGAACGGGATCCCCGTCTTGAAGACGTGTCTTCGATAATCCGCCGCAGCGTCCTCGTGCTTATTCAGCATCGCCCGCTCCTTCGCGTCCCCCAGCGCGCTCGCTCGCCCATCGTTCACCTCGCGCCCACCGCCCGCTTGTTCGCATCGCCTCTCCCGCACCCCCACCGGCACGTCGCGCCCACCGCTCTCGTAATACGCTCTGATTTCTTCCTCCCCGCACGCGCGCAACTCCTCGTCCTCCAGTTCCCGCGCCTCCGCGTGCGCCTCCGCGAGCACCACGGACAGGTTCAGCATTCGATGATAATTCATCCCGTCGTCCGCCGTCGCCGTCACCGTCGCCATCGCGCCGCGACGTGCCGCGTCGGCGAAAACTCAAATTCCAAAATTCCATAAACGCTCGAAAAACGCTCGCCGCGATCGCGCACCGACGGGTGCCCGGAACCGACCGCAGACGACGACGCGCGACGACGACGACGCGATCGACGACGCGACGACGCGGCGCGGCGCGACGCGCGAACGACCCGACCGACGCGCGCGTCGAACGACGCGACGAGGGACGACGCGCGCGCGATGACGGCGACGTCGGCGCTCGCGGTGCGTCGGTGCGGTGTTTCTCGGAACGCGCGACGGCGTCGAGGGCGACGCGCGAGAGCGACGCGCGAGAGCGACGCGCGCGCGCGCGATCGGACGACGCGATCGGGACGCGCGGCACGGCCGCGATGCGCGCGCGAGGCGCGAAGAGAAGACTGACGACGCGCGCGTCGGGGATCGATTCGTTTGTATAGGGCGCGGTCGAGACGCGCGCGCGCGGTCGAGGCGACGATTCGTTGTTGAAGGTTATGCGCGCGGCGAGCGAAAAGGCGAAGCGAGAGTTCATGAGCAGTGATCGAGGCGTGGTGTCCGTGTGCTCGTGTTTGTTGAAGGTGCGTTCGGGGAAGGAAACTCGGATTGCGTCGGGTTGCGTCGGGCCGCGTCGACGCGTCGACGATTGAGATCGGCGATTGAACGAGACTGACTGACTCGCTCGTTTTCGATGCTCAGGAGCTCGAGGGCGCGAGCGTGGATTGGTCCGTGGACGTCATCGGCGCGATGACGAATTTAATGGTGCAGTTCTCAGACTTAGATTGCGTGGACGTCGATCGCGTGCGAGATAAGTTGATCGATGCGTTTGAACGCTTGGTCGATTACGCGCAGACGGCGGCGGAGAGCGATTTCTCTTCCATGTCCAAGGATATGCGCGATGTTTATGTGGATATCGTGTGGATTATTACTCAGTTGGTGAATGGTGCGGATGCGAAAGAAAAAGCGGATTGGGAGCGATTCGTCAACACCGCTACTAACGCGATTCTCATCGAAAATTTGCCCCCTCTGATGCGACGGGAAACGCTTCTCTGTTTGAAATCGGTCACGCAAGGATGTGTGGACACGTCGACCGCACTTAAAGATGCGATTTATCCGAACGCTAACGTCAAAAGAAGTAGACGCGGTGACTCGAACTCCAAGCTCGGTTTACTTGGGCAAGTGTTTTTGAAGTGCGGCGATTTCAACGCCCAAAAGCACATCGCCGAGATTTTGTTCCGTCTCGTCAAGGCGAACCTTCTCGAACAAGACGTCGCGTCTACCATCTTCAAGCACGTGACGTCACAGTTTAAGGATTTATTCAGGATTCAAGATACCGCGCAGATGTTCAAATCGCTCAAGACTTTGGTTCGACACTTCAACGCCGCGCAAGGCAGCGCTGCCTCGGTCAAGTCTTTTGAAGCCAAAAATTTACGTCTAGTTGGCTTGCAAGTGCACGATAAATGGGTCAATTTCGGTCAAGAAATGCTCACCGTGCACGTGGTCATGGAAGACGATGGTAGTATTGAGCCGGTGGATATCTTGTACTCGAACATTCGCGCGTTTTCTATGCCCAAGAAAAACGTCGCGCACATCGGCATTCGCGAGAAACCTCTTGGCTTGGCGGCGGAAGATCCTTTTGATATCGAAGACGACGAGTGGATTCAAATCGAATTCCATGATCAAAATGTTCCGGCTGTGATTGAACAGCTGTTTCGAATCGGTAAGCAAAACGACGTCGTCGAAATGTACATCACGAATGCAAACTTGGTGCCGAGCAAAAAAATGTCCGCGGGCATCTTAGACGTCGAATTGAACTCTGAGTCTGAATCTTTGGAACATGATGCGCCCGCGGTGAAACCGACGCCCGTCGTGCTCAAATCGAAGTCGAAGCCGAAGCCGAAGAAAGCGCCTCGGAAGACTCGTGAGAAAACTGCCGCTCTAGTGGTCTCCGAAACAGAATCCGATTCTGAGGAAGTGCCGAAAGCCGTCAAGCCGACGCAAGCGTCTCGACAGCTTCCGAAGCGTAAAGCGAAGCAAGATGGTATCAAAAAGTTAAACCAGCAGCTCAATGATATTTTAGAGACTTCCGATCTCGCCGAAGAGCCTGAACCGTCGCTGTCTCCTCCACCGGCAAAGCGCATCTCGCCTCCGCAACGACTTCAACCTGTTCGTCAGCTTGAGTATTCTCCGCGACGCGAAATGGAGGACGATGAGGACAACGACAACGACGACGACGACGCGCAAGAAGATGAATGGACTCATGAAGATATTCCTGCTCTCGTGAAGATGATCAAGGCGAAAGGTACGACGAAGAAGCAGCGCGAGGAATACCAGCGCGTCGTCGATCGATTGAAGCAAAGCGAATCTCGCGATGTTTCTTTGGGGAAGTCATTGTTTAAAACGCCCGCGCCGTCGCTTCAAGCGCCGAAGACCGGACCACGACCTGGCATACTCAAGTCCCCCGACGCTAAGCGTTTGAAAACCGGTCCTTATGATAGCGTCGTGGATTGGCGCAAGCGTCTCGCCCCAGTTCAAACGACAAAGAAGCCCGCTCGAACGACTACGACGGCGACTACGACTACGACGGACTTGAACTTTGACGACGATGAAGACGATGAAGACACTGGTGGTGGTACTTTAACCCCTCTGTCAAACTTTCTCAACGCATCTGACGATGTCTCGCCGTTACTGAGCGACGAAAAAGCGAAGAAGAAGTCTAAAACTCGCCGCTCGGCGCCCGCGGACGTCGCCGCCATGGGCGACGACATGGTTGGATTCCAGCAAATGATGCAATCTCTCGCCGAACGCAATCGACGAATCGCGCGCGAGCGCATCGAGTCACTCGTGAACGAGTTCAGAGTCGAGTCCGAGGCCGCGAGTCGTAAGTTCATCTCTCAAGCCGAACAAGATTACGAAACGTTCGCGCGCGCCGCCGGGCGCCAAGCCGCCGAGCGTTCGCGAGAGTCCAAAACCATCGCCTCTCGCGTCGAAGCCCTCACTCGCGAGTACAAATCCGCGCTCCGCGTCGCCTACGAAGATTTTACCGCCAACAAGCGCGCCACCGTCGCCGACACCGCCCGCATCACCGACGATCTCGCGCAAATCGACGCCAAGCACGCCGCCGCCGCCAAGCGGCTCCTCGAAAAGCTCGACGCCAAGCGCCGCAAGGTCGCCACCGACGTCGACACCGCCGCTCGCGCCGCCCACACCAACGACGGCGTTAAATCCATGCTCTTAGAGCTCGCTCGCAAGATGTGAGCGCGTCTCGCGTCTCCGATACGTCCGCCCGCGCCGTCCGCCCTCGTCCGTCTTATCTTGGTCTTTGTCGTCGCAGCCCTTTTTCTCGACGTCACCACGTTTCCGAGTCCCCCGAACGACCGTTCGCGACCCATCGGCTGATCTTTTTCGCTCCAGCGTGGCGGCGACCGGGACGAATGCGCGTGCCGTCGTCGCGTCGTCGCGCGCGCGCGTCGCGTCACATCGACGCGTGCGCGCACACCGACGACCGGTAGACATGATCGCACACACGGCGACGTCGCGCGTCGTGCGCGCGCGCGCCGCGACGCGCGGACGCGGGACGACGACGACGACGACGCGAAGAATTATCCAAACGCGCGGCGCCGCGCGCGAAGACGCGCGCTGGGCGACGCCGCGATGCGTCCCGGCGCCCGGCGCGCGAGCGATGGTGAACGTCGGAGGACGACACGCGCGCGCCGCGGGGGGCGGACGGATGGATCGACGACGCAACGCGGCGACGAGGACGACGAGCGCGAGCAAGGGCGAAGGGGACAACGCGGCGAGCACGGAGGAGATTGAAAAGTGCCTCGAGGATGAGGAGTGCAAGAGCGAGACGCTGATGACGTTGGAAAACGCGCTCGCGAGCGTGGACAGCGACGTCGTGGGTGACGCGGATGGTGGAGTTGTGGTGAAGAAGGAGACGACGCCGAAGGCGTTCGTCAACGCGAAAACCATCGACGAGTCGGATTTCGAGGACGTGGTGGTTTCTGAACCGCCGTTGAACATTGAACGATTGAAATCAGTAGGAACGATCGCTCGATCGTTCGAGATTTGGAGCTTTGTCGTGGCGTTCGTGTTCAGACGGGTTTTCATAGGGGTGAAGTGGTCGTACAAGGGTGGATACACCGAGGAGAAGCGCATCGCGAGGCTCGAGCGTTTGGCGAGCTGGTTGCGCAAGGGGCTGCTTCGACTTGGACCGACGTTCATCAAGGTTGGTCAGCAGTTCTCTACTCGTGTTGATGTGTTGAGCCCGCAATTCATTCGAGAGCTCGAAAAGTTGCAAGACCGCGTCCCGCCGTTTCCGACCAAGCTCGCCAAGGAAATCCTCGACGAAGAGCTCGGTGGTCCGGTTGAATCGTTCTTCGACAATTTCGAAGACACTCCGCTCGCGGCGGCGTCCTTGGGTCAGGTTCACCGCGCGCAAATGAAGGCGACGGGCGAGCAAGTCATCATCAAGGTGCAACGCCCGGGCTTGAAGGAGATTTTCGACATTGACCTTAAAAACTTGCGCGTCATCGCCAAGTGGTTGCAAAAGGTCGATCCGAAGAACGACGGCGCCAAGCGCGATTGGGTGGCGATTTTCGATGAAACGGCGCGCGTGCTGTACGATGAAGTCGACTACACCAACGAGGCGAAGAACGCGGAAGAGTTCAAGAAGCAGTTCACCGGCGCCGACTGGATAAAGGTTCCTCGCATTTACTGGGAATTCACCAAGCGTCGTACGTTGTGCATGGAGTACGCGCCGGCGACGAAGATCAACGATGTGGAGGCCATTAAGGCGATGGGAATCGATCCCGATCGCATGGCTCGCCTCGCCGTCGAGGCTTACTTGCAGCAAGTGTTGCGATTTGGTTTCTTCCACGCGGATCCGCACCCTGGTAACGTCGCCGTCGACAAGGGTGATCCGGAAGGCAAGGGGCGATTAGTTGTGTATGATTACGGTATGATGGGTCGCATTCCCAGCCAAACTCGTGATGGATTGTTAGATTTGTTCTATGCGACGTACGAAGGTCAAAGCGACAGCGCCGTGAAGGCGTTGATGAAGATGGGCGTGCTCGTGGACACGGGCGCCGATCTCACCGCGGTGAAGCGTACGGCGGATTTCTTTTTGACGCAATTCGATGCTCGCATCAACGCGCAAAAGAAGGCTCGCGAAACGAACAAGGAAGAGTTTGAGGCTGAGTTCAAGGCGCCGCGCACCAAGGAGGAGAAACAGCAAGTTCGCAAGCGCATTTTGTCCAACATCGGCGAAGATTTGCTCGTCGTGAGCAAGGATCAACCGTTCCGATTCCCGGCTGAATTTACATTTGTGGTGGTAAGTACTCGCTCGCTCGCTCGCTCATCGACAGTGGCACTTTGCAGATCGTTTGCGATGATGAGACAACGCTATCTAGATACACTTTCTCGATGAATGTTTCTGGGTTTCGGCTCGGCGCAGTGTTGATTACTTTACAGCAATGTGGTTTCTCTGAGCATACGCACTCGGCTCGTCGACCAAAGCGTCATCTCGCGAACGCACTGAAACTGACCTATAAACTTTCTTCCCTCTCACAGCGAGCCTTCTCCGTGTTAGACGGAATCGGTAAGACGCTCAACAAGAAGTTTGACATTTCCGAAATCGCGGCGCCGTACGCGCGCAACTTGCTCATTGAAGCGAACCCGAACTCGTTGCCGCCGCAAGTCGTGACGGCTCAGCGCGACTGGTTGCGTCGCGCCGATGCTCAAACGAAGGCCATCGTCAACTTGTTCAAGGGTCCGGATGCCATTTATGACATTGCGGACACCATGCGTCGCATCGAAACGGGCAAGTTGAAGATTCGCGTCCGCGCTCTCGAAGCCGAACGCGCGATTGATCGCATGGCCATCATGCAAGGCGTTACGATTCAAGCTCTTCTCGCGGCCTGCGCGACGAACATTGGTGTTGTGTTGTACGTGAGTAGCTTGACATTGTACGCGCAATGCGCGTTTGGCGCCGCCGGTTTGCTCGCGTTCAAGGCGCTCACGGGCCAACTCAAGGTTGCCAAGCTCTTGAAGAAGGAGAACTCCATCCTCGGAGCTTAGACGCGCGGAGGAAACGTACGACGAACGTAGAGATACATATGTGGCATTTAATGCAACGCTCAAAATTCATTATTAAAGTTATAAACACCTCACGACGACGAATTGATGAGTGAAGCCGCGTTAAAAATATGAGCCGGCGGCGACGCTAAAAATCGCAGTCAGTGCGGAACGAGTGATTCTCTTCTCCACCCTGCATGACGCCTGCTTTCTGGTACTGATCCACGCGATGTTCGAAAAAGTTTGCCTTGCCTTGGAGCGAAATGAGCTCCATCCAATCAAACGGATTGACCGCGTTGTAAAGCTTCGACACGCCCAACTGAAGGAGAAGTCGGTCGGCGACAAACTCGATGTACGTGCTCATCATGTTTGCATTCATACCGACGAGGGAACAGCTCAGAGCGTCGCACACGAACTCTTTCTCTATTTTCACCGCATCTCCAACGAGTTGGTGTAGAACCTTCTCCGATAATGGATTCTCCAGCATGCTATACAACAGACACGCAAAGTCGCAGTGTAATCCTTCGTCGCGGCTTATGAGCTCGTTGGAAAATGTCAAACCACGCATCAATCCTCGCTTTTTCAACCAGAAGATGGCGCAGAAAGATCCGCTGAAGAAAATTCCCTCCACGCACGCGAAACCGACGAGACGCTCGGCGAAACTCGCGTCGCTACCGATCCATTTGAGCGCCCAATCCGCCTTCTTTGCCACGGTGGGCACCGTGTGAATCGCCCGAAACAAGTCGGATTTCTTCTTTGGATCCTTAATGTACGTGTCCAAGAGCAACGAATACATCTCGCTGTGAATGTTTTCGATCGCGAGCTGAAAGCCATAAAACGATCGAGCCTCCGGGAGCTGCACATCCGTCATGAACCGAGAGCATAAATTCTCCAACACGATGCCGTCGCTCGCGGCGAAAAACGCCAACACGTGCGATATAAAGTGTTGCTCGTTATCGTTCAATGTGATCCAATCTCTGTAATCGTACGTCAAGTCGACCTCCTCCGCCGTCCAAAAACTCGCCTCCGCCTTCTTATACATCTCCCAAACCTTCGCGTGCTTGATCGGAAACAAACAAAACCGATCGGGATTGTCTCGCAACAGCGGCTCCGCCGCGTCTCGCTCCCGCGACGCCGTCGCCCGCGCCATCGCCGCCTCCTGATCCGCCCTCGCCGCCCACGGCGACATCGCCGCTATGCGTTCCGCCACCTCCTCCAGCTCCAAGTGCGTGCTCGACGCGCTCAGCGATTCGCTGCTCGACGTCCTTCGCGCGCGTCTCGCCGCCGCCTCTTCGCCGTCGCCCCCCCCTTTCGCCGCGTCCTCGCCCACCGCCGCGTCTCCCGTCCCGTCCGCGCGCGCCTTCCCGCGCAACCACGTCCTCGGGTTTAAGTCCTCCACCGAATCCTTCACGTTCGTCATCATCGCCCGCCTCGCGCGCGTTCGCCCCGTGCCCGCGCGTTCGATCGTCGCGCGCGAATCCCGTCGGAATTCCCTCCCGTCGCGCGGATTCGCGTCGCGATCGCGACGCCGGTCGCGCGGATTCGCGTCGCGATCGCGTCGTCGTCGCGCGCGCTCGCGTCGTCGCGTCGCGTCGTCGCGTCGCGTCGTCGTCCGTTCCGGAATCGCGACGACGTCGGACGCG
>Ga0255753_1006562_pt1 | contig 10752 bp, 7 predicted proteins | sample 041ome_10_FD_179953 | JGI IMG/M metagenome (GOLD analysis project Ga0255753, IMG submission 179953) | Coastal salt marsh microbial communities from the Groves Creek Marsh, Skidaway Island, Georgia - 041412US metaG (version 2) | ecosystem: Environmental > Aquatic > Marine > Intertidal zone > Salt...
AAAGACATTACCTACTTGATGAACTGAAGCGCATAAATGCGCGTAAATAATGTCTCTTCTCTGTTAAAACGAACTACGAGAGATGAAGGTTCTCGCTTTTCATCCTCATCTTTTTTGTCCTCCTTTCGGCGAAGTTTTGGCGTCGTCGCTTCTTTAGCGGGGCGAAATTGGTCCTCTTCTTCCCGTGGGAAAATTAATGGTGGCGCTGCGAAGTCTTGGAGAACGAGCGATGGAAGAAGAACGACCGCCGCGAGGACTGCTGCTTCGAGTTCTTCTCACTCGACGAACGCGTCGTCGTCGTTCACATCGTCGTCGTCGTCCCAGTCGTCGTGGCTTTTACCGATCGTTGGAACAGTCGGGTTAACCTTTGGGTGCGTGACGCTCGGCGTGGAGTATCAAAAAAGGACCGAGAAAGCATCGAGAGAAGCCTTGGGAGAAGGAGGAGGAGAGACGCCAATCGAGGCCGCGCCGACATCGACGACGACGACACCGGCGAAAAATAAAGAAAAGAAGAAAGAGAAGAAAGAAGGCAGCTCTTCGTCGTCCTCGAACGGAGGGGTGAAATCCGAAGCTGATTTATTGTTTAATTTACACAACAAAGCGAGAACCGTGTTCGTAACCGGGACCATAGACGACCGGTTGTCGCACCGAGTGGTGGCGCAGCTCGTGCATTTGAACAACGAGAATGCAAAGTTACCGATCGTGATGGTCATTAATTCAGGTGGGGGTGTCGTGACGAGCGGGTACGCGATATTAGATACCATGAAAGCGCTGGATGCGCCGGTAGTAACGTACGCGGTTGGGCACGCGGAGTCGATGGCGGCGATACTGTTAGCGGCTGGGGAAAAAGGAAGAAGATTTTGTGCCCCAAACGCTCGGATTATGATTCATCAGCCGCATCATTCGATGAGCGGAATGACGAGTGACATATTAATTAAAGCGACAAAAGCGGAGGAGACGAGAAATGCTTTGACCATGTCGTTGGTGGAGACGACGGGGCGCACGTTTGAGGAGGTAGAGAAGGCTTTAGATAGGAACACGTATCTGTTCGCGGAGAGCGCGAAACAGTTCGGCATCGTAGATCGAGTGTGCGTGAATTGGAAAGATTTGACGACTGAGGAAGAGAAGGAAGCGACAACAGTTAAAAAAAACGGAGAAGAAGAGAAAGAGAAGAGTGTAGCAACCGTTACTTCCTCGCGCGTGAGCGGAGGGAGAGGAATAGGACAACAACAAGAACAACAAAAGAAAGTAGACGAGACGAAGAAGAAGACAGACGCGACGACGACGGAGACAAAAAAAAAATAGAAATTGTTATAGTGAATAGGGGTGTTTTTAACTATGTATTACCTACTGTAGGTACACGGGCTACTTACTACTTAGTATGCATCGCCATCCATTGCTCTTTGGACATTTCGCGCAACATCCCGCTCGAACACTCTCTTCCGATGGTGGAGAAATTTCCATTATAAGCGTGTCCTGGGTACACGACGCAATTCTTATCTAATAATTGTCTACACTTCTTCATGCTCTCGTACATTTTCTCCGCGCTCCCATCTGGCATGTCCAACCTACCGCACGACCCGGGAAATATCGTGTCTCCGCTCAACACGATTCCTTGACCTTTCCCCGTCCCGGACGCCACGTCCCCGCTAAATACCAAAACTGCACTTCCCGGAGAATGACCCGGCGTGTGCATCCACCGCATCTTCTTCCTCCCAATCATCTGCGTTGAGTTATCTTCGTACATCTGCACCCTCGTATCTTTAATCGTCGGATTATCGCTCAGAATCCTTTCGGCGTCGTGGACCGGCACGTGCGCCAAAAAGTTCGCCTCCTTCTCAAACTTTTCCAATATCGTCGCTAATCCGGGTACTTTAATCCCCAACGCGTTGAACGGGCTCGGCGGCGTCCCGCCAACGTGATCGAAGTGATAATGCGTCGCCACCGCCCCGATGAGTTTCATCTTCTCGTTCTCTACGTACTCTACGATGCCTTCTACGTCCCAGCACGCGTCCACCACCACGCACTCTCTCGTCTTCGCGTCGCCGACTAAATATATAAAGTTCTGCATCTGTTTCGCCGCTTGAAACACTTGCATCTCCACCATCGCGCTCATCTTCCCGCTCGCTTTCACGCACACGTCTTTCCCCGGCGTTAACTGTCGAAAGTAAAACCCGTTCTCCGACAACGCCTCTTCCACCAGCTCTATGCGTTCCAGCAAACGGTGCAACGTCGCTTTCTCGTTCGTTTTCGTCCTCGCGATTTCGTATTGCACCTTCGCCTCCACGAACGATTTCTCCTCGAACAAACACTCCGCGAGGCGAAAATAACCTTTCTCCCACTCTGGTCTCAGGTGAATCGCGTTTTTCGCGCGGAGCTTTGCCATCGGCATTTTCGCGAGTTTCAACTCCACGAGGGAAAGATTCGATTCGATGGCACCTTTCTCCGCGTTCGTATTCGCGAACGCTAACGCGCACTGGTACTTTTCCAAGGCTAAGGAGAGGTTGTGAGACGCGAGCGCCGCCGCGCCTTCGGCTTTGAGCGCGTCCATCTTTTTTTCTTATTTAAGTGTAAGTGCGTGGGAACAATGAAGAGACAGGGTGAGTTTAATTGAAACGCTTTTCCTTCCGATACAATATACAACTACGCGCTCTACTACGTACGCGCGATCTAAAAATGCTGGCTTATATTTCCTAAAACAACTGTTATATCATCATTTCTTCTTCTTGTTGGAGCTGCGAGTGGTCACCGCCGACGCCAATGTGAGCTTTTTCGGGCTCTTTTGTTGAAACGATTTCTTCTTCGTCGGCGGCGGCGTCTTCTTCTTCTTCTTCTCGGCGGTTGGAGAAGAGGAGGCGTTGGCCGCTTTCTTTTTCGTCTGGTGGTTCTTTTTTGATTTGATGACAAGTGTTGTTATGACTTGTTTCATCTTTTTCTGTTTCTTGCGCTCCGCTTTGTCTTTCTTCGCTTGCATCTTCTCTCGCTTGGTCTTCTTGAACTCGCTTCGTTTGAACTTGTTTAAGTTATCGTTGACGCTATTTTTTGCGTTAGCGAGAAAGCTGTGTTCGGCGGACCAAGGACCGGTTCTATGCGACGTGATGGCACCTTTCCGTGAATGCATGCCCCCAGACTCTTCCCACATGCCGTTGAGCTCTGCTGCGGTTGGTTTTTTGTACGTGTTCGGTTTCGCTCGCTTCTCGCCTTTCAATCGAATCAACTCAGGTCCAGGGCGTTTGAAAGTGAACTTTTTGCCGCCTCGCATGACGTGCACGGTGTTAGCATTTTGCGGAGGTTTGAACGCGTTTGCTATTTCCTCTAAAAACTCTAACCCGTTCTTCGAAGACATGCTTCGTAAACACTTTTCGAACAACTGCTTCACTTCTTTGAACCGATACGCCGAGGCGGTGATGTTCCTGCTCCTTTCCTGCGGGTCTTCGCAAATGATAAACGGTCGAGGTCCAAACGGATTCGGCGCGACATCGACGGAACCGACCGAACAGGTTCCCGTCGGACGCGAGGCTGCAATAGCGGTGGTTTCGTAATCGTGAGTGACCCCAAACCGTCGGAAGAAACCTAAGAGCAAATCTCCCAACCCGTCCTTCTTATCGCGCATAGCCGGCGTGCATTGTTTCAAATGCGAAACGACCAAGGATATCAAAAGGTACCCACCGCACCCGCCCGTGGCGGCGTTGTTCAGCTTATGAATTTGTAACAATCGCTTTAAAACCAAAACGAGCGGTTTCAACGCGGGAAACTCGCCCACTTGTTCCCGGATCCACTGCGCAGCGGCTAATCCGTTGCTCACGCCAATCGCTAAATCGAGTTTGATGTGCGTCTTTGTCTCCGCGTGGTAGGCGTCTAATTTCGCAATCGGAACTTTTGCCGACGATATGATTTCTGCGCGTTTACACACGCCTTTATTTCGCAAAGTCTTCGCAATAGTCCGCAAATGCTGCACCAATAATTGCTTCTCGCTTCTCGTGAATCCACCGCCGCCACCTTTCACCGATTGCGGCCCGACGCCTAAAATGACTAAATCTACGTCCGCATCTTTCAGCGCCAAACCAGTGGCTCCGGAACCAAATCTGTGGACCTGTGCTTTTGAAAACGAGTATTTCTGTATAGTTTCTCGAACCGTTTGTTCTATCTCGTCCCTAGCCGACGTTTCGGCTTCGTTTTGAACGTTTTCCGAAGCGAATCGCTCGATGTCGTCGTGTAATGGGCATCTCCTGATCATCGCTTTTTGTTCTTCGCCGTTCCCGATTCCGCCGCCGAAAAACTTTGCAAACAACGCTTTCTGTCCATCCTTCCCATCCTCATCGTAATCCGACTCGGACTCCGAGCTGTCCGGATCGTTCGGATCGACTAATCCGAGTTTCCTCTTCTTTGGATTCAAATTCGAACCTTCCGCCGGCGATCGACCGTTGCTCAGAACCGAACTCGGCCGTTCGTCCAGCTCTTTCATGGATAAGGAAATTTCGTCCTCTTCCTCGTCGTCTGAGAAACCTCGCAAATTATATTCTAGGTTTACATCGTCAGAGGAGGATGACATCGATACCGAAACGTCCGAGGAGAAGTCCTCCGACTCTTCCTCGTCCTCTTCCTCGTAGTCGTCGTCGTCTTCTTCATCTTCGTCTTCTTCCTCCTCCTCCTTCTTCTTCTCCTCCTCCTCCTCCTCGCTTTCTTCTTCCACTTCTGGCTTCCCTAAATCCAGCACTTTCTCCACCGCGTCCGTGTACCCGACGTAACTCGGCAGCTTCCCTAAATCCCCGCCCATTTGTTCGTACCATTCTCTCGCCTCGCAAAACTCCACGAAACTTTTACTCAGAGCGTTCGGAAACTTAAACGTCTGTTTCCTGCTCGTGTGCCAGGACGGGTATATCCCTGGGTTTCGTCCACGAACGACCGCGTAGAAGGTTGGTGGTTTCACCGAGGAAGGCGGCGGCGGTGGAGGTTTCCCGGGAGGTGGTTTCGGTGGTTTCGGTTGTTCGCCACGCGTCGGGGGTTGAGGATTCATTTCTCTCTCGGCCGCCAAAAGGAGTCGAGGAACGTTTCTCAAATCCAATTTTGCATCATCGTGTTTTTACTCCAAACAAAGAGAGAGAAAGAGAGAGGAACAAAGAGCGAGGAATACGATCGCGCCGAAATTTAACAATTGGGGCTTTTGTAAGCAGCGATGTGACCCGCGCGTGTGCGTATATATCGCGCGCAGGCAAAATTTGCCCAAATTTTTGTGGAGAAGAAGAGAAGAGAAGGAGGAGGCAAAACTTTAGTAAGAGTATATTTTTAGGCGCGTCGCTCTTATTACACGAGTTTTGTATCTCTCTCTCTGTTTCACTCTCTCTGTGTGAATGTATGTTTTACTACGAAGGTGCATGTAAAGTGCCATGTTCGTATCGCCAACCGTCTGGGAGAGGACAGTTATTGTCGAGGAGGTATTGTACACATTCGGTTTGGTTGTTCTCGTGCGCGTAGCGTACGGCGCAAGAGTCCCAAGGCGCTTTGGCGGTTTCGTGTAAGTACTTCAAACAGTCCAAGTGGCCGTTCTTGGCCGCAACCTCACACGCCAATACGCTATATTGATCATATTTGCGCTCAACAAGGTATTCGAGTATGTGAAGATGACCCTTTTGAGCCGCCCATTCGGCAGTATGCGAATCCCATGGCGCTTTCGCTTCTTCGCGTAAGTATTTGAGTACCTCGAGATGTCCGTATCGGGCAGCGCATTTACACGTCCACTCATCAACAGGACACTCATTCGCCACGCAATACTTTACCATTTCCAGATTACCTTTTTTTGCGGCCGTTCTAATCGTCCATCTATCCCAGTGGCCCCACTTGCACTTTTTCTCCTCTCGCGCCCACTTGAGCAACTCGAGTTTATTCGTTAGAGCAACTCTTCTGCAGAAATATGGTTCGTCCATCCTTCGGCCGTACTTTAGCAACTTGCCCCACGGATAATGCTCCCACGCAAATTCCAAAGTCGATATCGAGGACATCTCGTTCACTCTAAACCCCTTCTTCAACTCCTCCTTGCGAGATGATCTCTTAATCAACTTTCTCGTTTCACTATTCACGTCGTACAAGAATTTCACATCGGTCCCATTCAATCTCGGAAGAATGTGAGCGAAACAAATATCGTCGTTATTCACAATCACACTCCACAACAAAGAATCTCTCTCGTCCCCTCTCCGTCTTTTCTGCCCTCCTTTCTGCGTCTTCTTCGCTCCCGAACAAGACGGAAAAGAAGACGAAGAAGAGCGCATCATCATCTCTCTCTGCTTCGTATTCTTCTGAAGCACATTTTAGGGAAACGACAGACTCCTCGAGAGAGAGAGAAAATCTCTCCAGAGACACACCGCGACGCAGAGAACAGAAGCACTTCCCGCGCGCCTCTTTTGCTGCGAGAGGAAGAAAGAGAGAGAAGCGCGACCTTTTTGTGGTGCCGCTGTTCTGCGTTTTCTCTCTCTTTACTTCGGCTGTATTGCCATTCTATCGCGAGAGAAGATATAGAAACACAAATGCGCGCTTCGTTCGTCCAATCCTTCCACGTGGCAATGACGGTGCGCGAAAGATGGAGACGCGAAGGACGCGAGCTTCCCGGAACGCGAAGAACGAGCGGTGCTTTGACGAGGCGAGCGAAGAAACGTAATACCCGCGCGGTGATGACGACGTCGTCGGATTCTTCTTCTTCCTCCTCTTCGTCGGCGTCGTCGTCGGAAACACCACCGGTATCGATAAAAAATTCAGAGGAAGAAGTCCGGGAAAAGGTCCACGCGAGAGTTGCGAGAGCGAAGGCGAAAGCGATGGAACTGGCGAAGACGACGAAAAGGACGAGAGGAAACGACGACGAAAAACAGGATGAGGAAAAGGAGGAGGAAGAGGAGAGAAAGGCGGTGAAGACGGCGTCGTCGAAGCGCGTGTTGGCGGCGGAGACTTTGCAGAAAAGTTTGGACCTTTTAGCGGCGAAAGGAGAGGAGGAGGACGAGGAGGAAGATGTGGACGCGAGGAGGAAAAGGAGCGCCGACGCCGTCGTCGCCGACGAAGAGTTTTCTCGGAGTCGTTCTGAGAGTTTTAGCAGTGATGATTCAACGTTTGAACGCGTTGCAGAGAGCGAGAAGGAGGAGGCGCAAAAAGTGTTGGTCGAAGCGCTCGAAGCGAAACTCGCCGAACGAGAGGAAAACGTGAACGCGTTAGAGACGAAAGTTGAAGAAATGGAGATGGAATTTCGAAACGCGAGCGAGGCGTTGAGAGCGACGCACAAAGAGCTCGAAGAGAAGGAGAGCAAAATGCAAGAAGAACGAGACGCTCGAGAAGAGAAAGAAGTCGAGGCGTTTCTCGCGCTCGAGAGAACGTTTCAGTTAGAGATGGGGAGTTTGAAGAAAGAGCTTGAAAGTTCGGAGAGAGACGCGGAGACGGCGCGAGCGGAACTGGAAGATATTAAGAGGAAATTAGAGATGGACATCGCGCGGGAAAAAGAGGTGAGCGAAGAGCTACGAAAGAAGGTGGAAGAATTGAAAGGAAGGCAGTCGGAAGACGCGTCCGGAGAAGTAGAGAAGAAAATTCGCGAAAACGCGCAATTGACGGCGGAAATCAACGTTTTGAAGGATAAAGTGGCTCACCTGACGGCATTAGAGTCGGAAGTGACGCGATTGAAAGAAAAGGAAACCTTGAATGCGTCTTTAGAGAATGAGATCGAAAAAATGCGCGTGGAAATAGCCAACAACAAACTCAACGATTCGGATGCGGTTATCGACGAAAACGAGTTATCCGCGCTCGTCGACGAAAACGCATCGTTGAAAGAGGAAATCGGAACGCTGAAATTGAAGGTGGAAAGTTTGCAAGAGTCGTTGAAAACAACCAAAGCGACGATCGACGTATTTCAAGCGACGACTGAGAGGTTTGATTTAGAAACGAGCGAACTCATGGACGAACGCGAAACGCTGGTAAAAAAAATCGTCGACTTGGAGCGCATGCTCCAGGAATCGATTGAGGAGCAGAAAGCGTTGCAACAGGCACTCGCGGACGAGCAAGAAGAGAATACGAAATTAGTACTAGCGCAAAAAGAAAAAGCATCAGCACCGGTACCGGTGGCATCGTCGTCGTCGTCGTCGTCGTCTTTATCTTCGACGACGGAAAGAGGTATCGTCATCAACCACCACGACGAAAACGAGTTGCGTCGCCAAGGCGTTCCGGTAGGGGAGGAATTAGACGCCTTAACGAAAGATGCCGGCGATCGCGCGTATAAAAAGCTCTACGACCATCAAGCAGAAGCGTTAATGATAGAAGCCGTCCGAATAGTTGACGCTCGAAATACCGCTAAAGATTCCGTCAAAAAGTTTGACAACGCGTTTGAGAGCGTCCGAAACGTCTACGCGTGCACGTCGAGACCACTCGCCGGGGAGAAAGTAACCATTTTGTACAATCGAAAACAGTTACTTCCTAACAATAGCGCGGTTTCGGGCGAGGAGAAAGCCATGTTTGCGATGGTTGGATACAACGGTTGGAGTCTTCAGCATGCCATCAAAGTAGATTTACAGCCGATTGAAAACTTCCACTCACCCCCCAAAAATCACGATCAAGAAAAATGCGAGTGGTGGGAATTCGCGTTGGATGTTCCGAGCGAAGCGATGGTGATTGATTTCGTCGTAGGTGATTCCAAAGGAAAATTTGATAACAACAATGGGAAAGATTACCACATCGAGGCAGCGGTAGAGACGGATGAAATCGTGGAAGATAACTCGAGAGAGGCGCAAATCGAGCGCGAGTATCAACTGATAGCCGAGAAGAGGAGAGAAAAAAATCATGAAGAGCTGGCGTTTGCGAGAAAATGCGCGGAAAGTGCGGTGAGAGCTAAGGCAGCTTTACTGGCGAAGAAGGCTATATCTTCCATTCGAGGCGAGTTTCGTGTCTTCACGGATCCTTTGCGGCCGAAAGCTGGCGAGCGGGTAACGATTAGGTATCGACCGGATGGGGGGCCGTTGACATTCGCTCGAGCCATTTACGTCGATATAAACTTTAATCGCACTCAAAATCATCCAGCTAAGATGGAAAAAGTGAACATGCGCGCGGGATTAAATGGTGGCGTTTTAGAAACAACCATAGACGTACCTCTCGATGCGCATGTCGTCGATTTTTCGTTCAGAGATAACGGAATTTTCGTGGACGACAACGAAGGCGCGGATTACCATTGCGACGTCATTGGCGCGTCAGGTATAGCACCGAAGTTACGAATTGCACACTTAGCGGTTGAAATGGCGCCAATTGCAAAAGTTGGTGGGCTGGGCGACGTTGTCACCGCTTTGTCGCGGTCTGTTCAAGAACAAGGGCACCACGTGGACGTGTACGTCCCGAAATATGATTGCATGAACTACAAAGAAATCGAAGGGTTGCGCAAAGTCGATCAGTTTCATTACGGCAACGACGTGATAAACATTTATCAAGGCTTCGTCGAAGGTGTGCGAGTGACGTTCATCGATCCAGAATGCGGGCACTTCCGAGTCGGGTGCATATACGGCCGAGGCGACGACCACGTTCGATTCGGGTACTTCTCGGACGCGTGCGTCGCGTACATGAAACGCGCCAACTGTTTCCCAGACGTCTTGCACGTTCACGATTGGCAGACTGCGCCGGCAATATGGAGTCCAGACAGACCCAAAACAACCGCCACGGCGTTAACTATCCATAACTTGCAGTTTGGTCAAGATCTCATTCGCCGCGCGATGATTGAGTGCACGTTTGCCACCACGGTCTCCCCTACCTACGCCGAAGAAATCAAGCACCACCCATCGATTAACGTCATTCCGGAAAACGAATCCACCAAGTTCAAGGGGATACGCAACGGTATTGATAATGACATCTGGGATCCATCGAATGACGAATTCTTACCGCTGCGATACGACTGGCAAACATGTAAAGAAGGTAAACGCGAAGCGAAACTCGAATTGCTTAAACGCATGCGCATGGACGCGACAGATTTTGAATCAAAACCTATCGTTGCCTGCGTCACGCGTTTAACCGAACAGAAAGGTGTTCACTTGATAAAAAAAGCATGTCGATACGCGCTCGAAAAAGGCGCCTACTTTGTCCTTCTCGGCTCCGCCCCGGACGATCGCATCGCGAACGATTTCGCCAACCTCGCCAACGAGATGAAATCCCAACACCCCGGTCGGTGCGGTTTCTTCTTCTCTTACGACGAACCGTTATCCCACCTCATCTACGCCGGTGCCGACATTTTCTGCGTCCCTTCCATATTCGAACCGTGCGGGTTGACGCAAATGATTGCCATGCGTTACGGTGCCGTGCCTTTGGTTCGCAGAACCGGCGGTTTACGAGACACCGTCTTTGACGTCCAACTCGACCCGGCTCGAGCCGCGTCTTACGGAAAATCCTGCAACGGCTACAACTTTGACGGCGAACATGAACAAGACATAGAATACGCGCTCAAACGCGCTTTGGGTGACTACTTCGACCGCGAAAAATGGAATCAAATGAACCTCCCGTCTGTCGGCATGCGCCAAGACTGGTCTTGGACCGCGCCGAGCGAACGATACATCGATCTCTACTGGAACGCCAGGAGGAAAGCGAATAGACAACAGTAATAAGAATAAACAAGCACGTAGAACAAATAGTGAGTTTTGGAGAGAAGAGTTGCTGAGCGCGCGTTGTAATACCACCACACCGAATGCATACCGCCGCGCTCTTCGAATCGCTTTTTGCTCGTATTTGAGTCATCAACTCTTTAAAGAAAAG
>Ga0255753_1006566_pt1 | contig 10750 bp, 1 predicted proteins | sample 041ome_10_FD_179953 | JGI IMG/M metagenome (GOLD analysis project Ga0255753, IMG submission 179953) | Coastal salt marsh microbial communities from the Groves Creek Marsh, Skidaway Island, Georgia - 041412US metaG (version 2) | ecosystem: Environmental > Aquatic > Marine > Intertidal zone > Salt...
ACCACCAGATTGATTTCAGCTGGAATGCTGGTTAGTGACCCATCGTTTGCGGTCACGGTAAAAGCATCCATTCCATTGAAGTCTTGGGAAGGCGTGTAGGTGTAATTAGGGCCATTTCCCAATAGTGTTCCATTCGCAGGTTCTGAAGTGATGGAGAATGTTAAGCTGTCTCCATCTGGGTCAGATGCAATTAACTTGATTGCAATGTTGCCATCCTCCTTGAGGCGAAAGGTGGATGATTGAACGATAGGAGCATCATTAACCTCAAGTATACTCACTTGAACCGATCCATGATTTCCATGAACAGAGCCATCAAAAGGACGATAGGTAAAACGATCTGTACCCGAGAACTGTTCAAAGGGGGTGTATATCCATTGGTTGCTTCCATTATGAATGAGTGTGCCGTGGCGAGGGTTACTCACGATGTCAAAGGACAGGGCGTCTTCATCAACATCGTGTGCGAGAAGTTCGAAAGATACTGATGTGTCTTCATTGGTTTCAAGATTGAGGTTTTGAGCAACGGGAGCGTCGTTTATTGCCTCAAGGCGAACCAATACATTGGCTTCCTGGCTATTAAGATTACCGTCTGTTACAAGGTAGCGAAAACTATCTTCACCGTTGAAGTGGTTGTTCGGAAAGTAGAGCCATTGCCCACTTTCTTTCCAGAGGAATCCGTTAGTAGGTAATTTAGTTAACTGAAGGGTGAGTGCATCCCCATCGATATCTCCATAATCAAAGTCGACGAAGAAAAATTCGTCTTCGGTGGCATTGACTTCAAAAGACTTTGCCCAGGGTGCATCGTTTTGGGGCTCCACTTCGATGGTAACGATTGCAAGATCACTTTCTTTTCTTCCATCGGAAACTTTATACACCAAGCGGTCCTGCCCATTAAAATCTCTTGCAGGAGAATAGACGAAAAGCTCGTTTTCATTATTGTGCGAACCATAATTAGGAAACTCAGTAACGATGAAAGTAAGCTCATCTCCGTCTGGATCAGTACCTTCTAGCATAAATTCAACTCTGCCGTCTTCTTTTACCTTCACTGTTTTGGAAGAGGCAACCGGAGCCTGGTTTTCCAAAACCTCTAAGGATACTTCCACGGCAAAGAAAGACTGCTTGGGATCATTACTGGAGAAATGAATCTCGGCCGTGTAGTTCCCTTCTGCCAGACCTGTTGCGTCGAAAGATAACTCCATATTGGTCGCTGTTCCTCCAGAAACCTCTCCTGATAGGGGCGATCCGCTTAACCAGGAAGGCTGAAAGGAGCGAGTGGACCAATCGAGGGCATTTTGAATAAGAACCCACCCATCGGTTGATTGATCCCATTGGCCATGAGTTGGAAAGAAGTTTAAATCAACTACGACATTGGGTTCGGTACGAAAAGTTATCAAAGGTGTTCCGTCTGCCCAGGAGGCAGCAACTACTCCGTCTTGAGTGGGAGTTTCATGAAGGATGCGAAGGGTTCCTGAAAAAGCTTTTACTCCTTCGAGCAGAGGGTGGTTTGGTAAGTGAATTTCTCCTAAGTGATTTTCAAAATCATCAAAAGAAGGTTGCATATCAAACAGCGACAAACCTTGAGTTCTCCAGTTGCCAGCGAGCGACCAATCATCCGACTCGGCAAAGAAGAGATTCTCGCCAGGCATCGTGATCACCGCTCCTCCGGTGGCTGAATACTCGTAAACTAAGTTTCCTAGAGCCTCGTTATCCCAGTAAGAATAATTACTGTAAACAATGACCGCATCAAAAGCACTAATTTCATCCAATAACGGGGTAAGACCAGAAACGTCTATAGTTGTTACACCGGAGATATTATCCAATTCTGATAATCCCAGCCCAAAGCTTTCCAATTCGGTTGATGCTTCTCCACCAAGAACTGCAATCTCTAACCCACTGGTCGTATTTGAACCTTCATATCGAACGGCCGTGGGTGCATCTTCTTCTCTGGCTGAAGGGTTCTGATTAAGAAAAAGAGCATGACCTGGGTTTGAAAAGTCAGGTGTTCTCCCATCTGCATTGAGCCCTGCGACCATTTGGTCGAAGTCAAAATTACGGGCCCTTTTCATATTAGTTTCCACAACCCGAGCATCCCATGCACCAGTAGCCTCTCCTGTATTTGTAATGGTCACTTGGTTTTTGGTTGTTTGACCAGGTTCCATGTTTACACGAATGGAACTTGGTGAGTAGGAGAGGGAAGGAGGGGTGATCGCATTCATTACTAACATAACATCGGTGTAGGAATGGGCGGGATCGTTTGAGTTAACCCTCAGGAAAGAACGAATGCTCTCACTGGAGACTGGGCTGGCAATGACCTCAACCAATCGTTCCTCGCCTGGTGCTAAGGATAATTGATTAGAGTTTGCCGAGAAAGCATCATGGCCAAAGTCTAGGCTATTGATTACCAAGGTGTCGGTGCCGAGGTTGCTTAAGGTGATGGCCAGTCCTTTACCATCTTCAGTCCAAACATCTCCAAAATTGAGCTCTGTTGGATGAACTGCAATTTCTGGAGTCCCAGTAATGGTAAGGTTGACGGGGACTTCAATCAAGCTAGCCAACGGGTCGTTGGTTTCAAGAGTTACGATAGCATTCTTCTTTCCTGCTACAAAGTTCTCTGCATTGATGGAAAAATCCAAATCAAATTTTCCACCTGCTGGGACGTTTCCTGATTGTGGGCTTACCGTTAACCAGTTTGGGGAAGAGGATTGTACTGCTTCAAACAAATTTAATCTTCCTCCCGATACCATCTTACCTTGGAACGCATCGATTGGATCCGTTGAGTTCATTAATAAATTTTTCAGTTCTTGGTGCCGTGCATTAGGGTTTTGGCTCAGTAATACTGCAGCTGCGCCGGCAACATGGGGAGTGGCCATAGAGGTTCCACTCATGTAAGCACTTCCGCCATTGGCTATAAGGTTTAGAATCCCAGTTCCTGGAGCAGCTAAATCAACGCTGATTTCTCCGAAGCAGGAAAAGTATGCCAACTGATCATTGGGGTCGGATGCTGCTACCGAAACTACATTGGGAGAGTCGTAGTTTGAAGGGTAGTGAGGGGACTGGTCGTTGTCTGTTCCGCTATTTCCTGCGGCAGCACAGAACAGGTGGCCAGCATCGCCTGACTCGTTGATTACATCTTTCAGGGCCTGGCTGTACCCGCCTCCTCCCCAACTGTTGTTGCTGATCGGGATATCCATTGCGACGCAGTAAGCGATGGCATCAATGGCATCGGAAGTGTATCCCCATCCTCCATCCGAAAGAAACTTAAGTGCAACCAATTTTGTGTGCCAGGCTACTCCAGAAACCTGCTTGCTGTTATTGGTGGCCGCAGCGATTGTACCCGCAACATGAGTGCCGTGGTTGTGACCATCCATTGGGTCGTTGTCAGCGTTAACAAAATCCCAACCATACACATCATCAATATAGCCATTTCCATCATCATCGATACCATTTGCTGGAGTTTCTCCGGGGTTTTTCCAAATATTACCCTGCAGGTCTGGATGGTTGTAATCAATCCCGGTATCTATTACTCCGACTTTTACATCGTAGGAACCTTTTGCTAAATCCCATGCTTGGATTGCCTGAATTTTTTCCAGAGCCCATTGGTCGGAAAATTGAGGGTCATTGGGTACTCCGCTTCGACGAACCAGGTAATTGGGTTCAGCATAAGCGACGGCTGGATCGCTCGCTAATTCGCTGGCTAATTCCGATAAGGATGATCCATCCTTGGCTTGCACCAGAATCATGTTTGAAGAGGAGAGGGCTTTACCCGATGTGCCTGGTTTGAGTGCAGAGCCTAATGATCTTTCAACTGTAAAGGATTCACCCAATCCGCTTGCATTTTCGAAATTTGATTTACCGGTCTTAAAACGAACGATCAATTGGTTGGGTGCATGTTCGTTGGCAAATGGATCTTCAGGGATAATTTCTCCGGATTGGTTGTTTTGTTCGTTCAATCTTTTTGCCTGTGAGCTTTGTGATGAACTCCGAATAGATTGAACTGAAAAAGTTCCATCGGCTAGTCCGGCATAGTTTTCTAGGGCAACCTTCTCAACTATTGAGCTTCCTGCTTTTACCGTGAGGTTTACAACCTCCGGATTCACATTTAATTTTGGGGTAGCTAAGCCCTCTCCATTCAAAAGAATTGTTGATGGAGAGTTGTCGGCATTTGAAAGTACGGAGATTGTTTCCTGGTAAAGTCCACCCCTATCAGGTTGGAAGGTAACCTTTACTTCTGAGGATTGTCCGGGTTGAAGTGTCGTGGGTTGAAAGTTTGTACTAAAGCCATTATCAGAAATGTTGATACTTTCGAGAAGAACGGGAGCATTTCCATTATTCTCTAAACGGGTGGTCTTAGTTTCAGATAAACCGACTTCCAGTAACCCAAAATCTATATTGGACGGAGTAATCACCAAGGACTTTGCTTCTTCGATGGTTAGAGTAATCGGGATCGTCACTTGTTTTTGTCCTGGGTCGTTGGTGCTGATTTCAATTTCAGCCTGATAGGATCCAGCACGAATAGATCCAGCCTTTAAGGTAAGATCGAGGGATTCTTTTTGTCCGGATTCGATCTCTCCCTGAAGCTTGGATATATGAAGCCATTTTGGTGCAGTGGACAAACGGATCGTTGAATTTGATACAATCTGTTGGTTATTGTAAGCAACCAGGAGACCCACATCTGCAGATGAATTTTGGATTCCGGTTGTAGCTCTTTCGATTAAGCCGTTCATATTTTCGTAGCGGAAACGAATCGCACCTCCTGCATTGATATTGATCTGGAAGGTATACTCTCCGAGTCCCCCGAAATCCCGCACTTTGTCGTACTGTACGGTCAGGCCATCTTGATCTATAGTGTAATAAATGTTTCCTCCCTGGGATGGGTCCAGATCTGTTGCAAATGCTGCAACAAGGTTTGCTGGCATCATGGTAGTGGGAAGGGGGAAGTGACCATGAAGAGAGGAACCACTTCCAAAGGTTAGGTACCCATTGGAACTCACAAAGACTTCACTGAAGGACTGGTCGTAAAAATCAAAACCAAAGGGGAGGGCAATTTTTGTAAACCCATCATCCGTAGAAGAAAGCTCCTCAAGCAATTCTCCGCTGGTTGAAATATTAATCCAGTTATGGGTGGGACCTGCATGATCGTTGGAATCACTCCATGAGTACCCATGGTAATCAGGGCCACCACCCAATTTCGAGACAGGTGCTCCCTCTCTCAAGTCTTCCATACCCTTACCAAGCGGAGTAAAATGGCTTGCTGAAAATACATTCCCCAAAGAAAAGGAGCTACCCGCCAGTCCATTGGCTCCTTTTAAAGACCAATGGAGTGAGCCTCCTCCAAGGTTCTGCAAATGAATCTGTAAGGTTTTATCCTCATTCATCTTGAGAATGGCATCCAGGTTGCCTGGGGTGTGAGAAAGTTGTGGGGCAAACCCTGCATTTCCAGATAGCGGAAAGCTGCGTACGGAAAATCCATTTTCATCTGTCATGACCATCATATCTGTAGCCATATTTCCTGCCTGAAGGGGACTGAAGTACAACTTTGCGGTAGATTTTTCTCCAGGTAAGAGAGTAATTGGCAGCGTCAAATGGTGCGAAAAAGAAGAATCAGCAAAAGCGATCCGGCTGATTGAAATTGGGTTTGTGCCTGAATTATATGCTTCAACTGTTTTCTCAGCAGAATGTCCCACATAAACATGACCGAAATCAAGGTTTGCTGGGCGGAATACTAATCCTCCATTTTCAGAAAGTCTTTCAGCGGAGACTTGGATCAAAATTAAAGGTGCATTTGGGTCATTTGATTCAATCTGTAAACCACTTTGCTCAAAACTGGTGGGCATTTGATTCGCATCTACGAATACTTCAATTTCTATAGTCTGACCCGCAGGTAAAATAGATTCACTTACTTCATTGCATATGAGCCAGTCCGTTTGTTCAGTTTTGCTTAAAGAGTAAACAAGGTCACCATCTCCAAGGTTTCGGATCGTTAAGATTTGAGTTTGAGATTCATTTTCGTTGAGGCCAAAGTGAAGATCCGATGGGTGGACTAAAATTTGAGGCTGTGAGATAAGCTGTGCCATCAAAGGAATGGTCAAGGTTGGCTCATTACTGGCATCACTTTTGACAAGTAAGGCTGCCTGATAATTTCCGTCTACATCGGCGGAAAAGCTGACAGATCCTACCTGAGCCATATTAGGCTCAAGCACAAAAGGGGTTGGTAACGAAAGGGAAAAGGGGAGATCTGAATCACTTTCATTTACCAAAAGTGCTTCGGTTACGGTTGTATCTGCGTTTCCTGTATTGCTTAAAGTAAATTCAATTTTATGGGTTTCATTTTTTCCTACCTCACCAAAATCGATGGAGGATGGATTGGCTGAAATGAGGTTTTCCTGAGGAGGTTCATTGGATAGTGCCTTAAGAATATTCAACCTTCCTCCGGTCACACATTTTTCGGTAAGGGTATCCTCAGGGTCTGTACTTTCCATCAGGGCATTTTTTACTTGAGCGGATTGCCATTGCGGATTGGCTGCGAGTAAGAGAGCATATGCTCCGGCAACATGGGGTGTGGCCATGGAGGTCCCAGAATAACTGGCATAGCTGTTTCCTGGAGTTGTGCTGAGAATATTCACTCCCGGAGCAAACAGGTCTACGCTATTTTTACCATAGCATGAAAAATATGCACTTTTACCAAAATGATTATGAGCCCCGACTGAGATCACATTAGCGGACTCATAAGAAGCAGGGTAGCTTGGGTAAGCATCATTATCTCCAGCATGATTTCCAGCAGCGGCCACAAATCCAATTCCTGCATTTGAAGCCTCATCAATGGCATTTTTCATGGACGAGGAAAATCCGCCTCCTCCCCAGGAATTGGATGTTAAATCAACCCCGATTTTGGTTGCGTAGGAGATCGCTTTGACTGCGTCTGAAAGGTAACCACCCCCTGATCCTCCCAGAAATTTTAAGCCAACCATTGAAACATTCCAGTTAACCCCAACAACTCCTTTACCATTGTTACCAACAGCACCGATCGTTCCGGCACAGTGAGTGCCATGGGAGTTATCATCGTCTGGATTGTTATCGTTATTATAGAAATCCCATCCGTGGATATCGTCCACATAGCCATTTTGATCATCATCTATTCCATTACCGGCAATTTCATTTGGATTAACCCACATGTTTTCACGAAGATCTTCGTGATCTCGATCAACGCCAGTATCAATAACCCCAACTAAAACATCCTTACTGCCTGTCTGGAGGGCCCACGCTTCTGGTGCATCGATATCTTTATCTGTGCTTCCACCAGTTTGCCCAGTGTTGTGCAGACCCCAAAGTTCAAGTAACCTTGGGTCATTTGTATTTTCAATCGCATACACAAAATAGTCAGGCTCGACCACCGCAACTAATTCGCTCAAAGCTTCCAAGGATTCTTTTTTATTTTCGATTTGATCCAAAGTGAGGGAATCCTGGAGCGACACGATATAACTGGTTTCACTTAGTTTTTCTTTTACGGAGCAATTAAGTAACGCCAGACCAGCCTCGAATTCGTTTTGAGTGACATTCGCTTTGATCTGCAAAATAAGGTGGTTCGCTACTTGAGCTTCGATTGTATTGATTTGCTCTCCTGTTTGGTTGAAGAAACTTCCTCTTTCCTTCACCACCATGAATGGATGCTTCATGTTGGTTTCGATCAAAGTGGTTCGCGTAGTCTGAGCATTGGGGGTTTGAGCTTCTGTGACCTTAGTTTCCAATATTCTTACCGTCACCTCGTCGAGTATTTGCTTTGCCCGAAGTACCTCGGGTTCTTGAGCTACTTCCATCGCTGGTTCGATTAATTCAGGAACCCTAGGAGCATTGGTTGGTTTGGCTTCAGCCTCATACTTAGTTGATTCTGAATCGACCTTATCAACTCGTGTGGTGGCTTGTTTGGGTGTTTCAGTTTTAATATCCTGCTCTTTACTTAGGAGTACTACCTCCTTAACCGGCTCATGTATAGAGGTGTTGAAGAACATATAAAATACGAGCAGGAGAGCGAGAGAGAGGGGGATTAACAATTTTTTCATAAGGTACTTGGGTTTTATGATACAAATACACTAAATACATAAATACATGAATATGCAAGAAATAAATTTGGCAATTAGAAATCAAGGGAAAGGTTCAGCCCGAACCGAATGGATCAAACTCACCCCAAAAAGGGCACCATCTTTTATGTAAAGGAATTTACTTTTACCTTAAACTCACGAAGTACGAGTCAGTAAAAGCTCCAAAAGAAGGGTGATGGTAAAACAATTAAGCTAAAAATTATCTCCGAGAGGACTTTTGAGTTTTGGGTCCATGCCCGCTCTTCCATAACTTAATCTCTGAGATGTCGTTTTGGGCTGGAGGTCCATTGGTGCTCCGCCCCCGTTCAATGTCCGAAGTGAGTTGGGTAAGAAGGCGTTGGACAAGTTTGGGCTTTTCTAAGTAAAGGTTGTTTTGCTCGCTTGGATCTTCCTCCATATTGTACAGCTGTGCCTCGGGGGCCTTGGAGTCGACTTGATTTTCCTTCGGCGAGGTCCACCCACCTGATCCACGGGCCAAAATCAGTTTCCACTTTCCCTCGCGGTATCCAAAATGCCCGGAGATCGAGTGGTGAATCACTCCCTTACGGGTCGATTCTATGGGCTTGCCCGAGAGGGCAGGGAGAAAGCTGACGCTGTCCTCTCCCATATCGGAGGCTTGAGCTCCGGTGATTTCGGATGCGGTGGCAAATACATCGACTAGTGTGATTAACTGGTCCGAATGAGATCCTGCCTGGACATGCCCAGGCCAGCGAACGATGAAGGGAACTCGGTGTCCGCCATCCCAACTGTCTGCTTTGGACCCACGGTAATGAGCGCTTACATGGTGACCCTTTTTCTTAAGATCTGGAATGTTTGCAGCCTTGGAGCATCCGTTGTCACTAGTGAAAAGAACGAGGGTGTTGTCAGCAAAACCATGCTTTGCCAAGGCTGAGGTGATCGCCCCGACGGTGGCATCGGTCTGCATAACAAAGTCCCCGTAGGGCCCAAGACCGCTTTTTCCCTGCCATTCTTTGGTGGGCACGATGGGTGTGTGTGGGGAGCCCAGAGGAACATAGAGAAAGAAGGGTTGTTTGGGCGTCTTGGCCCGATCGCTTATATATTCGACAGATTTTTTCGTAAGCCTAGGCAGGTTATGAATTTCATCCAACCGCTCGACCACTCGGTCATTCTCAATGATTGTATCCATACTGCCGGCGTGGTGATTTCCATGAAAATAATCAAACCCTCGATGAATCGGGCCATCCGGAATCGTTGCCCCAATGGGCCCACGTTGGAGTTTTTTGGGTTTGGGGATAATCTTACCGGTCTGGGGGTCCTGGTACTGAAAGTCCAGGTGCCACTTGCCAATAATGGCAGTTGTATACCCTTTAGTTTTCAGTAATCCGGCGATGGTCATGCGTTCCTCGGCGATCAGGCAGGGAGCAAAGCCCTGAACGACTCCCCTCTGCAGCCGAGTTCTCCAGGAGTAGCGCCCGGTAAGTAGGCCATAACGAGTAGGTGAGCAGACGGAAGAGCCGGAATGAGCATCGGTAAAGATCATGCCCTCGCCGGCAAGTCGGTCGATATGGGGAGTCTTAATCTTTCCGTTTTTCGGATTGAGACACTGCACATCTCCATAGCCCAAGTCGTCACACATGATGAGGACGATATTGGGTCGGCTTTGACCGAGGCATATCGCAGATGCAAGGCAGCCAAGTAGCAGGTAACCAAACTGGGTCAAGGAGCCGATTTTCATGGGGAAATATGTTTAGGGGATGAAACTAATCTCGAGCTGCTCGATCATGGGCTTGGAGGAATTCTCCGTGGTGTCGGTCAGGCGGATTTCGAAAGATAACCCATGCCCGTGGGGCAACTTACTGAGGTCCATCGATGCGGGGATGCGTTTGATCTGCTTGGAGAAACCAGCGATGTGATCATATTGCTCCTTCACTTCTGCCCATTCGCTCCAAGTGTCCGCTTTTCCATCCTTGCTGGTATCGACGCCCACACGCACCTCCACACTTTCGACCCAAGGGCCCGGACTGACATAGTCCTTGGGGGTTTGGTTGATCAGATAAAACTGTCCTTCGGCAAATCCAATGTCGGGATCCGGGTGGCCATTTCCGAGCTCACCAATGAATTCAAATTTCTGATCTAGGCTTGGAGATGTTAAGATCGCGGTACGGATGGACTGGTGGGCCGGATGAAAGTCCCCCACCAAATAATACCTTCCGCCAATAGCAATCGCTCCCCAATCTCCATAGGCATCCTGTTCGGGTTCATGAACCTCGTAACGAGCATATGCCTGCTTGGTACCTTCCTTGGCAGGGAACTTCTCGGGGTGTTCTGCATGCCAATGGGGGTGGGAGTACTCCTTAAACACACCGGTGGGCTTGGTCCGGTAATCAACTGCTGGGGGGAGGATTTTAAAGCCTCCAATACCGTTATCGCTCACCGCATGTCCGGCAAGAGGGGAGTCCCAGGAGTGACTGCGGGCATTGATCGGGCTGTGATCCTCGTAAATTAAGTGAAACTTACCGTCGAGGTCCCGAATGATGGCACAATCCGATCCATCTGAGGGATCGAGAAAGGCCAAGCCCATATCCTTCCCTGGCTTCCCGTCGGTCAGGTCGTCATCAATGTATAAGTGTGGATCCTGATCGTTGGGGAAATCGTAATAGATATAAGCTTTCCCGTCGACTAGCTCAGCAGTGGTG
>Ga0255753_1006576_pt1 | contig 10740 bp, 13 predicted proteins | sample 041ome_10_FD_179953 | JGI IMG/M metagenome (GOLD analysis project Ga0255753, IMG submission 179953) | Coastal salt marsh microbial communities from the Groves Creek Marsh, Skidaway Island, Georgia - 041412US metaG (version 2) | ecosystem: Environmental > Aquatic > Marine > Intertidal zone > Salt...
CCTCCACTAAAAGAAAGAAATTCATAAGGACTTGTAATAACAGTATTTCCGTTTACAGTCAATGTTTGATTAAATTCAACATTATCGTATGGAACTTGTACATATGTATTTGCAGAACGCAACTCTAAATCTGATGTAGATAATGTAGTTTCAATAACATTACCTGATATAGTTAAACTATCTGTGTTAATAGTACTAAAATAACCATTTTTAAAATATGATGATTTCCATTCTTTCAAACTGGTGCCTAAGTTTGACACGTTATGTACATCAGGTATTAGGTTACTTGTTAGATCGGAATTAAAATCAACACTATCACTATCGTCGTTACCTAATGTAATATTTCCACCAATAATAACATTTCCGGGAGTGTAAATTTCTCCGTACACATTCATATCGCTATGTACTTGAGTTATTCCTGATCCTGCAGGAGTAATATTAATATTAGCATTAGAATTTTCAGTTGAGATTATATTATCTGTTATTCTTAGGTTTTGTGTTTCAAGTGTAGAAACATATACACCTTGAGATGCTTCAAATTCAATATTGCCTAACGGAACCTGTATAGTTTGTCCGCTAATTGTATAATTAGATAGTTGTGCAGTGTCCGCAACAAAGTGGGTTGAGTTTAATACGTCACTTTCATCTATAAGTGTAATATCTAATTCATGTCCCGGACTAGTTTTGCCTACAGAAATACGTCCATCATTAACGCTTAGGAATAAAAGTGGCTCGTCACCATGTGTGTTAGAGAATGATAAATCTCTACCATCACGTAATAAGTTTGCTGTTAATAAAGGTCCAGATATTCTACCTACGGCCATGGAGTTCTCCTGTCGTAGTATTTATTGGATTATTTGTCAAAGTTGTGTAGCACAGTAATAGGTTTCCCTATATCAGGTGCTGAACTAAACTCCAAGTACCAACCATCTGGATATGCTAGTCCATCAAGTGAACTTACACGTCTAATGTCTGCAAGTGTTCCACTAGGTGATGGATAACTTCCAGTGTTGCCGCCTGTAGTATCTACATCAACTTCAATTTGATTTGCGGCTGGGACACTAACAACTGTACAATAACCTGGATTGGTTGAATCTCCAGTATTTAAATTTTCTACTACATCACCGCTGGCATTTAAATTAATAATTTCTACTAAGTTATCAGCACTATAACCGTGTGCTGAACTTGTTTCAATTATTGTAGTTGCGCCAACACTAATAATTGCTGATATACTATTTGCTAGTGCAGGGTTTTGAATTAATCCGTAGTTTAATCCTGCAATCTGAAAAACGTTTTCTACTAATACTAAAACATTCTGTGCTGCTGCTGGTACAGGAAAATCTGGTTCTCCTGAATTTAAAATTCCAAAGATAGTTTCTTGTGCATCACCATAACCAAGTGTTTGTTGTGTAATACCAATTGGAAAAGGTTCTGCATAACGTAAGTTACGCCAAGCACCGTTTTCATATAATTCCATTTCATTAACGGATGTATTATATCTCATTTGTCCGTTAACAGGATTTGTTGGACGTTGATTTTGAGGGGTGCCTGGTGGATATAATGTGTCGCCAGTACCTCTAGGCATACGGAATGCAAGTGTAGAATCTACAATTGCTTCGTCTTCAACAGTATACTTAACACCTTTTCCGTAAATATTACGTAGGTTAGTATTTTGTGCCTTTAATAGTCTCATATTAAACTTCCAAGTAACTAATAGTTGCTGCTAAGTCAGTTAAACCAGAACCAATATCTGGACTTGCAACAAATGCAACAATATCGCCTTCTTCTAAAACAATTTTTTCACTATCGAACGTAAACGTTTCGCCTGCGGGTAATGTTAATTCTTTAACAACAATAGTTACTTGATCATCTTTTGCACTACCGTTTGGAATTAAATGCATATCAAATGTTGCGTCTCTCGATGATGCACTTGGACCGCTTGGACTATATGAATTACAAACCATAATATTTGTAATTGCATAACGTTTTCCCGCGTCAACAGTTATTGCATCTAATTGGGTTGTTGTTAGTTGATTATTTACTATAGCCATTTATATTTTCCTTTAGAACAACATACTAAACACTAGTGATCTATTAGTACTTATTATCTCGTCTGCTTTTTCTGATTTATTTTTAAAGTATACACCTGTGCCGCCAACTGTTTGTGTCTTAGAATATAATCTAACACCATCAAGCGGAAAATCTGGATCTAATGTTGGATCGTCTTCATTAGGTGTCCCTGTTAATTCTAATACATCTTTAATTTTAACTACACCTGTACCAGGAGCAGCAATTAATAAATCTGCATTACTTTCTGTAGTAGAAATTTCATTATCTTGAATTTTTATATTTGAAATTTCTGCTCTATTAGTGTAGAACTTAGCGGATACTATTCCGTCAACGCCAATTTCTACATTACTTTCTGTGCTGTGAGTGTCAAAGTCCATTGCTTCAACATAAGTATCTTCTTGTAGAATTTTATGCTGGAATACGTTTGCAAAAAAGTAATCAACATAATCTGTAATTGCTTTAGTGTTAGGAATATTATCGTCATCAATAACAATACCTGCACCTGCATCTGTAATTGCTCCGCTTACATAATTCCAAATTCTTTGTTCATAGTTTGCAGTATTAGTAACAGTAATTACACCTGGTCCTGGTTGCAAATACAAAGAACTATCGTTTACAAGTCCTGATGTTTTTAAAGGTAGCACAGTAGTCCCTTGCTCAATAACCCATGTACCTTGTCCGCTGACAGATCCTATATGCCAGTTTATTCTTTCGTCGTATACTAAATTTGTATTTGCTAGTGTACCACGTTCTACTTCAATTCCACTTCTAAAATCAAACGCTACCGGAACACCAACTGCTGTATTATCTTTACACAAGGTAATAATGTTATCAGTAACTTCTAACACTTCAGAGTTAACAGTCGTAGTTGTTCCGTTAACTTGTAAGTTACCAGTGATTAACACAGTACCAGATTGATTAAGAATATTATCGGTTGTATCTAATACAATATTTCCGCCTTCTTTTACCTGGATTTTGTAATCACTACTTGCTACACGTAAGACTTTAGACATTCGTTTTCCTATTCAGAACTTTTACAAAGTATTTATCATAAATGAAGAAATCCGTTTTTGTGCTTTGGTGTCAGATTTTTTTTAATTTTTACAAAAATGAGATATGTAGTATATAGTATTACTGAAAGGATTTGTAATGGCTAAAGGTAAACGTTCATCAGGGAAGAATTATACGAGTAAGGGAGAACGCCCTAATGTATCTCGTTGGTTAGTTAAAAAGTGTCGCAGAGATTATTTGTCGAGCGGATTAGCACGATCAATTAATCAAATAGATGCTTTTTTAAAGGGTAAGAATGTTGTATTGACAATTGAAAATCCAAATAAAAACGAAACTAACAAGAAATTTATAAGAGTAAATGCTAGAGACTATTGGAGAAGATAAATGGCGAAAGCAGTATCAAAAACTATTATTGAACCTACTAGAAAGAAAACGTCAATTGGTGGAAATCATAGTATGATTAAAACTAGTTCAATGAACAAAACTACCAGACGCAGTTATAAAAAGTATAGAGGTCAGGGTAGATAATAAAAAAGGGTACTTAATGTGCCCTTTTATTTTAACACTATTTTGTTGCTAATAAGTATAGACCAATATTACTAAAGGCGTAGCCTGCATATGCAATTCCCATCCCTATGTTTCCTTTTAATGCTTGATCAATACAAACCCAAAGATATATTGCACCTGTTAGTAAAATTAACCATCCACTCATAATTACCTTCCTGAATATTAATATTATACAGACCTTTGAAAACGTTGTCAAATTATTTGGATTATATGCAAAGAAAATTTAGTCAAAAAAATAGGGCACCTAAGTGCCCTATTTTATCTACGTTACCTAAATAACTATTAACTGAATACAGCAGTAGCAGAGTTGATATCAACCTTGCCTAAGTAGTCAGCAGCGTTACCTAGAGATGATGCTGTGTTGTTTAACTCAACATATCCATAACGTGTCATGAAGCTCACAACAGGCTCAAATGTGCCTGGATCTAGAACAACACCACTACTCATCAATGGAATGTATGGGCAGTAGAACGCAGCAGCGTCTGACTCGCTTGAGCCCTTATAACCAATAAGAACGGCAGCATTGTCACCAGCATATGTGTTAACATATACTTTCATTGCGTTGTTTAGAGTACCAACTAGTTTAGTGTTGGTTGGTGCTTCAAAAGTACCTTCAGTTGTACGTGCAAACGCTGAAGTAGTAGCAGATTGTAGGATTGTTAGTGCGAATGGACTAACAACTGCCCAGTTACCTGCGCCACGACGTGTGCGCTGTGCAATTAAGTTACTTACTCTGTTGATTTGAACTGCTAATGCAGCATGTTCGTCACCAACGAAAGTAGCAGTACCAGAAACAGCAGCCTGGTTGTAAGTCTCAGCAGCGGAACCTGCTAGAGTATCTAGGCTGTTTAGGATTTCTTGGTCGATTTCAGCAGTAATTTCTTGTGCCAATGCAGCCATGATTTCTGCTTCAACGTCGATGCCGTGCTGTGACTGTGCGTCTTGAGCAGCCTCAAAAGTCCAGCGAGCTGATAACTTACGAGTCTTGGCTTCAACAGTTTGTTTCATGACCTGAATTGACATTCTGCGACCGGCGGAACCTTCAAGCGAAGCAGTTGAATCTGCTTTACCTGCTGGATCTGTACCAGTACCAGAATATGCTGTAGCAATCTTGAATGGGCTTAGAGCCTCTTCACCTGCTGTTACGTTGTCGTTAGTATCTGAATAACGAACACGTAGTGTGTGGATTTGACCCACTGGTCCTGTCATAGGCTGTACACCAACTAACTCGTTAGCAATAACGGTTGGCATCACACGTCTAATAACTGGGAGGATGACTCTGTTAAGAGTCGCAACATTACCGGCGGAAGTAGCACCTGCGCTTGCGCTCTCAGACAAATACTTGCGAGTATTTTCTAAAGTAGCAGCCATAACGCTTTTCTTTGTGCCTTGAAGGCCTTCAAGTAGGGCACCTTTGGTTTCCTGCCAGCGACTTTCTAGTAGTTCTGACATATTAATCTCCTTAATTTAATCCAGCAAGTCTTTTGATATCAAAAACATTTGATTCATTGCTCGCTGTGTTACTAGTAGTTTTTTCTTCATTTCTATTGCCTGTTACTTCCTTGCCTTCATTGATTGCCTTCTTTTTCTTCGCTGGTGCTTCGCCGTCTATTACAGTTGGCAAATATTTGTTAAACTGTGATTGTAGTCTATCAGTTTGAACAGATTCCAGTAAATCCTTCATAATAATTTGTTGTTGCTTACTTAATGGAGCAACCAAACTATTGATTGTGTCGTGTCTTTTATGACTTTCAACAATTTTAACTTTTTCTGTACGCTCTGCTTCTGCAACTGCTTTTGCTTTAGCAGCAAATGCTTTTGCTTCTGCTAGTTGTTTGTCTTTTGCTGCAAGAACTTGCATTAATTTAGCAGTTTCTGAATTTTCATTTAGGTAACTGTTAGCATATTCATTAGCAAATGCCTCAAACATCTTACGTCCGAAATCATTTTGTCGTGCAACTTCGATATCGTCTTTAAGTTGTGTAATTTCACTCTTAAGTGATTTACCAACTGTTTCAGATACTAGGTTTGCACTTCGTTGGATAAAGTCTTTTTTAACTTTAGCCAAGTTCTGCTTAGCCTCTTTAACTAATTTAACTTTAGTTGCTGCTAAGTCCTTCTTATCTTCGTAGAACTCTGCAAGTTCTTTAGCAAGTGATTCTACCACGAATTCTTCAAGTTTGGCAAAGTTTGCAGCAATGCCTTTCTGGTCTTCGTGAAGTTCTTTAACTTCTTTAGCAAGACTTTCAGCAACGAATCTTTTCATTACGTCTGCATTTTCACGCATTGCAACAGCATAGCGAGCCTTCGCTTCTGCTAGTGATTTACGATCATCTGCAAACTCTTCAAGTTCTGCTGCTAGTCTTTCAGAAACTAACGCATCAATGGCTTCAACCATTGTTGCTTTGTCATGCTCATATTTCTGAGCAAATTCTTCACGTAGTTCAGCAACTGCTTCAGTCTTGTTAGACTTAACTTTTGCTTCCCATGCTTCCTCAATTTCGCGGCGCACTTCTTCAGAAACTACATCATTTTCAAAGAGTGTTTTAAGTGCATCCAACATATGTTTTTCTCCTTATTATTGGAGTCTACTGATTATATTAATCAGAGATTCTTTTAAATACTTCTGTGCCTTAGGATCTTCTTTTGTTGCCTGTGCTAATTCATATGCCTTGTAGCCACCTCTTGCATTCATAAGGTGTTCATAAATTGCTGTTGGGTATGCGCCAGGAGCACTAGGTTGTGCTACAACGTCTACCGTAATAATTTCAAAGTCAGAAACTTCGTTGTTTCCGTCTTCGCTAACATTTCCAGAGCCCCTAGATGAGACACCTAGTTTAACTCCGCTTTCTAGCATTGTTTTAACTAGGTTTCCCATTGGGGTTGGTAAAATCTTTAACTTGCCATAACCGTTTGGACCATCCATCCACATTTCTGTGATCATATGACTTACACGGTCTAAGTTAATATTAAGTCCGTCTGGGTGATCAACTTCGCCGAGAACACTGTAACCTCCGCTAATCTGATCGTTGAGAGTCTTGACAGCCCTGCCAATTTCATTTACAGGATACACTCGCTGGTTAGCGTTGCGTACTCCGCCTTGAATGCAAATACCTTTCATAAAAAGATCTTTGCCGTCGTTGGCGTTTTCAAGCACAATACTTGCTTGATCGTATGTCAGATGCTCTCGTAAGTTTCTCATTCAAACTTCCTTATTGACCAATAACACTTTTAGTGCCGTTGGTTCCAGTTTCGCCTGAGCCTTTTTTCTCTGCTCCGTGGCCTTTGGTATTCTTTGCTAAAGATTTAGAAGCCTTTGCACCAGGAACGTTTACGTTACCAGCATTGTCTTCTTTAGGAGCAGCAGCCTTGCCACCCTTCTCATCAGCACCTTGTACCAAGTTAGATGCAGTTCCGCCCATATCATTTTTACCTGCTACAGCAGACTTAGTGTTTGCACCGTTGTCTCCCATTGTTGCAGTAACTTTTTCTACGTACTCGCGCATCTGTTCAGCAGCAGATTTGTCTGATTCATCAACTTCTTCGTCATCATCAGACTCTTCAACTTCTTCATCGTCTGATTCGCCAAATTCGTATGACTCTTCTTCCTCTTCTTCGCCGCCTTCTTCTTCATCGCCTTCGTCGTCATCGCCGCCCATGTCATCCATGTCGTCGCCTTCTTCGCCGGCCATGAGTTTTTCAAACTCTGCTTTTAGGTCGTCTAAAGCATCTTCTAGATCAGCAACACGATCTTCAACATCGCCTTCTTCACCTTCTTCGTCGCCCATGCCCATTTCGTCATCAGCGCCGGCTTCAATATCGCCCATCATGTCGTCAGTTGCATCACCGCCCATGTCATCCATTGGGTCTGCTTCAACTTCAAACTCGTCTAGATTAAAGTCTTCGTCTAGATCGTCGTCGTCTGACTCGTCAACTTCTTCATCATCTGAAGATTCATCAACTTCTTCGTCGTCATCAGACTCATCTACTTCTTCATCATTTGCTTCATCGATGTCTTCATCTTCAACTTCTGATTCTAAAATAGATGCGTAAATATCACGTGATTTTTCAACCACAATTTCGTGGAATAGCTCTTCAGCACCTTCTTTATCTTCATTGATAAGGCACTCTAGCATTTTTTCAAATTTGTCTTGATTTGCCATTACGGTCTCCTATAAATTAATTACCTATGGTAAGGCTGTCATTATTATTTAGTACATTAATCAAAATATGCGTAGATATAGGCCAAAATGAGACTATTTTGGTATGAGACCATAGTTTATGCGAAATTTTCTATAAATTTACTAACATAAACCGTTGAGTAGTTGTTAAATTTATTTAGCTCGTCAGGATCAAAATTATCTGGTAACATAACTCTAATATAGTTTATATGCGGGTTTTCTTTAATAACTGTCTCTGTTTGTCGTAACCAGTTACCGTGATATGTAGCACTATCAGAACTTCTTTTGTAGTTAGGAGTGTCAGCATATATGTTGTTTAACATCTTTCCGTTACCTCCTAATCCTTTAAAATCAAATCCTAAAATATAAACTGTTTTAGGTTTATGTGAACTTGCAAGCCATAGAGCAGTAGGTCCGCTACTCCATCCTTTACTTTTTTCAAAGAAGTTTAATCTATGCATTGATTCGTATGCTCTATTCTTATTTGTCCATACGTTAGGGTTTTTGTATTGATACTTTGCTCTGTTAATTTCAAGTATCATTTTTACATCTACTGCTACTAGATAGTCAGGATCAAATTCTCTATAAACAGCATTACAAGCATATATTGCGCCGTATTTTTGTAAAATCGATAAATCTATGCCTGTTCTACTAGTACCATTACCTATAACAAATACTGTATCGCTTTGTATATTTCTAGGTGTTTTAGACTCAGATAGACCCGCTTTGGCTAAACGTTTTTCTTGTTTTAGCCTTCTGTATTCTTCTTTTGTATATTGAGTTTTATCTATTTTTTCCATTAAGCGCCAGCCGCTTGTTGAGCCGCCAATCCGTACATTTGTTTAACAAAATCTAAATCTTTATCTTGTTCTTTTTTATGTAGTTCACTGGCTTTTCTTGCGCGGTTGATCTGGCGTAATGTTAAGCGTGTTTTACGTGTGTCGTCAGAATTAACAATAGAGTCGTCATACTGAGGATCGTACCTATCATCTTCTGTAGGCTCTAATGTATTTTTGTCGAAATAAAATAATTCACGTAATATCATAATAGTATTTATATCGTTTGGGCGCCTGCCGGTGGTGCCGCTCCTGGCTCTGCTCCTGTAGCGGTTTCTGGCGGTGCTGCTTCGCCGCCTTCAGTTGGTGCTGGTTCTGTGTTAAGAATATCTTCAGCACCTTCAATATCTGCAGATATACCTGCACTGCTAATTCCTACTGAACGCATTTCGGCTGAAGAGTCAGTATCACCTAATTGTAAGTTTTCATCATTTTCTTCACGCCACAGACGTTCGTTTTCAGCAATCTCTTCTTTAGATAAACCTAAGAAGCGTTCTAATGCAAAGCGGTTAGACACATATGGAATAGCACTCATTTGTGTAAATGTTGGAACACGAGCGTTATCTAGTTCGCTCTGTCTGTAAGCAGCAAAGTTTTGTGGTGCTTCAAATTTTAGATCAAACATTGAAGTATCAATGTTAATTCCTTTTTCTAAAACGTATCGTTTAAATTCTTTGTCAAATTCTTCTACAATTAAACCTTGTAAACGTTCGCAGTATTTGTTAAAGCGTAATTCTTGAATGAATGCTGTCCCAACTCTACCGTCGTTATAAGATGCTGTAGCATCGTCTGCGCCAGTAGGTAAGTATGAACTTGGTATGCGGAGACCACGAACGAGTTTGTTAGTAAAGTATCTAAGGTCATCAATTTCTCCTAGGTTAGTACCGCCTGGCAGTGTTTCAACCTTTGATCCTCTACCTTCTGCTGTTTGTGGGAAGAAGTAATCTTCGTTGATTGACAACGGATTGTAACTACTGTCTATGACATTTTGTCCTCCGCCTGTTGCTGATGGGATTCGTCTTTGATGTATTTCCGTTTTAACACGTTCTACAAATTGCATCGCAAGGTGCGATGGCATATTACCCACATCAACGTAGAATACTCTTCTTTCTGGAGCTCTTTGTACACGATAGATGATAATCGCATCTTCAAGCAATTCTTTTTGTTTGTAAACTTTAAAAATACTTTCAAGTAGTGAGTTACCAAATGGATAGTTGTTGTCTAATCCTTCTGATAAACTTAGGTGTACTATGTGTTCTGCATCAACGGCGAGCTCGCCTGTTTCGGTTGCATATCTTGAACCTGCTTGCGATGGATACTGTCCTGTCATTCCACGGACGCCACCTGTTAAATAACCTTCTCCACCGCTTGTAATATTACCATTAGTCTGGTGTGGGGTTGTAGCAACTAGTTCTTTAAAATTAAAATTAATATCACGAATAATATATTGTTCTGGTGTTTTGCCTTCGCTTTCATTTACAATGATGCGTGTAAGTTTTGCTGGATCAATGTGAAACCATTTTTTAGTTTCTGGATCACGTAAGAAAATTGCATCACCGTATTTGAATACGTTGCGGAATATACGGAATATTCTTGTTTCAAAATTTTGTAACTTGACCCATTGTTTTAAATATTGGCCAAGGATAGTAATTTCGTTGTTAGTTGCAGGTTTGTTAAATTCAAAACTAAAACTAGTTCCGTTTTCTTTGTTTGTTTGTGTACAGAATTCAGCAAGGATATCTAGTGCCGCATTAACTTCTGAGTCCAAGTCCATTGTGTTGTATTGGCCGTAGCGTTCAATACGATTAGGTGTACCAACATATACATCAGGCAAATACGAACTGTAATTTGTACGAGCAGGTCCGGGCTGACTGCCGTTACGGCCGCTTAATGGACTATAACTGCCGCTCAGGTTATCTGATGTAGGTACTGGTGTAAAATATTTTTTCCAACTCATTATGAGAATCCTTTTAGTAGGTTACCCATATTATTTTTGGAAACCCTTAATTGTTTATCAGCAATATTAACGTTTTGTTGCATATTCATTGCAATACTTTCTAACGGACCTTTCATTT